>Ga0247608_10006723_pt1 | contig 11999 bp, 8 predicted proteins | sample 176DNAGHGlowgp2_FD_193490 | JGI IMG/M metagenome (GOLD analysis project Ga0247608, IMG submission 193490) | Sheep rumen microbial communities from Palmerston North, Manawatu-Wanganui, New Zealand - 1766 DNA GHGlow gp2 | ecosystem: Host-associated > Mammals > Digestive system > Stomach > Rumen ... | reverse complement strand
TGCATTAACCACTTGCTAAAGGACAAAGGAAACCTTGTACACTCCAGACACAGGTCTGTCAACAATTTCCTGATGAACCTCATCGCTGCACTTGGTGCATATTGTTTCTTCGACAACAAACCTGAGGTTATTCAGGGGTATTGTATTGAGGACACCAATCAACTCTCTTTGTTCTAATCTTATCCCGAACTGGCGCATCTCTTTCATTCTGATGCTGATGATGGAAATTCTGACCATCAGAATTTTTGTAATCAGCATCAGCATTCAGCTTTTGATGTTTGTCTGCGGATTTTACGGATTTGCAAATTGTTTGAACATTAAACCCTTTTTATCCGTATAATCCGTAGACAATAATATATAGAATAGGTGTTTTTTTGTTTCACTAATCAGCACGTTTTACTCCACGTCTTCGCGAACGAAGAGGGGGCGTACGTCGGGGAGGGTGGTGGTGACCTGGATGTTGTCAAGGGTGACGTTGCGAGCATGGCGCACATAGAAGCCCTTGGCGGGCAGCGGTCCCCACATGGTGGCTTCGGGGTAGGCGGCGGTTTTCTCGTCCTGTATAGCTTGCCGGATGGCTGTCAGACTGTCGGCTGTGATGCCGCCCTGATGGTGGATGCTGATGATCGACAGGTGGACGTCCTCCACGGGGTGGCCGGGCAAACCAGTAATGCTACAGCCATAACGGCCGGCATCTCTCACGCGTACATTATTTATATACAAGCCGCGCATCCGTCCCACTGTCTTGATGGAATCGGGTTTGCCGGTGCCGTTGGTGAAGGTATAGCCGCGACCGCGGTGCCCTAAGCGTACGAAGATGGGTGACTCGGTGCCGGTGATGGTCATATCGCTGACGCTGACGTTCTCCATGGTGCCACCGTCGACAATCTCCAATGACAGGGCAGAGGTACCTATCCACTGGCCGAAGAACTTCTCCCGCTGGTCACTGCTGGGTTTGACAACAATGCCACGGATACTGATATTGCGGAAACCGCCATTGGTCTCGGTGCCGAGCTTGACGGCGTTGCAGTGTGAAGAGACGATGCAGTTCTGGATGGTGACATCCTCGCAGAGGCGTGGCGAGGTCGATTTGAGCGTAATGCCGTCATCGTCGCTGTCGGTTGTCATGCCCGTCACGATGACGTCGTGGCAGCCGTCCAAGTCCAGCGCGTCGTTGTTGTAGTTGTTGCGGTTGACGACCTTGATGCCATCGATACGCAGGCGGTCGCAGGCCAGATAGTGCTGCATCCAGCAGCCGCTGTTCTTCATCGTGATGTCCTTGACGGTGATGTTACGGCTCTGGATGAAGCGCAGCAGGTGGGGGCGGGTGATGCCCTCGTCGTTCCATGACAGCTTGGGGAACACACGGCCCTGGCCGTCGATGGTGCCATAGCCGTCAATGGTGACGTTGTCCACCGAGTCAGCATAGATGAGCTGCACGGTCTCCACGTTGGTGCGCAGCGACTGGTAGCTGGACTTGACGCGGCGGTAGTCCTTGAGATCGGTACTTCCGTAGAGGGTAGCACCGAGTTCCAGGTGCAGGTGGACATTGCTGCGCAAGATGAGCGTGCCTGTCTTGTACGCGCCGGCAGGGATGACGACACGGCCGCCGCCGTCGGCAGAACAGCGGTCAATGCACTGCTGCAGGGCAGCGGTACACAGAACCGTGGTGTCGCTTTTGGCACCGTAGTCGGTGACGACGTAGTCGCGGGCCGTTATCAGCAAGCTGCTGCCGATTAGCAGCATACAGGACAGGAGGCGTTTCATCATTTCGTAGCTTTAATGAAGTAGATGATGAGCAGGATGTAGGCGACGAGCGAACACAACTCGGAGAGCGGGTTGGTCCACCAGGCAGCGTAGTCGAACGAAATGCCGCCGAAGCGCAGCAGGGCACTGACCACACCCATCAGGGCACCGCCGGCAATGAAGCCGGAGGCCAGCAGGTTGCCCTTCTCGCCACGGGCCTTGTTGACGCTTTCATCCTTGGAACGCGTGGTGACATACCAGCTGATGGCACCGCCGATGACCAGCGGCACATTCAGTTCCATAGGGATGAACATACCCAAGGCGAAGGCCAGTGCCGGCACCTTACACAGTGTCAGCACTACGGCGATGACGGCACCAAGTGCATAGAGTGGCCACGGTGCACCGACGCCGTTCATCAGCGGGTCGATGACGGCAGCCATGGCATTGGCTTGCGGGGCAGCAAGAGCTCCCGAGGCAAAGCCGTAAGTCTCGTTGAGCAGCATCATCACGCCGCCCACGGTGGCCGCACTGACCAGTGTACCGAGGAACTTCCATGTCTGCTGCTTGCGGGGCAGCGTGCCGCACCAGTAACCGATTTTTAGGTCAGTGATGAACGAGCCTGCCATGGACAGGGCGGTACAGACCACACCACCCATGATGAGGGCTGCCACCATGCCACCCGTACCCTTCAGACCGACACCCACCATGACCACAGAGGCGAGGATGAGCGTCATCAGCGTCATGCCCGAGACAGGATTGGAACCTACGATGGCTATGGCATTGGCAGCTACGGTGGTGAAGAGGAAGGCGATGACAGCTGTGAGCACGATGGCTACGAGAGCAAAGAGCAGGTTACCGTCCATGACGCCGAACCAGAAGAACAGGAAGGTAAGCAGCAGCGTGACGACGCTGGCTATGGCGATGAAGCGGAAGGACAGATCCTGTTGTTCTGTAGTCTGCGACTCCGTTGCGGCACCAGCTTTCGTTGCTAAGCCGACGGCACTCTTGATGACACCCCACGACTTGATGATGCCGATGATGCCGGCCATAGCGATAGCACCGATGCCGATGCTCTTGCCGTAGGAGGTGAAGATGGTCTCGGGCGACATATCGCCGACAGCCGTCGTGATGGCTGGGTTCCACTGGTTGAGTACGGTGTCAGGAAACAGCAGTGCCATGCCCGGAACAATGAGCCACCAGACGAACAGTGAGCCGAGGGTGATGATGAGAGCATAGCGGAAACCGATGATATAGCCTAAGCCGAGGACGGCAGCGCCGGTATTGTTCTTGAAGACGAGCTTGGCTTTCTCGGCGAGGTCGTCGCCAAAAGGTACCATGCGGCTTGTCACGTTCTCATTCCACCAGCCGAAGGTGGCCACGATGAAGTCGTAGAGACCGCCCACAAGACCGGCAATGAGCAAGGGCTTGGCCTGGCTGCTTCCCTCATCACCGCTCTTCAGCACCTGTGTGGTGGCTGTAGCCTCCGGGAATGGAAACTGTTCCTGCGGTGCTTCTACGAAATAGCGGCGGAAGGGAATAAGGAACAGGATGCCGAGGACGCCGCCCAGCAGCGAGGCAATGAAGATTTTGAGAAAGTCGGCCGACATCTCGGGGTATTTGGCCTGAAGGATGTAGATGGCTGGCAGCGTGAAGATGGCACCAGCCACGACTGCACCCGAACAGGCACCGATGCTCTGGATGATGACATTCTCACGCAGGGCGTTGCTGCGCTTGGCGGCGGCAGATACGCCGACGGCAATGATGGCAATAGGGATGGCGGCTTCAAACACCTGACCTACTTTCAGACCGAGGTAGGCGGCAGCTGCCGAGAATAGCACGGCCATGAGGACACCCCAGGTGACAGACCATGCGTTGACTTCGTTTTTCTGTTTCATGATGTTATAGTTGAGTGTTATTGTTCAGCGTTGACAGGCGGTACAGGGCTTCCTGCAGCAGGCTACGCGGACAGGCGAGGTTGATGCGCAGATAGCCTTCGCCTGACTGTGGACCGTACATGGTACCAGGGTTCAGCCAGACGCCGGTCGCCTGCAGCAGGCGGTCGCAGTAGGCGGCAACGGTTTCACCACCTTTGGAGTCAGTGGACAAGGCGGCGCTGACGTCGACCCATGCCAAGTAGGTGCCTTCAAGGGGCATGACCTGCCAATGGGGGAGGAACTTTTCGACGAAATCGCAAAGCACAGTGTAATTGTCCCAAAGATACAGATTGAGCGCGTCGAGCCAGTCTTCACTGTCGTTGTAAGCCGCCTTGACGGCCTCGGGAGCGAAGGGGTTGACGTCGCACACCTCGTTGATGTTGATAGCGCGGTCCAGCCGGCGGCGCGTGGCAGCATCGCGGCAGATGATGTTCGCCATCATGAGACCAGCGATATTGAACGACTTCGACGGTGAGTTCAGGATGACGGCATCGGGGTCGACGGTACCCATCGACACAAATGTGTGGCCGGGCATGACGAGTTCGCAGTGAATTTCGTCGCTGACGATACGGACATGGTAGCGGTGGCAGATGTCTGCCATGCGTTGCAGCTCTTCACGGGTCCATACGCGTCCTGTAGGGTTATGAGGGTTGCAAAGTAGGAAGACAGTGGTTTTTTCCTCGCTGCACCGTGCCTCAAAGTCCTCCCAATCCACCTCGAAGCGCTCCTGCTTGTCTCGTTGGCAACGCACCAAACAAGACTCGGCCACCTGGCAGCCGTTGTTTTTCACCGAGGAGAAGAAGCAGTTGTAGTCTGGCGAGAGTATGACGACCTGCTCGCCAGGCATGGTGAGTGACTTGATGGCGACGGACATGGCGGGGACGACCCCCGTGGTGTAGAGCATCCACTCGCGCCGGATGTGCCACTGGTGGCGGCGTTGGAACCACGAGATGACGGCCTCGTAGTAGTCATCTTGCACGTGGGTATAGCCGAAGACGGGGTGCTCGGCACGCCGACGGATGGCTTCCTGAATGGCTGGGGCTACTGCGAAGTCCATATCGGCTACCCACAGCGGGATGATGTCACGCTGGGCCGAGGCGCTGCCTCGGCGTACGGGACAGGCATTAGAAGGGGGCTCTGCATCCCACTTGACGCAGCCGGTACCGCGGCGCTCAATGATTTCGTCGAAAGCGTATTTCATTTCCTTATTTCTATGACGCAGTTGTTGGGTTCGCGTACGTTCTCGTCGATGGTGACGGAGCCGATGCTGTCGGCCACAATGTGTCCGCTGGTAGGATTCTTGATGTTTTCGATGTGCCCCCGGATGTCTGCCTCGACAGTGGAGTACTCGAACATACGGTCACAGGCCTTGTCGACGGTGCAGTTCTCCAACACAAGGTTCTGCGTATAGCAGAGCAGCTGTTCGCCTGCCAGGTGGCAGTTGACAAGGCGCACGTTCTTGGAGTGCCATGCCAAGTATTCGCCGTCCAGCTCGGAGTCGTAGACGGTGATGTTCTCACACTCCCAGAAAGAGTCCTTGGTCAGGATCTTAGCATGGTGTATCTCAACGTTCTTGCAGTACTGGAACACATACTTCGCGTCGCTGTTGAGGCCGTCGACGTAGATGTTTTCGCTAAACATGAAGGGGTAAGTCCCTCCGTGTAAAGTCACATTCTTCAACTTCAGGCCATTGACCTTCCAGAATGTCTCGTCGGCATCGATGATATTGACATCCTCCAGTTCCACGTTATGCATCTCGCGGAAGAACTTCGGCCCGTCAATGCGGCAACGGCGCATGACGAGATTGTCCGTGTACCATATTGCCGAGCGGGAGCCGACGGCAAAATAGCAGTCCTCGATGAGGGCACCATCAACGTGCCACCAAGGGTATTTGCCATAGAAGCGGCACTCTGAGGCTTCCATGTTCCTACATTGTTTAATGCCCGACTCGCCGTCGGTGATGGTGACACCCTCCAAACGGATGTCGTGGGTGGCAAACAGGGGACGTTCGCCGCCGAATTCCTTGTTCTTTATCAGTTGCATCGTGCTGAATTTTATAGTATCGCATGCAAAGATACGAAAAATTTTCAATTTTCAATTTTCAATTTTCAATTTATTTCGTATCTTTGCCGCATGAAACGAATATTACTACTTACATTGACGGCCCTGATGTCTATAGGCATGAGTGCTTCTACCACCCTTCCGCTGAAGGGAACCGTCGTCAGTCCTACTGACAAGAACATCCAGTACATCGGACGCATCTGCTTCGACAACCCCGAGCGGCCGCGCTTCACCTTTCCCGGCACACAGATTAATATCCGCTTCACCGGTACCAGCCTGAAGCTGTGGGCTAAGCCCCTGAGCGGCTACTTCATGGCGCAGGTTGACAATGCCGAGCCCTTCAAGGTAGCGTTGATGGGCGAGCGTGACTCCGTGGTAAACATCGCCACGGCACTGCCACAGGGCGAACATGAGTTGCGGCTGATGTATATCATAGAAGGCTTTGCGCTGAAACCCGATTTCCGCGGTTTCATCCTCGACAGCGGTGCCAGCCTGCTGCCGCCGCCTGCGCTCTCTGACCGCACCATCGAATTCATCGGTAACTCCATCACCTGTGGCTATGGCAACGAGAGTATAGACCCTGCCGATTCTTTTGAGAACGAGACGGAAAACCACTATCTGAGCTACGCCCAGATTTGCTGCCGCGCCCTCGGTGCCCGTGCCAACGTCGTGGCACGCTCAGGCATCGGCGTCTACCGCTGTTACGGCGGTGCCAAGGAGGGTACGCCGGAGAATGTGATGACCACCGAATACGAGTACACTAACCTCTACGACCGTTCCGAGCGCTGGGACTTCAGCCGCTATCAGCCGCAACTGGTCTGCATCAACCTCGGCACCAACGACCTGTCAACCGACAACTATGACGTCCGGCTGCTCGGTGCCGCCTATAAACGGTTCCTCAAGCAGGTGCGCAGCCACAACCCCAAGGCCAAGATTGTCTTCCTCTGCGGTTCCATGCTCAACGGCAAGGAACTCGACATTGCCAAACGCCTGATGGACGAAGCTGTCGAGGAAGCCCGTCAGCAGGGCGACAAGGAGGTCTACCGCTTCAACTTCACCCCCGCCAACGGCTCGCTGAAGTACGGTGCCGACTGGCATCCCAGCATCTGGCAACACCAGCTGATGGCCGCCGAGCTCACCGCCTACCTGCGCACGCTGATGCAATGGTTCTGATGTCTTGCAAGAGTCAATTCTCGTTATCTGATTGTTTTTGTCGGAACTCTGACGGCGTCATGCCATACTCGGCCTTGAAGTTCATAGTGAAGCTCTTGACGGTGGTGAAGCCCACGGCATAGGCAATCTCAGTGATTTGCATCTGCGAGGCCTCCAGCAGCGCCCTGCCGCGCTTGACGCGGATGGTGCGTATGAACTCTGCCGGTCCCAGTCCGGTGATGGCCATCAGTTTCTTGTAGAGTGTGGTACGTGCCATGCCCACCTCGGCGGCCATTGTCTCTACCGAGAAGTCAGTGTCGCCGATATTCTGCTCCACCAGTGCTATGGCGTGTTTGATGAATTGCTCGTCTAATGGTGTGATGGTCATCTCGCTGGGCTCGATGTTCATCTTCTGGCGGAACTGCTGATGATTGTGCTGCTCCCAGTCGATGAACTTCTTCACACGCAGTCGCAGCACCTCAATGTTGAACGGTTTGGTCAGATAGTCGTCGGCACCCAGTTGCAATCCTTCTATGCGGCTGACGTCGGTGGTGCGTGCTGTCAGCAGAATTACCGGGATGTGCGACAGAGTGATATCAGTCTTCACCCTGCGGCAGAGCTCAAAACCATCGATGCCAGGCATCATCACGTCGCTGACGATGAGGTCTGTCCGCTCGCGTTGCAATACGTCGAGTGCAGCAGCTCCGTCGGAGGCTGTGTGTACCTGATAATCCTCCTTCATACAGCTGCTGATGAAAGAAAGCATGTCCTGATTGTCGTCGACGATAAGAATGGCGGGCAAAGCATCATGGGAACAGACCCCATGTGAGCTTAATTCCCTCCCTTTAGGGAGGGCAGGGGTAGGCTCCTGTGAGGTTGCGGGCAGTGTGATGGTGAAAATGCTGCCGTCGGGACTGTTGTCGCTGACGCTGATGGTGCCATGATGCATGCGGACATAGTCGCTGGCTATGTGCAGGCCAATGCCGCTGCCCGTCTGCGAGCTGTCGTTGCTGGGCGACTGGTAGAAGCGTTTAAAGATGTTGGGCTTGTCGCTGTCGGTGCATGGCCTTACTAAGTAGTTTATTTTTTATTCATATTAAGTAATAGGATTATTGTTTAGAAAAACTCATATCAATGCTGGCGGTGCTGGGAAGTACCGTCAGTTTTATTGTTTGATTAAGAAGTAAGCTCGACACCAAGCTTAGGTGTAGGAAGTGTAGGTTGTTTATTTTTATACAAATAGTACACAAAAGAGCAATTCTTTTTGTGTGTTTTTAAATAATAATTTGTATCTTTGTCGCCAGTTTATGAAACAGCCAAAACTAAAGACGATGAAAAGACTATGGACAACGATAGTGGCTGTGGGGCTTGCTGTACTGGCGGCAATGGGGCAGGGCGACAAGACCCGTGTGACGGCGTACGACGCTGAGGACGGTGTGCCGTCGGGCCATATTACCCAACTGCTGCAGGACAAATGCGGTTTCCTGTGGTTTGCCACGTGGAATGGTTTGTGCCGCTATGACGGCTACGACTTCCAGACCTTTAAGCCTGTTGCCGGTGACGGCTGCCATATTCCCACCGACCGCATCCGCGACATCGGCCTGCGCCCTGACGGCAACATCCTTTGTCGGGTGGATGACGACTACTTCCTCTTCGACACCCGCAGCTACCGCTTCCGCGACCTGACCAGTGCCGAACAGCCACAGGCCGCCGACGACATCTTGAGCTACCGACAGAGCCGTTCTCTCATCACTAACCCCTTATCACCAGCCCCTTATCCACTACTGCCAACCTCTAAACTGTCCTTTGCGTTGACCGACAGCCAGGGCAACCAATGGGTATTAGGGGCCAATGATGTCATCTATAAGATTACCACCGCCCAGCAACGCACCGAGCGGCTCGACATCCATCCTGCCGCCGAGGTGAAGTGCCTGTTCCGCGACAGTCAGAAGCGCTGGTGGCTGGCTACCAAGGACGACGGCGCCGTGCGTGTGTATTCCGGCGACGGTAACTGGCTATTAGGTTATTTAGGCCCTGACGGCGTGCTGCACGAGCAGTATGTCAGTTTTGGCTCTCCCGTCTATTGTATGTATGAGTCGCCCGACGGCACTTTGTGGCTCGGCACCAAGCCCGACGGACTGTTCCGTCTGCATCAGACCGCCAGCAATGCATTCCGCATAGACTACCTGAACATGCAAATCGACAACCGTCTGTCCATCAGCCGTAAATTAGTCGGCAGCGTCTATAACGTCACGCAGGACCGTTATGGTCGGCTGTGGGTGGCCACGCTCGGTGGCGGGCTGTGCTATACGACGGAGCCGCAGGCCGACGTGCCGCACTTCATCGCGCCAGCCCACTATCCCGAAGACAAAGCCCAGCGTGTGCGCTATCTGAAAATCACCTCCGATGGCTACCTGCTGGCAGCCACCACGGAGGGTCTGATGGCGGCACGGTTGGAGCAGGATGCCGACAAGATGACGTTCTGCCTGCACCAGCGCGAGCCGGACCGTGCGCAGAGCATCAGCAGCAGTGCCGTGATGGACGTGGTAGAGGACGCTCGCGGACAGCTGTGGGTCGGTACCGAGAGCGGTGGCATCAACAGGATTGAAAGCAGCAATGTGACGGACACCGCGCTCGTTTTCCGCCATTTCAACGAGCACAGCCACGCCCTGTCCACCGATGTGGTTCTGTCGCTAACGGCTACCAAGGACGGCGGTTTGCTGGCTGTCAGCGACCATCTGATAACCCTTCTCGACACCTTAGGGCAGCAGCGTGTGCTCGATGCCACCTATTTCAACGACGACTACAGGCTGAGCGACGCTCACCCCTTGCAGTTGAACGACACCACATGGCTCTTCGGACTGACAGACGGTGCCTTCACCACCACCACATCGCAGATGTACCGTACTGCCTACCAGCCGCGGTTAGTGCTGACCAGCATCTCTATCCAGGGTGGCAGCGACAACTGGGCTGTGGAGCCCCTCGACACGGTGACGCTACAGCCCCGCGAGCGCAGCCTGACCGTCCGTTTTGCCGCCCTCGACTATAGTGCGCCTGAGCGCATCAGCTATGCTTTCCGCCTGACCGCCGGCAGCAATGGTGATGCACCGTGGAACTACATCGGCCACGACCGCTCTGCCACGCTGCTCGACTTGGAGCCTGGTACCTATCTGTTGGAAGTGCGCTCAACCAATGCCGACGGCCAGTGGACGGACAACACGCGTCGGCTGACCATCGTCGTGCAACCCACCTTTTGGGAGTCCGCCGTGGGACGGCTGCTGATGGTGCTGCTCGTGGTTGCCGTGCTGGCCGTCATCGTCTATACCTATTTATATATAAGGCGCATCAAGCGGCAGCAGCATGAGACGCTGGAAGCCTACCTGGCCCTGATGGAGAAGCAGGAGAAGCCACGGCAGCGGCGCGAGAAGGTGGCTACCGACGACCCGATGATGCAGCGCATCATGGCTTTCATCGAACAGAACATAGGCAACGGCGATGCCGGCATCGGCGACATGGCGGCGGCTGCGGCAACCAGTCGCAGCGGACTGCAGCGCAAGCTGAAGCAGGCCATGGGCATTACGCCACAAGACCTGCTTCGTGAGGCTCGCATCAAACGCGCCTGCCAACTGCTGCGCCAGACGGACAAGACCGTCGCAGAGGTGGCTTACGCCTGCGGATTCTCCGACCCTAAGTACTTCAGCCGCAGCTTCAAGCAAAGCACGGGTCTGTCGCCGACGGAGTATAAGACGCAGGCTTGACGGCAAGCGTTATTTCTGCACATATTTTCGACCATTGATGATGACGATGCCCTTATAGGCGTTGTTCACTCGGCGTCCGTCCAAAGCGTAGCACACTGGGGCGGCTTGCTGTTGGACGGCTGTGCTTACGGTCTGAATGGCTGTCTCGCCACTCTGGTCGACGAGTTCTATCTCCTGACCTGCCGACGTTGCAATGTCGTAGACATAGGTGGTAGGCAGCTTGGTAGCAGGAATCTTCGAGGCATCAGCCACGATGGGGTCAGGCATCACGTAGGGTTGCATGAGCGCATTGCTGTTGTCGCCCTCGGCAGTTGTCAGCGCTGTGCCGTCAGCCAGCTTCAGCGGCGTGTTGCTGCGCAGACGCAGGTTGCCGCCGATGGTCGACTTCACCTTAACGGAAGCCACCTTGCCGTTCTGCCACTTCAACTCGGTCACCTCGAAGCCACCACGCGCACGCAAGCCCTTCACCTCGCCACTGGGCCAAGCTGTAGGCAGGGCGGGCAGCAGGTGCAAGAAGCCTGCATGACTCTGCAGCAGCATCTCGGCAATGCCGGCACAGCAGCCGAAGTTGCCGTCAATCTGGAAGGGGGCATGTGCATCGAACATATTGGCATAGGTGCCACCGTCGGCATCGTTAATGGTAGCGTTGGGATCCATCAGGCGCAGCTGATTCTTGATGATGTTCAGCGCATGGTCGCCGTCGAGCATACGTGCCCACTGACATACCTTCCAACCCATAGACCACCCGCGGGCGGCATCGCCACGACCTACGAGCGACTTGTGAACACCCTGATAGACGGTGGCATTGACGTAGGGTGACACCTGATTGCCAGGATAGGCACCCCAGAGGTGTGACAGGTGGCGGTGTGAGTTGTTCTCGCGATCCCAGTCTTCCTGCCACTCCTGTATCTGGCCGTACTTTCCAATCTTATAGGGGGTGAGCTGTGCCTTCAGGTCGTCAAGTTGCTGGGCAAAGTCGCCATCGACACCCAGGGTGCGGGCAGCCTCAGCAGTATTCTTCAGCACGTCGTAAACCATCTGGTTATCCATAGCCACGCCGCCAAAGAGGGCACAGTTCTGGGTCTTGCCGGCATCGTCGGTATAAGAGGCCTGACCAGGATGGTTCTCAGGCGAGTTGGAGGGGCATACCACCATGTAACCTGTGTTGGGATCTTTCACCAGGAAGTCCTGGAAGAACTGGGCACAGCCCTTCAGCACGGGGTAGATGTCAGCCAGATAGGTCTTGTCGCCAGAGAAGAGGTACTTCTCCCAGAGGTGTGAGCAGAACCACGCATTGCACGTTGGCCAAACGCCCACGGAGTTGTTATCGACAGCACCTGTGGTGCGC
>Ga0247608_10006722_pt1 | contig 12005 bp, 6 predicted proteins | sample 176DNAGHGlowgp2_FD_193490 | JGI IMG/M metagenome (GOLD analysis project Ga0247608, IMG submission 193490) | Sheep rumen microbial communities from Palmerston North, Manawatu-Wanganui, New Zealand - 1766 DNA GHGlow gp2 | ecosystem: Host-associated > Mammals > Digestive system > Stomach > Rumen ... | reverse complement strand
TCAGTGTAGTGGAATAGACCACCTCAGAGTCTGTATGTGTCTTGTTGGTAAAGCGGAAATAGGTCGTCTCCATGCCAAAGGTGAGGATCACCAGTATCAGCGCCACATAGGCATACATATTCGTAATGACGCCATAGCCACCCGAGGCTGCTGAGAGCTGGGCGGTATAGAGTGGCACCAGCAGATAGTTCAGGAATCTGCCTATGATGCTCGAAAGGCCGTAGATGGCTGTATCTTTTGCTATCGTCTGAAGTTTGCCCATTTTTATTATGCATTATGCATTATTAATTATGCATTAAAGAACAAGTACGCGATGGCGATGGCCGCGATGATGCCTGCCAGGTCTGCCAAGAGTCCGCAGGCCACAGCATGACGGGTCTTCACGATGCCCACGCTGCCAAAGTAGACAGCAAGGATATAGAAGGTGGTGTCTGTGGAACCTTGGAAAATACAGCTCAGGCGTCCGACAAATGAGTCCGGACCGTAGGTCGTCATCGCATCCACCATCATGCCCCGTGCACCACTGCCTGACAGGGGTTTCATCAGGGCTGTGGGCAAGGCACCCACGAAGTCGCTGTTGCCACCGCAGGCCTCTACGCTCCATTCGATGCCATTGATGAGCATGTCCATCGCTCCAGAGGCACGGAACACACCGATGCCCACGAGGATGGCTACCAGATAGGGGATGATGCGGACGGCTGTCGTGAAACCATCTTTCGCACCTTCGATAAAGGCATCATAGACATTGACTTTCTTCCTGACGCCTGCCAGGATGAAGGCAATGATAATCGTCATCAACAGGATGTTGGCTGCTGAGGTGCTTACCAGATTCATCGTCACGGAGTCCAACTGTCCGAAGCCCCAGATGACGGCTGCCACTAGGAGGGCAGCGCCACCCAAGAAGAGCAGGATCGTACGGTTCAGCAGATTGATCTTCTGGAAGAGGCTCGTGAAGATCACGCCTGCCAAGGTCGAGAAGAATGTGGCCAGCAGGATGGGGATGAAGATGTCTGTAGGCTGGGCGGCTTTCATCTGGGCGCGATACACCATAATGGAGATAGGTATGAGCGTCAGACCGCTCGTATTCAGCACCAGGAACATGATCATCGGGTTCGTAGCCGTATCTTTCTTGGGGTTCAGCTCCTGCATCTGCTCCATCGCCTTCAGGCCAAGGGGCGTAGCGGCATTGTCCAGGCCCAGCATGTTGGCTGCGATGTTCATGAAGATGGAGCCCGTGACGGGATGACCTTTGGGGATGTCGGGAAATAGTTTGGTAAAGAGCGGACTCAGCATCTTGGCCAGGACATTCACCACGCCGCCTTTTTCGCCAATCTTCATGATGCCGAGCCAGAGGGCCAAGACACCCGTTAGACCCAGAGAAATCTCAAAGGCCGTCTTCGACGAGGAGAACGTCGAGTCCATCATCGCAGGAAACACCTCGAAGTCTCCGAAAAACACGAGTCTCACCAGCGCAATCACAAACGCGATGATGAAAAATGCTATCCAAATCCAATTTAATACCATAACAGACTGCAAAGATACGATAATCTTTGCAGTCTGCCAAATAAAAAGTCAAAAATTAGTATTTAGGGAATGAGGGGCATACCTTGCTTGGCTTTTTTGTAGTCATCAATTTTTGCCTTAGCAAAACGATACCAGTCGCCTTCAGGATATTCGCCACTAATCCACTCTCCAAACAGGCTGATACCTCCTTCTGTAATACTGTACTTGTCGTCGATGTCCTGACGTTCGTCGCACCATTCATAATCGGTTCCAACACCAATTCTACTGGCAATGCCTTCAGTAGGATTAGGTACGCTCAAAGGACAAGGCACTCCGTTCTTGATAACCCAGACGGGGATGTTCTTGGCAATATCGCCAATAGTTGTGCCATATTGATTAGGATTGTTCACACGGATGAAAATAGGACTTCTATCTGCTCCCTTCATACCACGAGCCTGGGCATTTGTGTTAACCATCACGTCAGGATCAACATCGAATAAAGTATGTACTTCGTGGTCTTCATCTAAGATATAGAGAGGAAGTGTACCGCCAGCAGCCTGCAGGATAATGACTACTTCGTCTTTACTATAATCCTGGGTATCCTTGATATAGCGACGTACGTCGAAAACAATATCGTTGAAGTCGAAGTCTGTCTCCTGACCTACGCTCAAGTCCTCTGCCATTACGCGTATCTCCTCATAGTCTGGCTCTGGGATGATGATTTTGGGACCTTTCTTAACAGAAATAATGATATCATTGCAGTCATAATCTCCATGATACCAATCTTCCAGACCCACTAGGAAAGTATTCTCGTCAAGATCTACAACAGAACTATAATAATCTTGATCTGGATTTAAAGACTGGTTAGAGTAGAATCTTACCCAATCAGGATTGTCAATCCAGAATCCTACACGATAACCTACAGGTACATTGATGGTAAAGACTTTTGCCTCTATAGTTGAAACGTCTGGGTTATTCCAGATTCCATAGCCATCTTGTGGACCAGGAGTAGCAACTGTATTATTCTTTTTTCTGATCTGGTAATAATTGCCTGGCTGCTGCATGTTCTCGACAAATCTTACCTCTGTACGATCATCAATCGTCTGGTTAGAGGGGTCATAATAGTAGAAACCTACTTCGTCAGCTGCAGAAGTACACGAGAAAATCACGCTAAACTCGAACGAACCTTTAGAAACAAACTCGTAGTTCTTGGATCCTGTTGTCGGTCCCCACTCTGGCATATTTGCCTTAATGGCGTCAAAATAATCCTTAGTGTAACTTTCATCATAGCCTTGGCTTACGGTATAAGATACATCGTTGGCGCGGGTGAAAGCATTGGCTGCACGTGAAGCACCCGAGGTTCTTTTCAGGCCGAAGCCCCAATCGAGAGTGGGTGAGGGTTTGCCAAAGCGGGAAATGAAAGCCTGTTCATAGGCATCCTGAATCTGTTGCTGTTGATTCTGAACTTGAACATCGCTGTAATCCGTGTCATGGGAACAGCTGGTGAATACGCCACAAAACATGATTGCGGCCATTCCGGTCATAAGGTACTTTTTCATACTCATTTTAATTGATAAAAAGTTGATTTATTATTGAAAGATTTCTAATAGCGGTTGAAAAACGTCGCAAAGATAACTAAAAGTTCTGAAATGCGCAAACCTTATTTAAATATATATGTTGATGGTAACAAAAAAGCAAATCTTTTGAAACATACAAAAAAGAGTGCCTACCTGTGCAGGCACATAAACACTTTTACCCATCTTGTACACAGTATGAATTAGTATGTACGTGCCTATGCATTTTTTGCGGGAAGGCTTCCTAACAATTGTTGGAAAGCCAAGGAAAAAGTGTTGGAAGGCCTTCTAAAAAATGGGGGTATATTAGGCATATCCCCAATTACTCCGAGAGTATTCCGCAATACTCCGAGAGTATTCTGCGCTACTCCGAAAGTATTCTGAGATACTCCGAAAGTATTTTCCAATAAGTTCGGATTATTTCCCAATAACCCGTTGTATATGTGAAAAAAGAGTGCCTACTCACGCAGGCACCCTTAAACTAAGTTATTATCTAAGTATCTATTTTAGTATCTGATGAATCAATTGTTATTAGCTGGGAGCAGTGTGGTGGTGAAGCCTTGTACCCAGGCAGAGAACTGGTAAACCTCCTCGATGGGTTGACGCTCATTGACCCAATTCTTTGAGCGATCGCAGGCGAATTTACAGCAAGCTTTACCTGTCTTTGCCTGCAGTTCCATCCAGACTCCACTCTTATTTACCTCTACGCGGATATTCCTGACGGTCTCGCAGAATTTTGCAACGCTGAAGTCTCCTTCAACCGTTCCAAGTTCTTTGTAACCTAAATTGTCTTCACCGGTCAAACCTTTTGCCCTGGCATTCGTGTTAACCATCACATTAACGGCCACATTGTATGCCTTATGAACTTCCCATCCACCAACACCATTGTTACTGTTGATACGGAGAGGTAGTGTACCACCAGCAGCCTGCAAGATAATCTTGGCATGCCCATCGTCGACACGTACCACATCGAATACCACATCATTGAAGTCGAAGTCTGACCTCTCGCTGGCACTCAAGTCTTCAGCCATCACGCGAAGAGATGTTGCCTCAGGATAAGGAATGTTTGTTTTAGCCTCTGTCAGAGTTACAATCCAGTCGCTGTAATAACCATCAGCACATCCGCCAACCTTTACCCAATCTTTAAATGTAGTACTAGTAGGTAAATAGCCTTTGGCCAGCAATTGACGCTTAGTGGCAGCATCTGGTTCATCGCCGAAATTGGCAACACCGCCGATTGTACTGTATGTCTTCTCTGACCTGTCACAGCAATACATGTTAGTATTTGCTTTCAGACGATTGTATGTCTTTCCTTCAAATTCGAAAGTGCCTTCAATGATTTCCGGTCCGATCATCTGCTCAAAGTCGAAGCCCATGAACGAACGATTCCAACCGTCGTCAAGACAATAGGCTTCAGGTCCAAGTTTGTCAATAATTGTCTGGAAGCTCACCAATCCAGTGTACTCGGTGCGGCGAACAGAGCCGTTACTATTATAGTATCCGAATGATGCAGTGGTAGACTCCTTCATATACATGATTTTGTCTTTATGAGATTTGGGGTTGTTGACAGTGTAACCATTATCCAACACATCATGATTCTTACTACAATCACCATGATTGAAATTATTGATATGATCAACAAAATCACCATTGATGGCAGCTAGATGGTCCATATTGTTAGAACCTACAATACGTGTACTGTTATTAGCAGCGAGATATTCTTCTGGAGAATAAGGACCGACATCGTCACCGCCCTTATACACCTGCTGAATAAAATAATTTGTCCAATGCGGATCCTCATACTTTATGTTTGGTACTGTCTGGAAATATTTTTTCACAACAGCAATCTGCTCATCTGTCAAGGGAGGCGGAACCAATAAGCCACCATAAGCTTTGCTGGGGTCTGCCCACTCGTTGGCATTGGCATTCTCTACACGTGTCATAGCACGGGCATTGGAGTTTAACGTTCCGAAACCCCACTCCTGGTCAGGGGCAGGCTGGCCAAAGACAGCAATGAATGCATTCTCGTATTTAGAGAACATTTGCTGTGCCACTAAGTTTTCCTGTTCCTCGGGACTGAGAGAACTGAGTTCTTTAGAGCAACTTGTGAATGCAGCGCACATTGCAACGGCTGCGATTCCTGTCATCAAATACTTCTTCATATTACTTAATAATTAGTTCTTTGTGGTAATAACGCAGCAAAGATAGTCATTTTCTGTGAAATAAACAAGAATAACGCTCTAATTTTTAGCGATTTATGCAAAAGAAACGCTTTTAAGGAAAAGAGCGGCTACTCGCGCAGCCGCTCCATTTCCCCAAAAGGGTATCAAAAGTACTTGATGTATTATTTACTCAACTACTAATCCTGCGACAGGATTCTTTGTCCATTCCATACCATTGTCCTCCTTCACCCAAGTCTTGAAGCCGAGATAAGCGTCGTCAATGTGGGTACGCTCTGTGCACCATTTGTAGTCCTTGCCAACGCAGATCTTCTGGGGAGCTGCACCTTTTTCGCAATGTAATGCGTAACTTGTAATCTCACCTGCACTATTTGTCGTAGAAACAACGATGGGGATATCAATCAGTCTATTGTAACCACTTACTGTGAAGGAATAGTTGCATTTGAGTGTCATCTGGCCTGTATGAGAGTGGATGTCCTGACCAGCAACTGTTACGTCAAGTGTACCACCAGCGGCTAAAATTGTAATGTCACAAGTTCCGTCTGTGTAGATGGTAGCATCGAATACGATGTCATTGAAATCGAAGTCATCAGATGTACCGAGGTCCTCACAGATGATACGACCTTCTTCCACGATCTCCTTATTCTTCTCGGCCTTAATGATGCGGACAATCCAATCAGAGAAATATCCATCAGCACAACCTTGTACATACATTGGGTTGTTACCACCAACGTGACCCTTCATATATGCTTTCTTGTCTGCGGGATCATCAGCTGTTGCCAGACGGAAACCGTACTTGTTTAGATTACCATCAAAATATCGGTTGCCTGCGCCATCAGTCTGGATAGAGATTTCGTCGTTATCTAATTTGCCTTCGTAATCAAATCCAAGGAACATCATGCCAGAAACATCTGCATTTTCACCATTAGCATCTACTGTGCTATTATCCCATGCCTGAATTACATCACCAGAAACCAGACGATAGTTTTCTGTATCCCAGTTAGAAGCCATGCTGTTGTGATAGCCAAAGCTCTGGGTGTCAACATTACCCATAAGCATAATCTGATCCTGATGCTTATATGCGTGGTTCCAATTCTCAACGTAGCTCTCATTTGCTTTTGGGTATCCAGCTTCATATGTGAAACCATCCCAAACTTCTCTATAAGAAGCTGTAGTTGCGTTAAAGCCTTCAACATGCAGATTCACGGTTCCTGCAGAGAACTGGTCCATATGCTGACGACATGGTTGAAGAGTAAGATTGCCATCATAATATTTTTCAGTAGTTAAAGAACCTTCCAAGTTGGTAGTACCAGTATATACATGTTGAACAAAATATTCTGTCATATTTTCACACTCCTTGCCGCCAGGATCCTGATTCTGCTGGAAATAGCGACGAACCTTGTCCTTCTGTGCTGCAGTGAGTACGGCGGGAACTTTGTAATTGTACTGAGCTTTGTAAGCATCGTCTGTACGAGCCCAGAATTTTCCTTCAGAACTAGCATAGGGCTGTCCATCGTTCCAAGCACGTGTCATAGCGCGTGAAGTGGTGTTCGTGCTAAAGCCCCATGTGTGATTCTTGTTAATCTCACCAAAGCGCTGAACGAATGCTGCCTCATACTGAGCTTTGGCAATTTCATTTTGGTTCACCTGCTCGAAAGTGGTGTCCTTTGAGCAACTTGTGAATGCAGCGCACATTGCAACGGCTGCGATTCCTGTCATCAAATACTTTTTCATAAATTTAAAATTTTTAATAATTTGGTTATTGAATATTGAATATTATCGTTTCATCGTCCATTTTTTAGGACTGCGGTGCAAAGGTAGATAAAATATGTGGAATAGCCATTGTTTTGCGTGCTAATAATTGTTAATTGCCTAAAATTTCTTTATTTTGGTCGATAAAAAGGCATTGAACTTTTGGCGTTTTGGTCTTTGTCTTCGCCTTATTTTATAGGGGTTTTGCGTTATTTCCCTATTGTTTTTTGCAAAGATACGGAAAAATATCGAAATTTGCAAATTTATCGGGAAAAAAGTTCAAATAGTCGAAACCTTATATATTATATATAATATGTTCGCGCGAGTGTTAAGTAATACCAGACAAGTGCCACATATTTTTGAATAAAGGCAGCTTATTGCCAGATAAGGGTAGGTTATTGCCAAATAAGGCAGGGTTATTGTACCTTTGGCTGATGTCATATATTGACTTTGGCTGATGGCCTGACACCCTGCTGTCACCCTTGTCACCCTCAAAAACGGGGTGCATCCCCTGTGTTTATCGGCATCCTGTCACCCTGACACCCTAAATTGAAATAATTTTGTAATAGAAAGAAAAACGGAGGGCATCTACTCACGTAGACGCCCTCCACAAATAAAATCTTATGTTATGTATTTGAAACTTTCAGTTATTCTCCTCATTATTGGAAATAAAGTCTTACAGGCGTGTATCCAGTTCCGGTGAAGAGAAGGTGTTTCTCGAGAATTGTGCCAACAAGGGCGCTATTGGCAAGGTCAATCTTGAGGGTCCATGTACCATCTCCATTGTTCGTCAAACGAGGATTTCCAGGCTCGAAATTATACTCAGCCTCCGGCCACGCTACAGTCCAATGGCCGTTAGTTACGCGAATCGATGGATTTGTTCCTCGAACTACCAGATAGAAGGTGTTGTTCATAATTCTATTCCACACATCACTTGAGAACGTAGCGATACACTCTTTATTGCCATCATGTCCATCAAGTGCGAAGCGATAGTCGCTAGTCCAATTGACAGGATTAGGATTGGTGCTAGTATTCTCCCAGATAGTTTGAGGGGCTGGTGTAGAACCAATAACCGTAACATATGTAACAGTGAAGTTCTTACCTGTGATATTAAGGGGATTTGTGATGTTACCTGTGACATCGAACTCAACATATCCGTTTGTGGTATAATCACCTCCGTTAGTTGCTGATTTCTTTTGATTGTTGCATGTGACTTCCCAGCCATCTATACTGACACCATAGACACGGATCTTACTTCCTGCTGTAATAGGTGTGGCGCTCGTAGTTATACTGCTGCCGTCATAGAGGTAGCCGGGGCCATCATTTGTATTATTATAATTATAGATGATAGTGCCCGTAGGTGTCGCAATATATCTGTTGGTAGCTCTTTCTTCCCCAATGCTGCCTTCTCCCGTGGTTGAAGTTTCTGCTACCATAGGATATTCTGTCACTTTTTCATCAACGAGGAAATTGCCTTCAGCATAAACTTTAGGATCGAGACCCACAACAGCATCATTTATATAAAGACTGTCCGTATGAGCAGGAGATAGCCAGAATTTGTGTTTAGTATTATTATAGTCATCACATTCTTCTTCAACCCATTTTTTGAACTCTGGATATGCCTTATTGATATTGATACGCTCTTTGGGCCATGGTGTTCCTAAGGGCACCATAATCTTTGCAGAAGCAACCAACTCGCTTGCACCGCGGGAATCATTTGCGTAATATTTTGACTTAATGGTTGTAGCTACATTGAGATAGTTCACGTTGAGTTCGATTTTTTTGTCGATATCTGTAATGCCATAGAATTTCTTTTTTGCATCGCCAGTTTCGGTGGTATTATTCTTCTCCAGATCTACAGCTGCCAAGCCTGATGCGACTTTCGCCATGTTGACTCTCTGACGATCAGTCTCAGTATTAGCAAGGGTATTGATCATGATTGAGGAAGACGTGCCATCGAACAACTCGTGCAAATCAGAATTGAACTGATAGGCACCTGGTTCACCAACCTTTATTTCGATAGGCAGGGTACCACCGCCAGCGAGAACGCGAATGATGGTGTAGTATTCATTGCAACCCACATCATTTCCTTCTGTGAATTCATAAGTAACTACTGGATTCGGGCTTATACTTGTATCAAAATTTTTATCTTTATCATAATAAGTGGTTTCGAGCCTCTTATAATTATGAATGGTAGCGGCATCGAATACAACGTCGTTGTAGTCCAGGTCTTCAAACCTATATTTCGATTGGCTGCTTACAATATCCTCGCAGAATACACGGCCTGACTTCAACACCTTCTCTCCTGAGATAATAGTTTTTTTTGTCCAACCGTCTGTTACAGTAGTACCTGGGGTCTTTACTTTAACTACTGGAACATCCATACTTTGTGCCTTCGTCAAACGGATAATCCAGTCCGTATAGACATCATTTCCTGGAGCATAGTAATGCTCATTGAAAACCTGGCCTGCTTTCCAGTTCGCTTCGACGGTATATACTTTTTCACCTTGTTCACCAGTTGTAAAGAGTGAAGTAATACCGGCATCAATAAGAGTCTGACCTGTTGCATTTGGCCATCTGCCGGGAACATTCACTTTTGCATTGTTAGAATTTGGCATCTCAAAAACAGTATAGATCTCATTAGGCATAGCCTCGAAGTCGAAGCAAATGTAATAATAGTCGCTATAAGCATCATTTATATCGGCACCATCCACGCCTATCCATCTGTCATGCCACTTTGAGTCTGCCGAATTATAATATGCAAAATTCAATGGAGGCGTGTTAACAACTAGCATGTTTCCTTCAAAATCAGTGCTCACCGCAGCATTGAAGTCATAAATGTGGAACCATTGACCTTGTTGTTGTCCGTCCCAAGTAATTGAAGCGGGAAGAGTCTTAGCGAATTCAAGCTGATTCATTTGACTGTTCTCGTAGTTTGAACTTCCGTGCTTATCAGTACCTGTATAAATATGAGTGACATAATAGGTGATAAGGTCAGAAGGAATACTCCGGTTCTTAACTGTCAAGTCCTTCACATAATTGTAAACGCTATCACGTTCTTTCGGACCAACGCCTGGGGCATCTTTCCACATATTGCCATTAGCGTCAATTTCTCCACGTGTTACGACACCTTCAACCTCAATCGGTTTTCCAAATCCCCAGGTGTGGTTTGGGTCGGGCTTTCCAAAAGCCTGAGCGAATACGTCCTCAAAGGCCTGGATCTTCTGTTCAATAGCTGAGCCGGTAATCTCGTCATCGTGACAACTCACGAGGGCTCCGCTAACTGCAACAGCCATAGCAGCTGTTATCAAATACTTCTTCATTCTCATAATGATCATTATAATGTTACGTAACTTAAATTTTCCTTTGAAAAAGATTCTTTGGGCGCAAAATTAGTATATTTTTCGGGAAAATCCAACACTTTAATAGTTAAATACTGTAAAAGGCTCTAAATTTTGCACGTTTTATCGAATATTTTTGTAATTTTGGCGCAAAATAGTAGTTTATATCAATAAGGTATGAAAAGAATTATTTATTTCCTGATAATCATTTTCAGCATTTCGCTGTTGGCAGGAACGGGTGTGTCGTGCAAAAAAGATGTGTACGATGATGATAAATACGACTCGCTGGTTAAGATCAGTTCGCCTGTGGACAGTGTGGATGCCAAACATACTTGGGAGTTGACACAAGACCGTATCTATGTGGTGGAAGCTGATGTGAATGTGGGTGCGGAATCAGTCCTTATCCTATCTGATAATCCCTTGACGGCACTGAGCGCGGAAGTGATGGCTCAAAGCCTTATTCAGGATGGCGGACGAGTGATGGTAGCAGCGACGGTGCCTACAAGAACTTCTGAGCTATATGCAGCTTTGGTGGATGCCAATGGTCTGTATACGGTGGTGAGTTTCCCCGTAGAGACAACTGTCGTGAATTTCAGCAATCTTAAATCTGGTAATAAGCAGAAATCACTCAAGGCCAGTCTAGTGCAGCAGAAGCTGGTGTATTGCTTTGAGGAGGAGGCGCCAGAGCCTGGCGACTATGATTATAATGATGTGGTTTTGCGCCTTTCGCGTGAGGTGGTGAACAGCCGTCATCTGAAAATTGCAGTTGAATTGGCTGCTGTGGGTGGGTCGAAGCAATTGGCTGCTGGCTTGCGACTCGTGGGTTATCAGGCTGAGGACATTGACAGTGTTACCATTGAGGGGGGAGGATCCTTTGACTTAGGTGGTTCTCGCCACAATGTGCCTTTAGAGAAAATGGCTTCACCAATGTTTAAGAGCAGTAGTCTGTTGCAGGCTGGTCGTAATGGCGAGGCATACCTCTATCTGTTTGAAGATGCCCATTGGGCGATGGGCGAGGATTTAGATGTTGTCAATCAAATCTTCCAACGTAAGAAATATAATGTGTCGAAAGAATATGGTTACGATTATCCGATTCTTTCCACACGCACGGAAATCTATCATGTCTATTTCAAGGCAGGGCAGAATGTTAACGGCTTTACGCCTGCTATGTTCGACCCCTTTGTCCTTAGCCCCAATTATGGATTTGTCTGGGAGTTGCATTGCTATCGCGACCGCGACGCTCAGGTGACACGTGAGTATAGCCTGTCTACGAAAAGCCGGAATCTGCCTTGGGCACTGATGGTTCCCTACGCCTCGTTCCGTTATCCCTTGGAAGGGGTGAACATCGGTTTCTACAAGAACGGGGCTCTCTTTGGTGCCTACATGAACATAGGCTGTTCATTCGGAGAATGGGCCAGAGACCGTATGATGTGTATAGACTGGTATACGAGTCCTACCTTCAATAAGGTATTCTAATTAATAAGGAACTAATAAGGGGCGCACCAAACAGTACGCCCCTTATTCATTTGTGGACCAGCCAGGGCTTGAACCTGGGACCTCCAGATTATGAGTCTGTTGCTCTAACCAACTGAGCTACAAGTCCGGTGAAATCGGCATTTCTGTCGTTTTCGGCTGCAAAGTTACATTAAAAACGT
>Ga0247608_10006721_pt1 | contig 12008 bp, 28 predicted proteins | sample 176DNAGHGlowgp2_FD_193490 | JGI IMG/M metagenome (GOLD analysis project Ga0247608, IMG submission 193490) | Sheep rumen microbial communities from Palmerston North, Manawatu-Wanganui, New Zealand - 1766 DNA GHGlow gp2 | ecosystem: Host-associated > Mammals > Digestive system > Stomach > Rumen ... | reverse complement strand
AAAAACAAAATAAATAAGGGAAGCTATAATGCTTCCCTATATTTTTTAAGTTCAGTCAACCATTCTGCTAACTGTTTGTGATCCATTCGGCATCCATAGTTTTTACATTCGTTATTGACAATTTCATAACAATGTTCAATAGCTTCATCTAATGTCATAATTAATACTTTGAATGCTCACTTAATGCTCCTCTTTTATAAGGATTCCAATTTTTTCCAAAATAATACTCATGCCATTCTTTTGCTTTTTCGTATTCATCTTTAGTCATAATTAAAATTTAATATATTTATAAGATAAAAAAATCGGGCATATTCTTTACCGAAGTAAAAAATAATGCCCGACTGTCGCTTCTATATATTAAGAAACCGGCCTCAATAAAACTAATTACAGTATAATATAGATTGTAAATTATTTTAATTCAAAGTTATATGCTAAATATATAATAAGATAAAAACCAAATAATAATCCAACAAGGAAATATTAATACAACAAAAAGTGGATTTACATTTGGAACACCTTTACCTTTTAGTTCGTATATTTCTTGTATAATCATACAAATAAAACCGTTTACAAAAAATCCTGCTATCCATGCTAAAGGTAATAAACTAAATAATAATCCGTAATTCATATTCAAAGTTGTTTAAGGTGTTCTAACAAATTTCTAAGTTCAGCCTCTTCTAATGCGCATAGACGGTTCAAACTTATTACAATATCAAGTACTTTCATCTGTCCTTCGCTCCACTCTTGTTTTGGTTGTGGAAAATAACGATATTTAATATCTCTAAGCCAGTTTGTTTGTTTATCGTTAAGTTGATTTTCTTGAACAGTATCATCCATAATAGATTGATAGATTCTTTCATCCTCTTCACTCCAGTAGGATTTCTGTTCAACAAGTTCTAACTTATCTTGAGTTGAAATAGGAAGTTTAGCATTCCTACATATATAATCAGTATCGGTAATTTCTGTAATAACACCATCACATGCATGTCCTTTATATCTTACCCTATCACCAATATTGAAAATAGGAGTAACAATCTTCTTCAATTCTTTCTTTTCAAAGTCAAATGTATATCCCGCATCTGTCATTGCTTTAATTAGAGTATCACGTTGTTCTTTGGTTGCTGGATGAAATTCAAACTGAGGTTCTGGAAGTCCTAAATGAGATAATTTCGTTGATGGAGTTTTAATTGCATCCCACTCTTCGTTATAAGCTATATAAAATTTTACAGTTTCATCTTCTATAGCCTTAAAGATAAAAACAGTGTTATTCCAATTAACAAGCACATCACCATTCTTAGCATCTTGGATTGTCCAAGGCCGTGCAGTTGAAAGATTTCTTTCATTGACAAGCTCTTTTTCAATTCCAAATACAGTTACAAGTTTGTTACAGCCTTCCTCACGTTTTACAATTTGGCAAACATCATTTTTATATACAACCCAATCTCCTTCATGAAAATTTGGCTCGACCTTTTCAGCAAGTTTTTTCTTACTTTGTTTTTCAAGTCTTTCCACATAAGGTATGATTTTCATTGAAACATTTTCTCTTTCAGTGTATGGAATGTTTGGGTCATTGATATATCTATGTATAACACAACCAAGAATTTCTGATAATTCCTTATCGTACACATTATTTGACTCTTCACCTTGTTTTTCAAGCCAAGTTATCCAAGAATTATAACGTTTTGAATCTTTAATTCTGATTTGTTCTGCTTTGAAATGAGTAATAATCTCTTTCCTTATCCTCTCATCATCTGACTCTGCAAGTTCCGGTAATAGTTCGTCTATATATCTTATAACTTCAGTATTCGTGGAACACTCTTTAATTGCTTTAGTCTTTTCACGAATCTCGTCATATCTTTGGGCTTTTTGTTCTATTAATAGTTCTTTCATAATTTAAAATTCTTTACCTATTAATACTTTCCAACAATCCTTAAACCCCTGTTGATAACAATCCATCATTAAATTGGTCATCTCACCAATCTTCGGTCTGACTTTCTCAAAGCCATTTTCTAACAACTGTTTTAATTCTTCTTCATTCATATATTATACTATGCTACAAAACCAATATTCATAATAGTCAATATCAGCATTTAATTAATCATTATCAATTGTTATTAATCATCATCGTCATCAACATATATATGATTACCATACTTATCAAACTCATCACGATGGCTTCTTATATAGTCAGGTGAATAAGGATTTTCAGCAAAATCAAAAAGAATAATATTATTATTTGTAAATGTACTAGTCATCATATTATTTATCCTCCTTATTTAAATTATTTTTAACATAATTAATTACTATACCTAATGCTTCCCAATGAGCATCATCCCAAGGAAGAGAACAATTTTTTATTTCTTCCACTAAACCAAGTGCTTCTTCTATTTTCATAATCTTATCTTTATTTAATTGTATACAAAACGTGATTCCAAAACGATTCAAATCCATCATGTGCATTAAGGAACAAACCATCATCTCTGATTACAAAAGCATAAATTTTATAATCTCTTGTTATAGCATGACATCCATACCATATCTCATTAAGTGAATTATTATTATCTGACCAATATTCGTTAATTGGTTTAATAGGAAGATTTGATAACTTATTAGCTAACTCTTCAGATTTTTTAATCAACTTATCAAATTTCTTATCATCTTCTTTATCTCCATTATAAATATTTAAATTACGACCAACTGGATGTGCATGTGGATTATAATATTCATCGTTAAAATTAATTCTTTCCAAAAGTTCATCAATTAAATATTTATTAAAACCACGAAACTCATTATCATAGTTTCCACCACCTAAGATGATCATATTATCTTCTTCATCTCCAAACTCAGCAAAAATTTCATCTGCTAATTTTTTGATTTCTGTTTCTGTGTTTATTTGTTTTGAATTAGAATAATCATTCAAAAGATCATTTAATTCTTTTGTGGTTCTGAGCATAATATCATCTTTAGTCATCTCACCACCATCTTTCCAATTATAATTAGCAGCTGTACGTTTTGCTAATTCTTTTTCAATATTTTCAATATCTATTTTATTCATAATTACTTAAACAAGGTGAATGCTACAATACAAAGAAATACGATAACAAGAATAAAGCTTACTGACCAAACTGGCAAACAAATCTGTTTCTGAACTAAATTCTTAGCAATTTCATCTGCATATGATTGTTTAAAACTATCTTTACTATCTTTATTCATTTGAGCCTTAGCAATATATTTTGCATATCCAATACATGCATCCTTCCATTCACTTAAATAATAAGTGCCAACCCAAAAACCAATGATAATTACAATACCGCAAATAATCAACCAAATAATCTGTGCAATTTCCATATTCATATATTATTTAAATAAATTAATACATATCAATAAAACTTGGGAACATACTATAAAGTATATTCCCAAATTGTATGTTAGTTCAAATCAGCGAACTGATTCTCAATACCCTCAAATGCAGCAATGTAAGTTAAGAAATGTTCTGACCAACCAGAAATTTCGGCAGTCCATACACCATTATAGTTAATACCATGAGTATGAGCAGATACATCACAGATATAGTTGTACTTACCAAATGGACGTGGCTTATTTGTACTACCATGTGATACATCAATATCCTGTGAGTCTGAGAATACGATTATACGAGCATAATCATGAATCTTGTTACCAAGTTTACTGCGTAGCTTCTCAATACACTGGTATGTAAAGATACCACCGCCGCCTAACTTATGGTACATAGAATTGATATCCTGGAACATCTTGAATCCCTTAGAAGGATACTTAATATACTCTTGATTTTCTGTACGAGACCAGTCATCGCCTGCAGTACATACAAGTTCAAAGTCTTCGCACTGGTTAGCAGCAAGCATTGCCATTGCAGCAGCCTGATCCATACGACTGAATACAGAACCACTTGAAGTAATTGAACCCATAGAACCTGATACGTCTACGATAAACAATGTCTTACCTGGAAGCTTAGGTAAATTCTCGTAAGTCTTAAGCATAGCATCCTCAATTTCACGGTCGAAACCTGAGCACATACGCATTGCCTTCAAGAAATCAAGTGGAAGCAACATTGCACCCTTAAGCTCCTTAAGACCTTTTTCAATAACTGGACGTGGTACACCAGCAGTCTGCATGTTACGAAGGTTCATAAGCATAGCCTTACCACCAATCTTACCCTCATTAATAAGCTTCTCCCAAACTGCAGATTTCTCTTCGTTTGTATGAGCCTTTGAAAGTAATACCTCCCAAGTTTCTGGAGTCTCAAGTGTACGGTCAGCAATCTTTTTGTAAAGAACTTCCTCAAGCTGTGTTATTGGCTTTGGACGAACCATGAACATTACATCACGAAGCTTAATCTCAGCATCACGGTCATATTTTGCAAAATGGTACTCCTTAAAGTTATGGAATGCCTCAGCAAGACCCTTCTTAGCAGCATTACAGATAGGACATTTGCCATCCATCCAATAAAGTGCCATAAAGTCTGTTAACATATCCGCACGAGTGATAATCTTTGGAAGTACATCCTTAACATAAGGACGTGTCTCTTCATGCTTACACATCTGAACAGCAAGGAACAAAGGTGTATGACGAAGCTTCTGCATAACACGAGCCTCAATAGTAAGTAATGCTACATCCTTTGGATCACATATAGGTACAAGACGAACGATTTCATCTACAACCTTTTGTCCATCCATATATGCAATATTCTCCCAAAGCAGATTAGCAAGAACTGCTCTACGAAGTAACTGGATATTTGATTGTGCAGCAGCGGTATTTGTAACACGACCTGCTATTTCACCAACACTAATCTGATTCTTTTTTAAATCAGTACTCTTCTTTGTGGAATTAAATTTACTCATAGTTTTCTCTCCTTATATATTTTTTATTTGTTTGTTATTTATTGTTTATATTAAATTCTAAAATTAGATACAAATATTTCCATCATCATATTAAATTGCCACACATAAGATATATCAGCAGATCCAATACTTTCACATGTATTATTATCTATATGTAATCCCCAGTTAGCATCTCGGTTTACAATACCCTTTTGAAAATCTAACTTAATACAATTTGAACCATCTTCATTATGTGTCCAATATCTTAATGTACAATAATTATCAATACCTAATGTTTTATTCCAATGTTCTCGTTCCCATTCAAATGTAACATCTTCAAATCCTACTGACTTAAGAAGATCCTCTGTTATCAATCGTTCATCTTTCATTTATCTACAAATGTTTCCTTAAATTTAGTAAGAATATACATTAGCTCTTTATTAGGCAGATTAACAGTTTTTCCCTCACTTTCAATAATATCCCATGCATTCATAACATAATTAAATGCAAATTCATCTTTATTAGCGCCAAATATTTTTCGTAGGTACTCATAAATGATTACTAATACAGAATATTCTACTTCATTGGCATAAAGAATAATTCTCTTTCCAATATTTGTATCATTAAATGCAATACGAAGATCTGAATCGCAAGCATCTGAAAAATCACTTTCCATAGCCGTTACTGCAATAGAATCAACATTAAGAACAGAATTCAATGTAATCTTCTTAACATATACTGTATTAATCAGCTTATCTTTTGTATACTCACTAATAGAATCTTGTTTATCATCGTTAAATCCACAACGCATTACAATTGAAAAAATGTCACGAATAATCTCAAACTTCTTCATATTAATTAATTTTTTTAATAATGTCAACTACAGAACCATCTCTATATACTGCCCAGCTATTGTTATCCCAAACACAAGGGAAAAATGATAAATGATATATTGTCTTCTTTAGAATATCTCCAGAAGTAATATCATATAATGTTTCAACAGCTTCATAATCATTATCTGAAGTTTGTTTCAAACTCATTGCAGAAATACCACATCCTGAAGGATATACATCAATATACAGACTATCATTAGTAAATGTATATGTTACTTTAATCAAACCATCAATTGACTTTGTATTATAGTCTTCTGTCAAATATTTTCCATTCAAATCATTAGAATAAGAAAATAGGCATACACATAGAAAAATAATTGTAAAAAATAATTTCTTCATTCTTTATTCGTTAATTTCAATAAATGACTGTTCAACTATATCCAATAATGAATTCATAACTCGATATGCATAACTATTATTATGATATGAATTACGATAATTACCCAGTACTCGCATTAAATAAATCATTAGATTATTAATGTCATAATAATTAAGCTTTCCGTTTTCAGTATCAACGTACAGTTTGAAACAATAATTCTTGACTGACTCAATACGTTCTACAAAACGACTAGGATAATTTCTTAGATCTGCATTTTCAATCGATATAATTGCATCTTTATTAAGTAATGCAACATCAATTACTTGGTCACAAAGAATATTTAAAATTCTCTTCATTGTTATTTGATTATATTAATAATATAGATTTTTTTTAAATTATTTCAAATTTTAACATTTTTTTTCTTAAAAATCTGTAATTTCTTCTACTTTAAAAAATTTAACATAATCAATACTATCGGCTCCATTCGGTGTAAAACGAAAATAAAACTCTTTGACTAAATTAACATCTTCAACTTTGTAATTGAAATTTTCTTTCATATATTTACAAAGCATGTATATATCTAAAACATATTTTTTTCCATCCCATGTTGTTGGAAGATTTTCTCCAAACCAATTCCAAGTATTCTTTCCTGCATTTTTATTAATCATTTCAGCAAGATTTGAAAACTTAGTAAGATCATTTAATGAAATATCTTTAGTAACTGTATGCGAACCAGTTTTATAATTATTGATTTTAATTTGAATTTGAAACTTTGTATTCATATTCTATATATTTGTTTGATTATATTTAAATATAGAACATTTTATAAAAAATTCAAATATAATTCAAATTTCACATGAAATTTTCATATTATAAATGAAATAAAAATTAGTTTTTCTTAAGATAATTTATAAAGTCATCCAATTCAATACTAAATTCTTCAAACATTATGCCAGTATCTGTGCATTCACATGCATAAATAACAAATACTTTAATAATATTAACATCACATGTATATCCAATGACATGTATATCATCATAATCATCTTCATATAATTCTTCTTTAATATCGTCTAATTTGCCATGTTCATCAAGGTAATCAAACAAAAAAGAATTAACTATTGATGCTGCTTTAATATTGATAATAAAATTTTTAATTTCTTGTGCTGTCATACTATCTCATCACAAATTTTATTAGAAATATAATTAAGAACTCTAACAAAAGCAGTATCTTTTGTCATATGATTTTCTTCCATAATTTTCTTTAAGACTTTATATGTAATCTTAAGATCATCAAATTGATCTTCACTTAATTTTTTCATTATTAATATCTTTTGAAATTGTTTTATATGAATTAATACGAATAGGACATGTCGTATATACATAAGCATTTATACCAATCTTTATGTAGTTTGTGCCTTTATAAGAAGAAGTATATGGTACATGTATATTTAGGTGTTCCACAGCCCATTTGTAATAAAATACTGAATCATATGTTATTGTCGTATCAGGATAAACAATAGAATAATTAATCTGACACTTGCCTGTCTTATCAATCATCCAATTACAAGACGATAGACATAAACACATTAAAAATACAATTATAATTTTTTTCATATTTATTTATTTATGATTTTTTGTCCATTGAATAAATTCTCCACATAAGATATCGTCATCTCCAATATCATAACCTAGACATCCGAAACTAATTAAATCCATAGCTTCATTACCATCTTCTTCACACTGTTCAAGATATTTTCCATAATCCTGAAGAATCTTGTAAAAATATTGTTCGTTACTCATAATAAGTTTAATTTAACAATTCATCATATTTTATATTTTGATTTATATCTTCTATTATTTCTAGATTTTGATCTCTTTATTTGTTTTATACACCATTCTTTTGAAATATGTTCATTATTTCTATTAACCCAATAATAAGCAAATTCTGTTGCATTACCAGTAAAAGCATACCCAGCATGGTTATATATTGAATATCTTATAAAATTTGGTTTCATAACAAATTTAATTTAATATTTACAATTTAACGTGGCCATCCATACCAAGGATCTAAATATCTATTTCTTTGTTCTGGATGCATTCTTTTAATTGCTTCTGCTTCTTCCTTTTGATGTTGTTCATATGCTTTTTCTGTGCACCATTCTTCAAAACTCATAGTAAATTAATTTTAATATCTTCATTAAACTTCATTGGTTCTGTATAATTCAAATAATTATATTCATCATCAACATATATACAAGAATAAAAATCACTATTCATATAGGCACGTTTAAGCATCATCAATACATGTGGATTATATGTATTATTTGGATTATTTGGATTTAATCTAATGTCATAGTCAAACTTGTAAGTATCAACAATATATCTGACAACTCCTTGACTTCTTGAAGCTCCAACTGCACAATGTATATAAATTGTATCATCGTGCTTAAGTCTCCATTCAATCCAATCTGCTAATTTAAATGCTTCCTCATAATCTAAAACATGAAGTATATCTGCATATTGTTTATTTTCTCCAGAAATATATAGATGATTAAAATATGCATTTGATTGTTTTACTTTATTATCCAAATAAAGTTCTAATGCTTTATCATAACATTCACTTTCATGATTTTCAAACCAAAATGGACTAGTATCATCAATATCAAGATTAAAAATTCTATAATCATGTAAATTTCCGATATTAATGTTCCAATCATTCTTAAACCAATGTTCTGATAAATCTCCTTCATTTGGAGAACATATAGATATTGCAGAAACACCTTGAGGAAGTGAATCTATCCAATTATTATTTCTCATTATATTATCAAAATCATAATGAGAATAACAAAGTATATTCTTTATTGGCTTATTCATATTTAATCATAAAATCCCATTCCATCATGATACTTGCCACCAAAAGGCTGATAAGAATTAATACGTTTCTCTGCTTCATATGTTAATTCTCTTTTACCACCAGTTCTAATTTTATTTCCACAAACTGGGCATTTAATATAATAAGGTGTTATCAAATAATCTTCATCTATATATTTATCACCACATTTAATATCATCAGATGAATACTTTAATTCAGAATGACAACATTCGCATTCAATTCTTGTTTCGTAACCGTTTCTTACAACTTCAACCATATTTATATTTTATTAATCATAAATTTCTATATTATTATCATCAATCCATTCAATAAGTTCATGACTTTCTTTCTTATTAGTAATATATCCTTTACAAATGCAAAACATATAAAATAATTCTACCCATACAATACTTTTCTTATCACAATCTTCTATTAGATTATGATATTCTTTTAAATATTCTTCAAAATCTTTATTTTGCTTATTCATATTTAATCAATCCACGTTATTGTACTTCCTTCAAAAATCATACATATTCTTGATGTATAATATGTAGTATAATGTAATATAACATACTGTCCTTCAATATTTGGATGATTATCTTTCCATTTATTAAAAGCAACTACTGCATCTGCTTCATTAAAAAACTGACGATTCTTAAAAACTTTTGTCAGTATTCCACCTTCAACTTTATTAATACTGTAATAAGGATACTTCTGCATAATTATTTAAAATGTGAAATATCAAACCAAATATTTAAATAGCAATTATCTCTTGAAGGATATTCACTATTTGTACCAGCACATAATATAAATCCACCAGAAGAAGCAACATATTCTTTTTTATTTAATTCAATTAAATCAAATAATGCATTCTTAAAAAGATCTTCTTTAATGAAATCAATCATCTGTTTAATTGTAGGTACTGCCTCATGTAATTTATTATTTTCATATATTGACCATACCCAATTATTTTCTTTCATAAAATTATGAATTCTATCAAAATTTAAACGATCTAACTCTTCATCAAGTAATTCTTCAAAAATTTTAAGAATATTAAGTTTTCTTCCAATTAACTTTTCATTAAAATATTCATCATCAATAATTTCATTAAGACGATTAATATCTTTTTCTCTTAGACGAGTCCATGTTGAATTAATTTTATATCCCATATTTATTTTATTTAATTAATTACAATTATAAAATAGAATATTATATAAAAAAAATTCAATAAAAAATGGAGTAGATTTACTACTCCATGAATTTTAATCTATATAAATTGCATCCTATAAAATTTCCTAATATAACCATTAAATAATTATATGCTATCTGTGGTGAATGAATATTAGCAGCACATATATAAAAAGCATCTGCAATAGAATGATAGAATCCAGCTAATATGAATACTGGTACCGCAAATAAAAGTGGTAGCCATTTATTTTCTCGAGCAAACTTAACGGCTGTTGTCATTAAGAATCCACAAAATATGCCTCTTATTAATGCTTGCCAGATATCTACTTGTGATCTTGCTTCTACAATTACATTTGATTTATCAACTAAATCAGGTATAGCATATGTTGCAATTGCTGCAGTTATAGCACAACCTAAAAAGTTATTGAAAAATATATACCAAAATAGGTTTCCAATATCTTGTATGTTTTCTACAAATCCTGCAGTACCGGTATATAATGCATATTTATAATGAACTACAGTTATAAGTCCAAATGTAAATAATATAGCACCAGGAATTCCACAACCTACCATAAGATTAACTATACATCCTATAGATATACAAAATCCAGCAAGTATAGCGCTAAATGATAAATTCAAACATTCTTTATTAGTATCTGTTTTAATCATTGTCTTCTAAGTTAAATAATTGATCCTCTGTAACATTATATCCTCCATCTCTATCTGTACAAGAAATATAAAATGGATTCTTGCATTCCTGAATTCTTTGGATCAATTCTAATTTTAATTCATCAATTCGTTTTTGATTAAAATACTTTTCTTTTACTAAGTTTTCCTGAGCTTCCATTTTTTCAAGTATCTTATCATCATCTTCAGGAAATTCTGTAAATGGTTTTGTATATACAGTTATTTCACCGCAACTACTAAAATCCTCTCTTAAATTTACCATAAAACGAAATACATCGTTATCTACATATTCTTTTTTCATTTATTAAAATCTTTAATCTTATTAAGTAATTCTTTTTCTTCAGTTTTAATATATGTTGGCATCTTAGGCTTAATAATGAATATATAATTTCCATTACTATAGCTTCCAGATATCTTTAATCCTTCACCTTTCAATACAACTTGTGTGCCATCTTTAGAATATTCAGGGACTTTAACAGTTACTTCTTTTCCATTTGGAAGTTTACGTTTAATTTCTCCACCTAAAATACAAGTATAATAAGGAACATCAATCAATTCATATATGCCTCTATCTGTTATCTTATATTTTGTTTCATCAAAATTATAAACAGGAACTGCTATTAAATTTCCATTTTGTGTTCTTGAATCTTTACCTTCATTACCATATCCATAATATACTTTATAATCACCATTATTAACTCCTGGACTAAATTCAATCTTACATTTCTTTTTGCCTCTTATAATACCAGTTCCATTGCATTTAGAACATTTATTCTTAATAATCTTTCCTTTTCCACTACAATATGGACATGGTGATTGATGCTGTATAATTCCAAATCCTGATTGCTGTGTTTTTGTAATCATACCCGTACCATGGCAATGCGGGCATAATTCTATTCCCGTGCCTCCAGAACCGTGACATTCTGTACATCTATAATCTACATCATATTCAATTTCATGTGAATAACCAGTAAATATCTGTTCAATACTTAATGGGATGTTTACTTGAATTGATTTTGCTTGTTCTGGATATTCTTGTCTGAATCCTCCATGGTTTCCAAAGAAACTTTCAAATCCACCAAAACCACCCATCATATGCTTAAATAAATCACCAAGATCAAATCCAGTACCAGACATCATATCTTCATCAACTGTACCATAAGCATCATAACGTTGACGTTTCTGAGGAT
>Ga0247608_10006720_pt1 | contig 12008 bp, 15 predicted proteins | sample 176DNAGHGlowgp2_FD_193490 | JGI IMG/M metagenome (GOLD analysis project Ga0247608, IMG submission 193490) | Sheep rumen microbial communities from Palmerston North, Manawatu-Wanganui, New Zealand - 1766 DNA GHGlow gp2 | ecosystem: Host-associated > Mammals > Digestive system > Stomach > Rumen ... | reverse complement strand
TCATCATCACAAATAATTTGTCATTTCTTAAATCTTGCTACAGAGAAAGCAGAACTTGATCGAGAAAAGGTCCGAGCTGATGTAAAATTACAAAATGCAAAAGTAGATGCAATAGAATCAGCAAAGAATACAGAAGAAATGTATGCAAAGGCTATTGCAGCAATGCAAAGATATCAAGGACACATAGATAATGAGTACAATGACTTATGATAGATGTTATTCAGAATTAATAAAGCTGAAAACATTCGAAGAGAGATTTGAATATTTAAAACTGGATGGTCAAGTTGCCGACTTTACATTTAATGGTCGACGAAGTCTTAACCAATTGTTGTATCATAGTCCAGAATGGAGATCATTTAGAAGAGAAATTGCAATAAGAGATGACGGATGCGACTTAGCTCACTCAGACCATAAGATATTTGGAAAGACTTTGCTAATAGTACATCATATAAATCCAATAACAGTAGAGGATATTATTAATAGATCACCAAAGATATTTGATAAGGAGAATGTGGTACTAACAATAGACATTACACATAAAGCAATTCACTATGGAACCAGTGATTTACTATATAAAGATCCAGTAGAGAGAAAAGAAAATGATACTTGTTTATGGAGGTGACCCCAATGGGAAAGAAAAGAAAATTCAACTATTACGAGTCAAATGTTGATGAAAGCACAAGTGAGACTCTTAGTAAAATAGAAGAGCTTCCTGAGGCTGATAGTCAGGTAGCTACCGAAAAAGAGGTAGAGGAAGTCTCAAAGCCAGTAGAGGTAAAGCCGATAATCGAGAAGGTAACAAAAGTAACAAGGCAGCTCGATAAGGTGCTAGGTAAGAAGGGACATGTAAATGTTCTTTGTAATATGCGTAAGAGTCCAAGAGTAGAGGACTCTAATATTTTGAATGTGTTGCCTAAGGATACTAAGATAGAAATATTTGAGAATCCTGGAGAGTTCTATAGAGTAGCATACAATGGATCTGATGGTTATATAAGAAAAGATCTTTGTGTTATAGATTGAGAGGTTTAATATGACTGACAGTATATTAACATCGATAAAGGAAAAAGTTGGCATAAAAGATCCAACAATAACGGCTTTTGATTCAGAGCTCATAATGGATATTAATATGGCTCTAAATAATCTAACAAGGATCGGCGTAGGTCCGGAAAAAGGTTATAGAATAGAAGACGAGTCAAATACTTGGGATGAGTTTATATCAGAAGCAGATCCTAGATTGGAAAGTGCAAAAGAGTATGTAGCACTTCAGGTTAAGTTAATATTTGACTCTCAGTCTATGTCAAGTTCAATGATAGAAATCTATAATCAGAAATCAGACGAGATACTTTACACATTAAGTATAACGGTAGATCCAGATCCTTTAAAGAAGGAGGATACATCAAATGTTTAATGTTCCTAAATATGAACTCAGGCAGACAAAAGATTTTAAGCCTAGCAGAGTAAAGAAATATCTGGCTCATTCAGCAAAAGGGACTCAGTGGGATGAAGATAAAAGAAAATATATAAAAGTAGAAGATGGAAAATATTACTACCCAGATTCTTATGAAGGTGGACGTCATCTTCCAAAAGGTGAAAAACCGGATGCTAGCACTGGCGAACCTGCTGGTTGGGAATCAAAATTTTATAATGAATTTGAGTCAAATCTTAATAGAATCGGTGGAAAATTAGATCCAAAACAGATTCAGGAATTACTATTATTTGGAAAAAATTCCGATGGTAGTAAATGGGATAATTTTGCAGTGGCTTTAGCTGAACATGCCGGAATAGATGCCGACAAAATAGACCCTAATGTTCTCAATGCAATGCGTTATAAAGTTGTTGAACATTATAAGAAAGAGTTTGAAAAAGAAAAAGAGAATTTCGATAAAGAGGGTAATAGAATAGGAAATTCAAAACCCAAGGCAACCAAAGCAACTGGTGGATCGGGCGCATCAAGTAGTACTTCTAAAAAAGAAGTAAAGTCATCTGGAAGTAAAGATGAGAAGAGAAAGCCTATACATGAAGGTAGAGGAATGCACGCAGATTATGAGAGAAGAAATGCTTCTTCTGATGCATGGTCAGCTGCAAATGAGCGTAAGAAGAAAAGAGCTAAATATGGTAGAATAAAATGAGGTGACCTATGTTATCAAATACAGCAACCCCAAAATACTATGGACAGTTTAGGGATGCTGTACTGAGAGGTGACATCCCAGTCTGTGAAACAATATCCATGGAAATGAATAGGATAGATGAACTTATTCAGAATCCTGGAGTATATTATGATGATCAAGCAGTAGAGGGATGGATAGACTTTTGCGAATCTGAACTCACACTTACAGATGGATCTGACTTACATTTATTAGATTCATTTAAATTGTGGGGAGAACAAGTATTTGGATGGTACTATTTCATTGATAAGTCTGTATATGAACCAAATCCGAAAGGTCCTGGTGGCCATTATGTAAAGAAAACAGTTAAAAAAAGACTTATTAATAAACAATATCTAATAGTAGCAAGAGGTGCTGCTAAATCATTATATGAAGAATCTCATCAAGCATATGGATTGGTTGTAGATCCATCGACAACTCATGGAGTAACAACCGCACCAACAATGAAGCAGGCTGAAGAGATAACTAACCCACTTTCAACTGCCATAGCTAGATCCAGAGGCGATTTATTTAAATTCTTGACAGAAGGATCACTTCAAAATACGACAGGATCAAAAGCAAATAGACAAAAATTGGCATCTACTAAAAAAGGAATAGAAAATTTCTTGACAAATTCAATAGTAGAAATAAGACCAATGTCTATAGCTAAATTACAGGGATTGAGAAACAAGTATTCAACAGTTGACGAATGGTTATCTTGTGATATTCGTGAAGATGTTGTCGGTGCTCTTGAGCAGGGTGCTTCAAAAATCGAAGATTATTTAATAATAGCAGCATCATCAGAAGGAACATTTAGAAATGGTTCTGGAGATGATATTAAAATGGAGTTAATGAGTATTCTAAAAGGGGAATACAAGAATCCACATGTATCTATATGGTGGTATAAACTCGATGATGTTAAAGAAGTTGCCGATCCTGATTTATGGATTAAAGCTAATCCAAACCTTGGTATAACTGTTAGCTATGAGACATATCAGCTTGATGTAGAAAGAGCAGAAAAGTCGCCAACAGCTAGAAACGATATTTTAGCAAAAAGATTTGGAATACCTATGGAAGGCTATACATATTTCTTTAGGTATGAAGAGATCCAGTTGCATAGAAAAAGATATTATACTGGTATGCCTTGTGCTTTAGGAGCCGATCTATCGCAAGGTGATGACTTCTGTGCTTTTACATTCTTATTCCCGCTTCCAAGAGAAGAGTTTGGTGTAAAAACTAGAGCATATGTAACTGAAAGAACCATAGAGCAGTTACCAGGATCTATGCGGCTTAAGTATGAAGAGTTTATGAATGAAGGAACTCTTATAGTTATGCCAGGAACTGTGTTAGACATGACGGATGTCTACGACGATCTTGATCAGTTCATAATTGATATGAACTATGATGTTCTTTGTTTTGGTTATGATCCATATAATGCAACATCGTTTGTTGATAGATGGTGTAAAGAGAATGGCGAGTTTGGAGTGGACAAAGTAATCCAGGGAGCAAAGACTGAATCGGTTCCTTTGGGTGAACTTAAGAAAATGGCTGAAGATCGCCTTTTATTATTTGATGAATCTCTTATGAATTTTGCTATGGGTAACTGTATAGTATTGGAAGATACTAATGGAAATAGGAAACTTTATAAGAGAAGAAGAGATCAGAAGATAGATAATGTGGCTGCTATGATGGATGCCTATGTGTCTTATAAACTTAATAAGGATTTATTTGAGTGAGGTGAATATATGTATTATGTGATTGTGCCAACTGATTCTGACTTATACCACCATGGTATATTAGGTCAGAAATGGGGCAAAAGAAATGGCCCTCCATATCCTTTATCTGGATCAGCCCATTCCTCTGCTGAGAATAAAGCTGGATGGAAGAAGAGTTTGAAATCTTCTAGTGGGAAGCAGACAGAAACCCGAGCAAAAAGAAAAAAGGGCGAGGCATCTGGTAGTGTTGCTGCTTATTTGGCTGTATATTTGGGAATAACAGCCCTTTCTTTCTCACCGGTATTAATAGCCGCAGCGGCAGATTCAATATCAAGAGGTAAGGCAAAACTTAAAGAGCATAGAGAAGATAAACTTAGAACAAAGCTTAAAAAAGATGAAAAAACAGGTCTTCCTCTTAAAAAGAAAGAAATGAGTCCTAAAGAAGATATTAAGCATATAAATCCTGGATTTAAAAATGGAGAAAAAGATACAACTATGAACTGTCCCTTCTGTGTTACAGCTTATGAGCTAAGACGAAGAGGATTCGATGTTAGAGCTGGTAAAACAGAAAAGGGAAGGTTTGATGAAGATATAGAGAAATTCTACAAAGAAAAGAAAAAATTTAAGTATGCTGAACTTCCTGGAAAAGATAAAGAACATGCCCCGACCGCTAAAGATATATCAAAGACAATGGACGATACCCTCCTTCATAATAGTGGCGATGGAACAAGAGGCACTGTAAAAGTAATATGGAAATATGGTGGTGCTCATGTATTCAATTATGATATTAAAGATGGTAAAGTTCATTACTATGATGGACAAAATGGTAAAGAATACAATATTCAAAGAGATGTCGCTCCAAGTGTAAGAACAATAAGTCAGAAAACCACTAAAAGGGGAACAGGATGCTGGGCATATTTGAGAACAGATAATTTAACTCCAGACTATAAATTCTTAAAGAAGGAAGGGGTAATAGTATGAGTAGTATAAAAGAAAATGTATCAAATGCTTTTAATAAAAAACACCCAGACTTACATATTAACTATATAGTAGATTACGATAATGATAGCTATATAGTTAATGCGACAAAAACACCAAACGATATAGATGAGTATGATCCATTTTATATAGTTTATAAAAGCTCTGGCGAAATAAACAGATACATACCTCAGTTTGGAGATTCAAAATTCATCGAAGCATGTGAGAATAGGAGGCTGTGATGGAATATAGAGGTGGTATATTAGTAGCAAATTCTGACTTATACCACCATGGTATATTAGGTCAGAAATGGGGCAAAAGAAATGGCCCTCCTTATCCGCTTAATGCATCAGCCCATTCCTCTGCTGAGAACAAAGCTGGATGGAAGAAGAGTCTAAAGTCATCTGGCGGATCTGGAGAAATTAGTGGTGGTCGATTTAAAAAACGCAATAGAAAACAGCAAAAAGTTTATGATGCAAATGTTAGATATTTAGAAAGTCAGAAAAAAATAAGTAATAATAATTTAAATATAGAAAAGAAAAAAAGAGGAATACAAACGGATGATAACCGTAGTATAGAAGATATTAGAAAAGAAAATATTAAATTAATAAATGATAGCCATGAAAGCCAGAATATACTTAATAAGTATAAAAAAATTGAATTAAATGAAAATGATGTGAATAGTTTAAATGATTTAAAGTCATTATATGAATCTAATAAAAAGAAAAATAATAAAGAGTTTGATTATTTCGAAAAAAATGATGCAAAAATCGCTTTAGAACGAGCAAAAAAAGAAGATAAATACGACATTGAATTTTTGGAAGCTTTACAAAATAAAAGAATATTGGATGATGATAGCCAAGAAAATAGAAAAAAATTATTAAAAGAATACGAGAGTTATTTAAAAGATCCAATAGATTATTTAAAAAATCAGGTGAACGATTTAGAAGATGCTTCCGGTTCATTATTCTCTAAAAAGAAGAAAAAGAATTTAGATGCAAAAGCTATAGCTCAGGAAAGACTGAAAACTTTGCAAAAGGAAAATCCAGCTCTATATGATGCAAAGAAACAGACGGCTCTTCAAAAAGGAAATTCTACCGAAGTATTACAATTTAAAGGTAATTTAACAAATCAGCAGCTTCAGGATGCTGTTAATCGTATAAGATTAGAAAAGCAGCTTTCTGATTGGTCAGCCGCTGATGTTAAGTCAAATTGGGATAAAGTTGATGATGCTATGAAGCGGGTTAAGCAAGTGACAGATTGGACAAATATCTCTCTTAATGCTTATGATGCTGCTGAAAAGGTGTATAAAAAACTTAGTGATACTAAATAGCGAGGTGCCATTATGGGATTTAACATAGGAAATATGTCTTCTATGGTTGGCGGTTTAACCAATAACATAAATTTAAGCAGCCTCACAAATGGTATAGACATCAGTAGTATTACACCAGAAAGTTTGGGTGGAGTAAAAGATACCATTCAAACAAATATTGGCAATATGGCTAGTCAATTGCAAAGTAATATAGGAAATATCACTGAGCAAATGGATTTTGAGTCAATGATTAACAATCTTGATATCGAAGGAAAAGTTAGTCAGATGATGAACCAGAGTGGAATGAATTCTAATATAGATATTGAGAGTATGACCAATCAAATGACGAGCCAAAATAATTTAGATCCAAATTCAATGGATATGTCATCTTTTGGAAATTTTGATCAATCACAGATAGAATCTATGATTAATGAAATGACTAATGGAATATCAGATGGCATGGGCTTGGATAGTATAACACATATGTAGGGAGGCAGAAATGGCAACATTTAAAGACAGGCTTAAAAATTCATGGAATGCCTTTCTAGGTAGAGATCCAACAGAATCTGTAACATATTATACAGACATTGGACCCGGATATAGTTATAAGCCAGATCGGACAATCCTTACAAGAGGAAATGAGCGATCAATAATAACTACTATTTATAACAGAATAGCAACTGATGTATCTATGGTGGACATTAGACATGTTAGACTGAACGAAAACAAACAATATTCAGAAGACATGGATTCTAATTTAAATAAAGCATTAACATTAAGTGCTAATCTAGATCAGACTGGTAGGTCAATGACAAAAGATCTTGTATTGTCATTGTTTGATGAAGGCTGCGTTGCTGTTGTTCCCACTCTTACAACATCAGATCCAAGAAGATCTGAATCATATGATATATATGAGTTAAGAGTTGGAAAAATTATAGAATGGTATCCAAGACATGTAAAAGTTAAAGTTTATAGGGAAGATACTGGTAGAAAAGAAGAAATCGTTTTGCCTAAGAAGATGGTTGCAATAATTGAGAATCCTTTCTATGCCATCATGAATGAACCAAATTCGGCATTCCAAAGATTGCGTAGGATCTTGAATCAAGTAGATAAAACCAATGATCAAAATTCTGCTGGTAAAATGGATTTGATAATTCAGTTACCCTATGTTACTAAATCGCCCACTAGACAGTTACAGGCTGAAGAGAGGCGTAAAAAGATAGAAGCTCAGTTAACGGGTTCACAATTTGGCATAGCTTATATTGATGGAACTGAAAAGATCACTCAGTTGAATAGATCCGTTGAAAACAATCTTTGGCAGCAAGCTAAGGATGTTAAAGAGGAAATTTATAGTCAGTTAGGATTAAGTGAAACTATACTTAATGGAACAGCTGATGAAAAGACAAATCTAAATTATCAAAATACTGCTATAGCTCCTATACTTACGGCTATTGTCGAAGAGTATCAGAGGAAGTTCCTCTCAGATACAGCTATAACTCAGGGACAGGCAATAAGATATTTTAGAGAGCCTTTCAAGTTAGTTCCAGTTGATAATCTTGCTGAGATAGCTGATAAGTTTACAAGAAATGAGATAATGACTAAGAATGAATTTAGATCAATTCTTGGAATGAAGCCTTCAGATGATCCTAAGGCTGATCAGCTGTTGAATAGTAATATTAACCATCCTGACGAAGAAATACAAAAGCCAGAGGATGGTATGCCTGACGAAGAAAATGAAGAAGAGAACATAAATGAACCGGAGACAGAAGGAAATACTCCGGATGAACAGGCATTGTTAGATGAAATAAAGAAGTTAGGAGGTTAAGCTAAAATGGCAAAGACTTATGATTTTAGTGGATGGGCTACTAAAAATGATCTTAAGTGTGCCGACGGTAGAATAATACGCCGAGACGCATTTAAGGTTAATGACGGAAAAAGAGTGCCCATGGTATGGAATCATCAGCACAATTCCATTGGTGATGTGCTGGGCCATGCAATGCTTGAGAATCGAGATGAGGGTGTATATGCATATTGCACCTTTAACGATACTCAGGCTGGTCGAGATGCTAAAGAATGTGTAAAACACGGAGATGTTGAATCTCTTAGCATTTGGGCAAATAATCTTGAGCAGGTTGGTTCCGATGTGCTTCATGGAGTAATTCGTGAAGTTAGTCTAGTGCTTGCTGGAGCTAATCCTGGAGCATTTGTAGAATCAGTTATGGCTCATGGCGAACCTATGGATGAATATGACGAAGAGGGCATATTCTACACAGGTGATGAAATTTATATGGAGCATTCTCTTGATAAAAAGAAGAAAGAGGATGACGAGGATGAAGACGAAGATCTTGATGAGGATGATAAGTCCGAGGAAGATGAAGATCTTGAGGAAGAGTCTGACGAATCTGATGAAAAAGATGAAGAGGAGAAAAAGAAAATGAGCAAAGATCTTAAGCATTCAGATGATGAAAAGACCGTTGGCGATGTTCTCGATACTCTTAATGAAGAGCAGAAGAAGGCAGTCGCTATAGTTGTAGATCAGATACTTAAAGACGAAAAAGGTTCTAATGAGGAGGACGAAGACGATATGAAACTGAAGCACAATATATTTGATACTGAGGATACTCAGGAGCAGAATTATCTCTCACATGCAGACATGGAGCAGATTTTCGCTGATGCAAAGAGACTTGGATCTCTTAGAGATGCTGTAAACGAGAACTTTGAAGAGGGCGGTGTTCTGGCTCACTCAATTCCTATGGATGGAATGGTTGGACCTAGTCAGGCAACTGCAGCTCAGAAGTATGGATTCAGAGATCCCGATATGCTCTTCCCTGAGTATAGGGACATTAATAGCGGTGCTCCCGAGTGGATCAGCCGTGACATGGATTGGGTACAGAAGGTTATCGGCGGTGTTCGCAGATCTCCTTTCTCAAGAATTAAGACCCAGTTTGCCGATATCACCGAGGATGCAGCAAGAGCTAAGGGTTACATAAAGGGTAACCAGAAGAAGGAAGAGGTATTCACTCTGCTTAAGAGGACAACCGATCCTCAGACTATCTATAAGAAGCAGAAGATGGATCGTGATGATATTGTTGATATTACCGATTTCGATGTTGTTGCTTGGATTAAGTCTGAGATGAGGGTTATGCTGAATGAGGAAATTGCTCGTGCAATCCTTATCGGTGATGGCAGACAGCCTGACGACGATGATAAGATTCAGGAGCAGCATGTGCGTCCTATCGTGTCTGATGTTGACCTGTTCAATGTTAAGGTTCCTGTAACCTCTAACAATGCTAAGGATATCATCAATGCTGTAATCAGGGCTCGTAAGAACTATAAGGGATCTGGTAATCCTACATTCTTCACAACTGAGGATGTTGTTACTGAGATGCTTCTTCTTGAGGATCAGATCGGTCATAAGATTTATAAGACTGAGTCTGAGCTGGCAACTGCCCTTAGAGTTAGTAACATTGTAACTGTTGAGCCTATGGAGAATCAGACAGTAAAGGTAAACAATGTTGCTTATCCTCTGGTTGGTGTGATTGTTAACCTTAAGGACTACAATGTTGGTGCTGATAAGGGTGGTGATATCAATCTGTTCGATGATTTCGATATCGATTACAACCAGTATAAGTACCTGATGGAGACCAGGATCTCTGGTGCTCTTATCAAGCCTTTCTCAGCTCTTACCATTTATAAGAATGTAAATAGTGGGAATAGCTCAATAGCTCCTCAGGGCTGATAACTGATTTTTAGTAGGGACTAGAAAATTTCAAAATGAGCATTTTTTCTAGTCTCTACTTTTATGGAGGACTGCTGATGAAATATTTTGGAAACATAGGATTTTGGGAAGATGATGTAGAAACCGCGCCCGGAGTCTATGAGAGTAAAATAGTGCAAAGGCCATATGCTGGAGATGTTATTGATAGTAGACAGCGATGGAATAACGATGGTCATCAGAATGATAATTTAACTATTAATAATAAGATTAGTATAATAGCCGATCTATATTTCAATCAGCATATGGGCTCTATAAAATATGTAGAATTTATGGGAACAAAATGGAAGGTTAGTAGTTTGGATATTAAATATCCTAGAGTAATATTAGATCTTGGGGAGGTTTACAATGGCGTCGACGCAGGAGAAACGGATTGAGTTTCATAAGTTTCTTAAAACTATCTGTGACAATGTTTATTTCTCTCCTCCAACTGGTAAAAAGCTAACATATCCATGTATTGTATATGAGAGAAGTTATTCAAAAGTAAATTATGCAGACAATAATCCATATACATTGGATACTAGGTATTCTTTAACAGTTATAGATCCGAATCCGGATAGTGCAATAGTACCAAAGATTGAAATATTACCTAAATGCTCATATGACCGGCATTTTGCCATAGACAATTTAAATCATGATGTGTTTACAATATATTATTAAGGAGGAAAATAGACTATGTCTAAACTTATTTGGGACGCTATAGGTGAGCGTTACTATGAGACAGGTGTGGACCATGCTGTTCTGTATCCTGTTGAGAATGGTGCATATCCTAAGGGCTATGCGTGGAATGGTATAACTTCTGTATCAGAGTCTCCTTCTGGAGCAGAGGATAGTGCCCTTTACGCTGATAATATTAAGTATCTTACTCTGAAGAGTGCTGAGGAGTTTGGTATGACCATCGAGGCTTATACCTATCCCGATCAGTGGGAGGAGTGCGATGGTACTGCTACTCTTGCAACTGGAGTAAAGATCGGACAGCAGAACAGAAAGAAGTTCGGTCTGTCTTACAGGACTAAGGTTGGTAATGACTCTGAGGGTGATAGCCTTGGTTATAAGCTGCATCTGGTTTATGGATGTTCAGCATCTCCTTCAGAGAGAGGTTATCAGACTGTTAATGATAGCCCTGAGGCTATTTCATTCAGCTGGACTGTTACAACCACTCCTGTAACCCTTGATGGACATAAGCCCGTATCTCTGATCACTATCGATTCCACAAAGGCTGATTCTGTAAAGCTTAAGGCTCTTGAGGATATCCTGTATGGTACCGATGGTGGCAGCACAAGCATCATGCCTGTCGGTGGCGGAAATGGTGAAGGAACTGATGCTAGGCTTCCTATGCCTTCTGAGGTTCAGAAAATATTTGCTGCTGGCTGATAGTTTTTAGTTAATCTTTGTGGAGCAGTACTCAGGGTGATGGGCTGGCTGCTCCACATTTATTTCAAAATGAAAGGAGAATATTTATTATGCTTATTAAAAAGATCAAGTACACAGATTATCTTGGTAATGAGAGAGAGGACGAATTCTATTTTAACCTAAGTAAGTCAGAGATAATTAAGTGGCTTACTACAACTGGTGGATATACAATTGATGCAGTCCTTAAGAAGATGATTGAAACTGAGAATGTTAGGGATATGGTAGGCGAATTTGAGTCTCTGATCATGATGTCTTATGGTGAGAGGTCACTTGATGGAAAGCTATTTATAAAGAGTGACGAGGTTAAGGAGAAGTTCCGTTATAGTGCTGCATATGACGCTCTGTTTATGGAGCTTGTCGGTGATGCAAATAAAGCAGCGGAGTTCTTCAATGCTATTTGTCCTCCTGATCTCGCTGAGGAAGTTGATAAGATCATAAAGGAAAATCCTGAGAATATTCCTGAAAATCTTAGGGAGTTTATGCCAGCTAAGACAGAGAATAATGTAACTCAGATGCCTACACCTAGTAATTAATATATTGCCTTTAAGGGAGATTGAAGATGTTAATACTACATATAGACGGTCAAGAAGGTTTCAATAGTGATACTAATGAATTTGTGACCATAAAGGAGACAACCCTTCAGTTGGAACACTCTTTAATCTCCCTTAAAA
>Ga0247608_10006718_pt1 | contig 12008 bp, 12 predicted proteins | sample 176DNAGHGlowgp2_FD_193490 | JGI IMG/M metagenome (GOLD analysis project Ga0247608, IMG submission 193490) | Sheep rumen microbial communities from Palmerston North, Manawatu-Wanganui, New Zealand - 1766 DNA GHGlow gp2 | ecosystem: Host-associated > Mammals > Digestive system > Stomach > Rumen ... | reverse complement strand
TTTGAAAAAACAAAGCTCTTACTAAATAATGTATACTTAATTCTGTTAATCGTATCAGAGATAAAACTACCTTTAGCATCATAAAGATATATTTTGTAAATGACACCAAACACTTTACAACTATTATAAGCTAACATTACCGGTGCCAAAGGCAAAAGGTGCATCAACGAGTTAACATATAACACATCGCATTTATAATGTCTTATATAATGTCTTAGTAATGAACAAATTCTGAAAGAACTAACAATTTGAGAAAAAAAAGACAATGTCTGTTGTCCCAAATCTTTCTCAAAAAAACACCAATCAACATGCCCCTTATTTTCCCACACAAGACAATCCTTGACTTCTAGAAATTTCTGTGGAAGAATAAATATGTACTCGTTCGTATCATCTGCTACTGCCATCTCATATATATGATGAATGTATTCCAGATGATGACCGTCAATAATATTTGTAAAAATGGCTATTCTCACTTATTTTTCAAGAGACTAAAGCAGATTATTATAAATTATTATAATCAGTATACCAAAACACAGTCTGATAAGGAACTGTCGACATCTTGTCTGGATGTTCTAAATACGATCTCACATTAATATAAAAATGAGATGTGAAAAGCAGAATGAAAAAAGAAAAGATTATTCTTTTTGTTATGCCCTGATATTTATCCTCAAATATCAACATGTATGCGGGAATAATCAGAATAAGAGACAACGTGAAAAACGTACAGAACCTACTTGCTAAAACAATATCAACTGGCAAGAAGATATTCCACAAACACGCACCTACAGTATAAGAGCATAAAAAAACTCTTTCCATAGCATGCGTTTCCTTCAACTTATTCCAGAAAACGAAATTCAAAATGCATATGCCATTAACAATGAAAGTCATCAAGCCACCACCTGACCTATCAGATGCGGTATCTATATAGTGTTGAGCATTCGAAAGCAAAATGATTTTATCTGCATAGGCGCCTATCAAAGTCGTAATTAAAACGGAAATAAAAAAAGATATAAGATACATAAGAAAATATACCTTTCTCGATTTACATAAATATAATACAGGGAGAATCAAAATTCCTAAAGCTGCCGACTTGTGAAACAATGTTGCACATATCAACAACAAAACCGTTTTCTTCATCTTGCCTTCCATTAATGTTATTAATGCATATAGCTCAATAGAGAATGCAATAGCATTTCTGACGATACCTAGCCCGTCCAAATAAAAAGCCGGATATAAAAAATAAATAATAAGTGATAAAGCAGGATCAAGTGAATACTTAATACAAATCTTATAGAGAGGATAAATTGTTAATAAACTGCCAACAACAAAGAAAACCTGATAATGAGTTAAATTAGCTATCTCTGCAAGAATCCTACTAAATGGTTCAAATCTAATTAACTCTTCTTCTCTACTATCACCCAGTATAATACTTTTATAGGCCATATAATCGTATGCTACGCCATATCTGATGGCCGCAAATATAAATAATGCCCAGAAGCAAAGCTTGGCTTGTGATATCTTTTCCAGATTTCCTATATATACCATCAATACATAGGCAAGAAGTATGTAATAAGGTAAGACACCAAATAACGAAAAAACATAATCGCCTTCCATAGCAATCAAAAAGGTCAAGATTTACGAACAGAAATCAACTTTGCAGGGATACCTCCCCATACTTCATTTGGGCCAGTTGAATTCATTAGTACAGCATTTGCAGCTACTATTGAACCTTTACCAATTACAATAGTTTCATTATCCTTAAATAGGATTTTTGCTCCAGCACATAATATCGCATTATCTTCAACTATACATCCTTCATTGGCGTTATCAGGATTCCATGGGCACGATTTACCAATTGTTACCCCCTGGAATATGCATACACCCTTTCCTATTTTGGTCTTTGGATGAAAAACTGTTCCTACAGCCCCATGTACAAAACGAGCCCCTCCTAAGTTCGAATCTACAAAAACAACCTCTCGAGGTATTACGACACCCATAATTCGAAGTAGTAAACGTGGGAGCACCCCCCATCCCTGAAGCTGCAACGACACTAATCTCTCAACTATATTCATTGACTAATCGGTGTTTTTATTTCTCTTATTACCTTACATGGAACTCCCCCCGCAATTACATCACATGGGATATCCTTTGTCACGACACTTCCTGCAGCTATTATACTCCTTGCGCCAATTGTTACTCCCTTAAGTACTTGGCAACGAGCTCCAATCCAAACATCATCTTCGATTATAATTGGTGCAGAAGGATTAAGTTCTGCCAATTCCCTTTCCGTAAGTTCAGAAACTGTAAATTCATATCCTCTTCTTCGTTTTATGTAATTATGTGGATGAGTATCGTATCCATTATCAAACAATCACCACCTATATGTACATCATTACCTATCATAATGCTTGTCTTGGCTCGAAGACACGTAGAACTCATTCCAACCCTATCACCAATCACAATTTTTGCATCGGGAGAATCAAAATACACCTCTCCCCTAATATTTCGGCAGATCGGATTTATACTATCACCAGAAGTAAAACGAAAATCATTACCGATTTCAAAGGATCCACAACCTCGAATATACAACTTATTATTCACCTGGAGGTTTTTACCATATTTAATCCCGAGCAACCTAAAATAAAGCCGATTCCAACACAAATAAAAGAATTGTCTTAAAACTGGATAAATTCTAAAAAAATGATATATATTCTTGTTTATCATTGAACGAAACCTTATTCACAGTCCTTATATATATTATGCAAAACATTTATAAAGCCCTTGCCATATTTCATATCTGGCTCAAGATAATTTCCTTCTCCCCATTCATTCCATGCTTTAATGAAAACCAAGTTTTCCTCATGAGATCTATTAGAACACATGTCGAAAATACGAGAGCATAGCGTTCCCCATTTCTTAGGTGTCGAATTGTGCAATATAAACCCACGATTACCACTTCGAGGAGAATGATCAAAATTTGGCACAATACAAGGATATGTTTTTAAATCTGAATTAAAATTCTGTAATACATGATTAACATATGTCTGATAATCATATACCTTATTGGGACGACCTGAAACACTTCGATATAGTCTTTTAATAACATTCATAGCAAGACTAGTATCATGTAGTATCTCTTTGGTATAATCGATACATACCGAATCGAAACCTTTATCAACTATTGATTCATACTTATCGGATTCAAATGTAAATCCGAAGAATTCAAAACCTTCTAATCCGTTCTCTTGGGCTAACCGATTCCATGTTGTTGAGAAGGTTTCAAACTGTTCCTTATTAATATCTATTGCAGAAAAGAAACCAAAAAGCAGTTTACCATTGACACGGATATAACGTTTATCCTTAAAAGCAGGTAACATGGCATTAAAATGGTCAATATAATCCTGCTCACCAGGATAGGTTTGCTCTATCAGCAATTTATCTGGTTTTGTTGGATCCCATGTTTTCTGATACCAACTATGATTGGCCCAGCAAAGACAAAACGGGAAATCAGGCTTTCCACTCTCCACGACCTCACGGAACACCCTGTCAAGCAGCCGGCGCCCAGCAAACCAATAATGCCAATAACAAAACCCTTCTATCCCCGCCTCACGAGCCAGTTGAGCCTGTTCTTCACGCACTTCTGGAACACGTAAATCATAATACCCTAAATCGGCCGGAACTCTTGGCTGGTAATGCCCTCGAAAAAGGGGCTTTGCATTACCAACATTTGTCCATTCTGTAAAACCTTTCTGCCACCACTCATCGTTCTCCTTTGTGGGATAGAACTGCGGCAAATAAAAGGCTATTAATCTTGGTTTTGACATTCTTTTAATTGTTTCACAACTTTTGCAGGCACACCCGCAACTATGGAGTTTGACGGGACATCACTTAAAACAACTGCATTGGCAGCTACAATGACATTGTCACCAATATGAACGCCTGCCAGAACTGTCGCCTTGTCGCCTATCCATACATGATTTCCAATAACAACTTCTCCTTTTGATTTCAATTGTCTTTTGATAGGAGGAACACTTGCCTCTTCAAGACTCAATCCACCATGACTATTATCACCTATATAAACATAACGGCCAGTAAGAAGCCCATTTCCAATAGAAACTCTATTGATGGCTGAGATATGAGTATGCTCTCCAATATTACAGTCATCACCAATGATGATGGAAGGAGTGAAAGATTGATCGAAATACTTCACCCAGCATCCTAAGATACAATTCCCTTGGATGGTTGTATTATTCCCAATGGATATACTTTTCTGGCCTCCACCCCACAATTTGCATGGATAGTGGATTCTACTATTATTACCTACTGAATCAAGAAAGTTTTTAATCCACATGGTATATAAGCTATTTCTATACCAGCGTAGCTTTTCACTAAGAGAGTATGGATATAGTTTACTGACTAACCACATCAGACATGTCAACAGTGTTTTTGTTTCATCCATCTTTTTAAACGCCTTTTTACAGACACGGATTTCACCACATCCATCATGCATAAAAATAATTGTATCCTATATCCACGAATATGGAATGGAATGGCATAGCCTCCTTCAAAAAACAAGCTCTTTGATGCCATATAACCATTTGCATTTTCCAACTCAAGGTAGCGATTTGCAAATGTATCATAATCAATATGGTCATGTTGCCAATCCAAATGCGTACTACAGGTGCTCATCATAGTAGCAAATGAATGAAAAAACTTTTCTGCACTCATCGTATTCTCAGCCAAAGAAGCGCCCTCGGCAGCACGGAATTGTTCATCAAGTATCAAGCGTCTCGCATAATTCACGAAATCGTCCATTTGTACAAACGACCTGAATTGACCGCCAAAATGGTTCACCATTTCTTCCACGGCGTTTTCCGTGTCGTCGGCATCACGGTATGCCAACATTGGCTTTCCATATTTTGCAGCATATTGGCACATAAGTCCTCCGCTTGTTGGATATGTACTCAAGTAAATATCACATTTCTGAAATACTGAATCTATATCATCACGTGAACCAATCATATGAATGCGTTCGTGACCTTTTACTTTGGAACATTTCTCACTAAAAAGTTTGTTGGGATTAAAACCTGCGACTAAAATATACACATTGGGAGCTATAGACAGGACATGCTCCATCATGGAGAAGAAAATATCATCTTTCCCCAACATTTTATACATTGCTCCACCAGTTAATATCTTTACTGCATTATCCGGCATTGGAGGGAGTCCACGGAAAGGATGACCTATAGGGTTTACAGGATAAAAAGGCAATTCTAGCAATTGCTCGGGCTTTAATCCACGTTTCTCTAAAGAAACAGTCTTACCATAGGGGCGGAATTCTATATTAAAATCAATAAGAGAGGCGCCCATCCAATAGGCATGATCAGTTAGGTTGATATTATATTTTACGACACCACTAATAGCATAACATGATGATAAGGCCACAACATCCCATGGAGCAATATGCAAGAAAAGACGAGCTGGACAATAGCGCGCAACTTCTTCTGCAATTTTATTCGCAACTCCTATTGAATCTGAACAATCCTTGTCAAACAGTAGAACGCGAGCCTTGGGATAATCAATCAGTTCCTTAAGTATATCTCCACCATTTTCCAGATTTTTTGAGGTACATATATAAAGGATTTCAACCTTGTTATACATCATAGCCCTCAAATACTGTTGAGTCAGGCCTTTATTATCCAGGCAGAATGAATCTAATAAGACATACTTATTAATATCAGGAGATTTAATCTCCACAGAATTAATAGTATTGTCGCTAATTCTCTTTAGCAGAGATTCTGCAGCATCATCTGTATAAAAGTAATTAAACTGATAAGCCCATTTCGCTGCCAGAGAGAGATAATCAATACTCCTCTTCCATTTAGCTTTTTCAGAATAATTATTGGCAATCTCCATTAGATTACTATAAATTGCCAATATATCAGTTTTCTGATATGGAAACATATTGACTACCTGAAAGAGTTTATTATATTTACCACCTGCTCTACTTCATTCAAAGATATTGTCGGACCAATAGGCAGACTCAACTCATCATCAGCCAATTTTTCTGTAATTGGCAAACTCAACTGAGGTGTATTCCAGTCTGCTTCTGCATAACACTCCTGTTTGTGGGGAGCTATTGGATAATGACATACTGTTCCCACCCCGTTCTGATCTAAATAATCATGCAGGGCATCACGCTTGCCTTCGCCTACAATAATCGGAAAAAGATGATAAGCATTTTGCTCATCAGGCAGCAGATCTGGCAAAGTAATCAGAGGATTATTGATATGCTTGTAATAATAATGAGCCACCTCCTTACGATGCTGATTGTCCTCTACCAGATACTTCAATTTTACATCAAGAACTGCAGCCTGAATCTCATCTAAGCGACTATTTCGTCCAGTATATTTAAAAACATACTTCTTCTGGGAGCCATAATTGGCCAATGCACGAATAGCTCTGGCCAGTTCCTCGTCATTGGTTGTTACAGCGCCACCATCTCCCAAGGCGCCAAGGTTCTTTCCTGGATAGAAACTATGACCAGCAGCGTCTCCAATAGAACCTGTCAGCCTGCCATCGGTAAACTTACATCCATGAGCCTGGGCATTATCTTCTACCAACTTCAGATTGTATTTCTCACATATCTCACCAATCTTATCGGTATAAGCACAACGTCCATACAGATGAACCAAAGCAATAGCCTTAGTTCGAGTTGTTATCACCTCCTCTATCTTGTCGTCATCAAGTTCTAATGTGTTTGGCTTGGGTTCCACAAGTATGGGCTTCAACCCATTCTCCGTTATAGCCAAAATGGTTGCAATATAGGTATTAGCAGGCACAATCACTTCATCGCCCGGCTGCATCACGCCAAGTTCAATATATGCTCTAAAGATCCAGATCAATGCATCTAAACCATTGGCACAACCTACACAATACTTTGAACCTATAAACTCAGCATAATGCTGTTCGAACTGCTCGTTCTCTCTACCTTGGAGATACCAACCTCCATTGACAACCCGGCTAATTGCTTCATTTATTTCTGAGCCATGCAGGGCTGTCACTTCCTTTAATGATAAAAATGGAATGCTTACCATTATTTTTTCCTCCCCAAGAATTTATCCAAAAATTTCTCATTTGACTCCTGAACGCTCTCGTAGGTCATAATATCACGAGGGCCGCAAAGTATAGCATAACCAAACTTATCGCGATCGCCATCATTGATATAATCGCCATAATGCTCATTTACCTTAAGGCCATCATGATTCTCATATAGTACTGTAATTCGTGGGTCTAGGAATTCTGTGATGTTTGTAGCCTCCACACTATAGGAATGAGATGGAATGTCATAACCAAACCACATGGAGGCATTCTCACCATTCATGTAATTACCCGGTTCAATCTTCTCTCCATGCAGCATACGAACATAATCTCCCAGATAATCATGACCAGAGGCCTTCCAAACAGTATGGCTACAGATAAAGCCACTTGAACGTGCTCCCATCTCCACTGGAGTAAATGAGCCATCCTCCTTCATAATAATCTCCAGATGGCCAAACATACTATGCAATCCTAAAGCTTTATAGCATTGTATACCAAAATTGGCTATACGAACCCAAGTATCATCATCATACTTACGGGAATTCCAGTGATGAATAACTGTCACATGATTCTTCAGAGCGTATAGAGAATGGTGCTGGATAGAACTGCTATAACAATTCACATTACCATAAGCATCACCAAGCATATCAACTGTAAACTCCTCACCTTCAACAAATTCCTCAATCAGACATCTGCCATTAAAAGATGTTTCCTTTGCCTTATCGAGAGCGGCTTTCAACTGCTCATAGGTCTGACCTTTATCAAGAATAGTGATACCACGAGAACTTGCGGCTACATCCGGTTTACAGATGAGTTTCATCTTCTGAGATAAAACATACAACTCATCGAAGCTGAGTTCGTCATCCATCTTAGAGATTCTATTGAATAATCCTGCAGCCATCCATGCATCACGCATCTCGTTCTTTGAGAGAACCTTGTTGAATTTCTCTGGCATCGTTTTGTTGCCGCACCACCCATTAATGGCATTAACAGTTGGGGCTGCTAGGTCGATGCTTGACAATGCTCCATATACTTGATTTTTCAAACCACGAGTTTCCAACTCTGCAATAATACCCTCAGAATCCTTGATGTCCTTTTGGATATACATATCGCCCTCAATGCGAGGCATCTCGTTCCATGCTACAAGAATAACCTTATATCCCAACTCACGCAGATGACATACCTGTCCCCACAAAAGTGGATTCTCACCTAACAAAACGAAATATTTGTTCATTCCTTTTTTTCTATATTTCTAAAATTCAAAAAATCTTTGTAATCTCGGATATAATCCTCTGGCTGATAGATCTCTGAAGCCAATACCATACATACAGCGCCCGAAGAAAAATCATCCAAGTCACGCCATATTCCTGGTTTCACGTAAAGGCCCTGATATGGACGGTTCAAGATATAACTACGCTTGACATTACCATCATCTAGAGTTACCCTGAACGAACCACTGGCTGCAATAATCAACTGACTTAATTCTCGATGCGCATGAGCTCCACGAGATTCCCCTCCTGGCACATCATATAAATAATATACCCTCTTAACATCAAAAGGAACTGTCTCGCCATTTTGAACTACAGTCAAGTTCCCCATACGCTCACTATGATGTTTATCGAGTTCTATAATAGAACAGTCATACACACTAAACTTTGCCATGCTGCTTATATTTCAAGAATTCATCATAGTCACGAATATAGTCACCTTCGTCATATTTGGTTGAAGCCATGACCAAAGCCACAGAGTTTGTAGAAAAGTTATCAAGAATTCTCCACATTCCTTTTGGAATGTATAATCCATAATAGGATCTATTAAGTGTGAAAGTTTTCTTCTCCACACCATCATCAAGTATCACATCGAAACTTCCAGAAAGAGAGATAATAAACTCTTCACACTCTTTAAAGGCTCTGCCCCAACGCTCTTCTCCACCAGGAACATCATAAATCCAATATGTTCTCTGGATTCCAAAGGGTATATGGTTATTCTGTTCTACAAAAGACAAATTACCACGAGCATCAAGAAACTTAGGGAGATTAATTATGTGAGATTCATTCATGTCTTTTCTTTATTTTCAGCATCACCAACATTTCTTCATCAACGACCTTAAATGCGAAACAACAACCAACATAAACAATCAATCCAAGGAGCCCTCCACAAATCAGTTGTAACCACACATTACTTACAAAATATAAGAATGTCCACACAGCTGAGGTCATAATCAATATTGACAAGATAATAAATCTCCAATCGGAAAGTTGACGTAGTCCCCCATATCCAAAAATACGTCCAGGAAGATAGGCATTTACAAAAAAGCAAATAAACGAGTTAATAAAAGTACCTATCACTATCGCTTTAACTCCTATTGGTATCGTTATAACAAGAATAAGAATATCTAATGGGATTTTGGCAAAGTCTAATTTCATAAACAAATCCGACCTACCGATGGCATTAAGAACATTCATATTAATGGCTGATATTGGTGTAAACATTCTAGCCAAAAACAACCACTGCATAAGTATTACACATGATAACCATTTTTCAGTAAGAAGTATAACAACTATCGGTCTTGCCAGTAATGTGCACAACACCATTATTGGGAAAATAATCATTGCCACAAATAACAGCGATTTGCGATAAACAGCAACCAGGCGCTCCCTGTCATCCTGAAGGTTACTAAGAACAGGGAATGTCACATTTCCCAGAACCTCAAAAACCGTAAATGAAACCAGCTCGGAAAAATGTGAAGCTCTAGTATAATACCCTAATTGATCACTCTTATAATAACGTCCTATACATAAAGTACTTATGTTGTTCACAATTACAGACATAACACCAGTTACCATCAATTTTGAGCCAAACCCAAACAAATGAGAAAATGAAGATTTGGAAAAAGAAATGGAAGGCCTCCATTTTGAATAAAAAGGAAAAACAACTATCAACACTAATGAGGAGCACATAGTCATACCAACAAGTGACCACACGCCGAACCCCATATATGCCATACCAATACCTAAAATTCCACTTATTAATGTTGAGATAACATTTATCTGGGCCAAAGACTTAAAATCTACTTGAGACATCAGTCGGGCACGTTGGACAATATTGAAAGAGCCTAGTATGATGTTTAATGCTAAAACCCTAGTAAGTTCAATTAGTATCGGTTCATGATAAAAATCTGCAATCCAAGGAGCGGATATATAAAGAAACAGATAGATACATAAAGACATGCCCATATTAGAGACAAATGCCGTAGAATAATCTATATCTTTACACTCTTTTTTCTGAATAAGCGCTTTAGCAAAACCTCCTTCAATAAAGATATTAGAAACAGAAATAAAAATAGCAAGCATACCTATTAACCCATAATCTGAGGGCGATAATAATCTTGCTAGAATAACACCTATTACAAATGACGCACCATGTGTTAAAACTTTTTCAACAAAGTTCCATGTAACGCCATTTATGATTTGTGTTCTTACAGGTTTTCCCATTACTTATCTATACAAAATTTGGTTATCAATACTATTGATCATATCATCAATAATATTTTGCGAAGGAGAGCCTTTGGGCATTAACACTTCTTTAACAAACTTTGTACGCTTTTCCTTCATCGGATCAATATCAGCTATGACATTCTGAATAAACTGTTCAATATCCTGTGAATGATGTGCCAGATAGTGATTTGATATGCATTCAAGTGAAAAACTATTTTGCTTGTCAGATTCATCTATCCCATTCAATGTACGCATAACAGGCTTATTTACATATAAATACTCCGATATAAAAGAACCACTATCATGTATCATAGCATCACTTGTAAGGAACAAATCCTCATAATCTCCATCATTTAGGTTTGTATTAGGCATTTCTTCCCATTTTGAATAATACTCATCTGTTTTATCTTTACCCCATCGTAAATACAGTTTATTCTTTAGCAAAGGATGTGGTTTGAAAACTATCTGAATTTTATCCCTATATTTTTTTGCCATTTCTATCATAAAATCACAATACTGCAGGAAACAAGAATAATATACAACTCCAACAGGTTCTATTGTATGATGAGGTGCCCAGATGATTCTCTTTACACTGGCATCGTCTCTTATTTTCCAATCTACACAATCAGGAGTATGTCCATCGATAAGAGGTTCAATTCCCGGATATCCTGACACAACAGAATTTACACCTTTATTTCGGGCATAAAGATTCGAATAAGACAGATGATATTGAGTTGGAAGATAGTGTCTCCACAATATGTTATAAAGAATTAAATCATAATTAGCCCAGAAAGCGACACTATTATTAATCGAATATGGTACATATACCGTTAAGACGTCTCTAAAATGGGTTATAAAATAACGATCATCTATCAATCCTTTATAAGGATTTGTATAAAGAATAACATCCGGTTTAATGATTTCTTTTACATCAATATAAGTATCTGTTTTTTCATCATATGATTTAATTACATGATATCCTCTTCTTTTAAAATAGTCATAAGTACCATTCATTCTTGTTATCATATTATCCCTGCCATAATTAACAATAGGACAGACAAGTATAACAGGATCGAAGCGAGGATGCTCAACCATAAGTCGATATATATTATCATATTTCCATACAGAATCAAATAAGGCAAAAAAAACGCATTTAATCTTCTCTTTATTCTCTAGCCTCCGCAAAGCCTTCTGTTGTTTTCTTTGTATTGTTCTTATATAATAATACTCCCCAATTTTCTCACATATATCTCCGAGATTAAGTAATTGTTTAATTTTTAAAGGTACTATCTTTCTATATAAATCAACAAGAATCATGTTTGTTATATTATATTTATTGGTTTAGCATTTAAACGCTAAAATGCTCATATATTATTCCAGATTTTTAATACTACGTAAAAGAGAAGACGA
>Ga0247608_10006717_pt1 | contig 12009 bp, 10 predicted proteins | sample 176DNAGHGlowgp2_FD_193490 | JGI IMG/M metagenome (GOLD analysis project Ga0247608, IMG submission 193490) | Sheep rumen microbial communities from Palmerston North, Manawatu-Wanganui, New Zealand - 1766 DNA GHGlow gp2 | ecosystem: Host-associated > Mammals > Digestive system > Stomach > Rumen ... | reverse complement strand
TCACTACTTTATGAAAGAAGCTAATTATACAGATCAATACTACACTGGTAGAAGTGAAGTATCTAATCAAGATTATTTAGGACAAGTTATATCTTATAAAGATAATTTAGTAAAATTCTATGAAAGAAATTATTTTGAACAAGGAGATTTAGTAGAATTATTTACTCCTAGTGGGGAACATATTAGTTTTGTAGTTGATGAAATATATGATGAAGATATGAATAAAGTAGATGTATGTAGACATCCTGATAATATATATTATTTAAAACTAGATAGTAATATATCAATACCAGAGTATTCTATGATTAAGATTGTAGAAAGGAAGAATTAGATATGGCAAAATTATATAGAGCAAGATTATTTAGATTAATGTTAGAAGATGAAAAAAATAATAAATATGAAGCATATAGAATAGGTACCGTTATTGTTTCGAGAAGAGGTAAAAAATGTAAGGAATTCTTATATGGAGTAAATCTTCCTGTGTTTGATAGTAAAAAGGGATATATTTATGATACAGGAGAACATGTTGGAAGTTTTTGTGTACATTTTTATGATGATAAAGATGCGAAAGATGAATACATTGTTTTACGAGAAGATTTATCTGAAAAAAACTTAATGACTAAAAAAGATATGATTAAGTTTAATTATGATAGTTATGCTAGTATGACAATGGAAATAAAACAATATGAAGATGCACCAGAAAAAAGACTATTTAAAACAAAAAATGGAGTAGTATATGGAAAAAATATTGGAAGAGGCTAAAAAGAATTTATTAAAAGAAGAATGTCTTGGTGAATTTGCTACTAAAAGTAGTGATGCGATTAGAATAGAAAAATATGAAGAAGATATACGTCCTAATTATTTTAGAGATATAGATAGAATAATACATAGTCTTTCTTATACAAGGTATTTGGATAAGACGCAAGTATTTACAATGTATGAGAATGATCATTTAAGTAAGAGAATTACTCATGTTCAATTAGTTAGTAAGATTGCTAGAACTATTGGTAGGGCTTTAAAGTTAAATGAGGATTTATGTGAAGCTATTGCTTTAGGACATGATATAGGACATACTCCACTAGGACATACTGGAGAAGCTTTATTAAATGAAATATCATTAAGAGAATTAGGAGAGTTTTTTGCTCATAATATTCAAAGCGTTAGACATTTGATGGTTGTAGAAAACAATGGACTTGGTCTTAATCTTTCAGTACAAGTATACGATGGAATAATGTGTCATAATGGAGAAATGTTAGATAGTAAGTATGTTCCTATGAAGAAAGATAAAGATGAATTTTTAAGGGAATATAATTCAGCTTATACTGATTTAAAAACATCTAATAAGAATAGACCTATGACATTAGAAGGTTGTGTAGTTAGAATTAGTGATATTATTGGTTATATTGGTAGGGATATTGAAGATGCTGTTATGATAGGAAAAATTAAACGTGAAGAAATACCTATTGAAATAAGTAGCGTATTAGGTACTACTAATAAAGATATTGTAAATACTATAATTTTGGACATAATAGAAAATAGTATGGATAAACCATATATTAAATTAAGTGATGATGTATATAAAGCTTTATTTGCTTTAAAGAAGTTTAATGGTAAACATATTTATAGTAAAGCAATGACTTCTAATGAGATAGAATATTATAGGGTTGGTATGAATAAAATATATGATAGATACTTAAATGATATCGAAAATGGTAATAAAAAAAGTATCATTTATACTATGTTTTTAAATGATATGGATAAATCATATTTAGAAAATACTAATAATAAACGTAAAGTAATAGATTTTATAGCTGGTATGACTGATGATTTATTTATTAATGAAATAGAAGAAAATGATTGATTTTTTAAGGGTTTTATGATATAATATACGTGCTTTCTACTTGAAAGAGGTATATAAAAACACTTGAATTTTTAAAAATACTATGTTATACTTTTGCATGTTGACAATAAGTATAATCATATAAGAGGTGAAATTAAAATGACAAATAAAAACACTGTATATTTAACTCAACAAGGTTTAGATGATTTAAAGAAGGAATTAGAAGATTTAATAAATGTAAGACGTCCTGCAAACGTACAAGCTATAAAAGAAGCACGTTCTTTAGGAGACTTATCTGAAAATGCTGAATATGATGCTGCTAGAAATGAACAAGCTCAAATAGAAGCAAGAATTGTACAACTTGAAAAAATGTTAGAAAACGTTTCAATTATAGATGAAGCTAATACTGATGTAGTAAGTATTGGTAATACAGTTTCTATTAAATATGTTGATGATGATGAAGAAGATACATATAAAATAGTTGGTTCACAAGAGGCTGATCCATTCGCAAGTAAAATATCTAATGAATCTCCAATTGCTCAAGCTTTATTTGATCATAAAGTAGGAGATATCGTAACAGTAGAAAGTCCTAACGGAAGTTATGAAGTAGAAATTATTTCTATTCAATAATTTTCGACATAATATTTGTATTTAATAACTTATTCTTAAAGAGTAAGTTATTTTTTTTGGAGGAATTATGAAAAAGTATATTTTATTCTATTTGTTTATTTTAATTTGTTTATTATTATTTTTCTATAGTAATAAAAAAGATTATAAATATTTAATTTATGAGGAAGCTATTCCTATTAGGGATTATGATGAGATAAAGGGAATGAAATATACTATTAATGTTGATAATAGTGTTATTGATAATAGTATTGATGTTTATTCTAAGATATTTTCTAGTATATATCATTACAAGGATATTAGTAATATTAATAGTTTTTTTATTAATTTAAGTGTCGATGAAGATTATAAAATAGATACTATTGATATTGTTGATAATAAAAATAAAGTTATTAGAAATATTAATTTTAGTAATGATTCTAATGATATAGTACTTAACTTAGAAAGAGAAGATTTTGTTAATTATAAAAGTAATTATGATATAAAAATTAGGCTTAAAAGAAATGCTAGAAAAATCTAGTATTTTTTAATATTTTATTGTATACTTAAAGAAGATGAGAATAGGGGTGGATAGATATGATTATTAGAAAACCATATGCTTTCCTAATTAAGAATTTTAAAAAAATTCATATCTTTTTACTTATACTTAGTTTGTATGTCCTATACCAATTAATTAACGTTAATAATTTCGTTAATGAATTTATGAGGTTAGGGACATATGATTTTTTTAGTGATCCTATAACTAATCACATTACTTGGCTATTAACTCTTTCAATAGTTTTATTAATAGTTGGAAGTATAGCTATATTATTTTTATTAAATCATAAGAAAAAACCTTGGAAAATATATTTAGTGCCAATAATACAATATTTTGTATTACTTTTAGTTTTGGGCGTAATCAAGAGTTTCTTTAATTCTTATTCTACTGATGTAGAGACTACTGATTTAAGAATGGCTAAAGACTTATTAACGATGTTTTTAATAATTCAATTACCTGTTATTGGAATATATGTTATGAGAGTATTTGGGTTAGATATGAAGAAATTCAATTTTAATTCAGATCAAGAATTCTTAGAATTAAGTGAAGAAGATAGGGAAGAAATAGAAATAGGTATTTCTTTAGATAAAGATAGTTTCAAGAGAGGTTTTAAGAAATTTACTAGATATTTAAATTACTTTTATCAAGAACATAAGTTTATATGTAATTGGGTATTTGGAATAATTATTTTTATTACTGTAGTGTTAATTTATACTAGTGTTTTTATAACTCATAAATCTTATAAAGAGGGACAGTTCTATAATGTAAATGGTTTTTCATTTAGAGTAAATAATACTTATTTTACTGATAAAGATTATACAGGAAATATTATTAGTAAAAAGAGTAATTATATAATACTTGATTTAACTATTAAGAATAATTCTGTTCCTAGAAAGGTTAAATTAGATTATTTCCATATTAAAAATAAGACAAAAGATTATACGACTACAAATAAGGTATTTGCTAAAGAATTTCAAGATTTAGGTAATACTTATGAAACTGTTAGAGAATTAAAAAGAGATGAAGTACTAGATTGTATTGTTGTTTATAAAGTAGATAATTATTTAGATAAAAATAGCTTTGTATTATATTATCAAGAATCAAATGGTTATTTAAGAAAAATTAAATTAAAAATAAATGATTTAAGTAAGATTAGTGATCCTATTAAACTAAATTTAGAGGATGATTTAAAACTTGATTTTATGAGTAAAGGAGATATTATTTCTATTGATAATTATTCAATAGGAGATTGGTTCGAATATAGTACTAGGGAGTGTACTGTTAGTGGATGTAGTAATGAAAAAAATACACTATATGGAGGGGACCAAAAAATACTTAAATTAGATTTCGGTTCTGAGCTTTGGGAATCTAAAAATATGATTGACTTTTTGACTCAATATGGTAAACTTATATATAAGGATAGTAATGATGTAGAAGGTATGATAGATATAGTAAATCCTATCAGTAAAACTTACTACGGAAAAACTGTTTTTATTAAAATACCAGGCGGGGTCGAGTATAAAGAAATGAGCATTGATTTAATTGTTCGTGATAAGCATTATGTTTATAAATTGTTTTAGGAGGCATTTATGAATAAAGAGGTGTGGAAGAAAATTAAGTTAATTATTACTGTTGTACTTATTTTGGTATTTGTATGGTTTTTAATTGTTTCACCTATGATTACTTTTCATAGAAATGAAAAAAGTTTAGAAGATGCTGCGAAAAGATATTTTGAACTTAATAGTAATCAACTACCAACAGGTGAGAATGTTAAGACAGTTACATTAAAGACTTTATATCATAAAGCATTTATTAAGAATGATTTATATATTCCATATACAAACAAGACTTGTTCAATTGAAAATAGTTGGGTAAAAGTAAGAAGAGTAAATGGAGAATATAAATACTATACATATCTAGAATGTGGAGTTTTATCTTCTACAGTAGATCATAAAGGACCAGTTATTACTTTAAACGGAGATGAAAAGATTTCAGTTGGTAAAGGTGATAAATATAAAGAAGCTGGTGTTAAGAGTGTAGTTGATAATACTGATGGTAAGATTGATGTTAAGAAAGTAGAAATCAAAGGTGAAGTTGATACTTCTAAAATTGGTACATATGAAATTACTTATACAGTACTTGATAGTTTAAATAATAAAACTATTGTTACAAGGGAAGTTGAAGTAGTACAAAAATTAAATAGTACTATTAAGAAAACTTTAAAAGAAGCTAAAATCTTTGCTGGAGAACCTTTAGATAATTATATAAGACTTTCTAATATGGTATTCAGAGTGTATGGAATCGATAATAATGATAATGTAATTATAGTTAGTGATGAAGATATAGCTAATGTTAATTATTCTAAGTTAGATAAATGGTTAGATTATTATTACAATAACTTAAATGATTTTGCTAAGAAGATAATAGTTAAATCTAAATATTGTAATATGACTCTTACTGATACAACATTAGATACTACTAAGTGTTCAGGATATACAAAAGAAAGAAATGTGTATATACCTTCAGTAATAGATATTAATAAGGCTAGTAAAGGTGAAGAAAACTTTATGAGACCTAGTTCTATAAGCTGGGTAGCTAATGGAAAAGATAAAAATAATGCTTATGCATCAAGAGGGTTATTCCTTGATGAAAATAAAAAAGCATATGTAGCTTATAATGTTAATGATAATTATGGAGTACGTCCTATGATGGTTATAAAGGGTGGAACTTTAATAACTAGTGGGGATGGTACTAAGGAAGATCCATATGTATTTGGTGATGTGAAGAAAGCAAAAGGTGGATCATTATTAAATGAAAGATTTACTGGTGAGTATATTTCAATAGATGGTGATACTTATAGAGTTATAAAGACAAATAATGATGGAACTACAAAAGTTATTAGTGATTTTACTATAGATGATATTTTAGTAGCTCCTACAAGTTCATCTGAAAAAATAGTTTATAATCCAACTGATAAAACTAGTGTAGGTTACATTATTAATAATCGTCTTGCTGAATTTATAAACACTAAACATTTTGTAAAGCATGAAATAAGTGTTCCAATATATAAAAATAAAATTATATATGAGGAAGAGACAAAGAAAGAAAAATATAATGTTAAGTTATCTGCTCCTGATATGTATGAAATATTTAGTGCTCAACCACAAAATATTGCTACAAATGCATATTGGATGATAAATACATCACAAAAAGAAAGAACAGGTGCTGCAATAGGTATTAATGGATATCCAATTAATGATAAGATAGGGTATGATGTAGAATTAGGATCTAGAATAGTAGCATTTGTAAAGAAAGACACTACGATAAGTAGCGGAGAAGGTACAGCAAACAATCCATATGTTATAAAATAAAGGTGAGGTTACATTATGAGTTGGAGGAAGAAGAAAAAAGAAATCCGAAAAATAAAACATAAGGCACTCTTGATAATTTGCCTTATGTTTGCTGTCGTTATTGGACTAGTATATTTTTTAACTATTAAAATAATAAATACTAGTTGGAAATCTTATAAGGTAGAATCTAGAGTAGAGGAATTGAAAAAGACAAAACCAATTGAAGATTCGGGTTATAAGCCAATAGGATGGTTGAAAGTAGAAGGTACTAATATTGATTTACCAATAGTGTATAGTGATAATAGAGGAGAAGAATTTCCTGTACAATTAGAAAGTTTTGCTTGGACAATAAAAAAGTTTAATCAAGATAGTACTTATTACGATATAACAGGACATAATATATTTAATTTATCAGCACATCCTAAAATAAAATCTGATATGTTTAATAGATTTGAAGAATTGATGGCATTTATATATTATGATTTTGCTAAAGAAAATGAATATATTCAATTAACGATAGGTGATGAAGATTACATCTACAAGATATTTTCAGTAGGTTTTGTAGATGAAGGAGTTACTTCTTTCTTTCCAATAAAAAGTGATGCAAGTAAAAGTGAAATAGATGATTTGATAAGTATATTTAATAATTATAGTTTGTATAAATATAATGTTGATGTTAATGCAAATGATAAAATAATTTCTTTATCAACGTGTACTCGTTTCTATGGTGTAGATGGAAATGTAGAATTCTACGTAGTTGGTAGATTACTAAGAAAAGATGAGAACACGAATCATTATAAAATTGCGAAAAGCAAAAATTATAAAAAAGTTGAAAAAAAATTGAAAGGTGATGAAAATAATGAATAAGATTAGTTTTAAGAGAATAATAGGGTTATTTATATTTGCTTTAATTATCACAGTAATTAATACTAAATCTGTATTTGCTGCAACATGTCAAGATGTAGTAAATAAATTAAATGATAATGATATGCAACTTAAACGATATGGTTTATCAATGACTTATGATCGTGAGAGTAAAAAATATGTTGTTAAATCTGATGTTAGCAATGATACTATTGAAACTTTCCATAAGTTCGACAAAAATTTTAGAAAGAATAAAATAAAATTTAAGGTGGATGGTTTATATTTCTATGAACCTAGTGAAAATGCTGCTGATGAGAAGAAAATTTTGAAAAACGAAGTTGAAGGTAAACATAGTTCTAGTGTTATTAATGTTTCTGGAAGAATTAATGATTATAAAAATAGAGGAATTATTGATTCCCTTAGTATTACAGCTAAAGGAGAGTTTACAATAAAAAGAGATATTCTTGGTGATTCTGATGATAGTCATTCAGGAGTTGCTGTAAAACTTGTACCAGATGGTTTTAATGATCCAGAGTTAGTAGCAGCTTGTAATTCAAATGCTACATTCTATATGATGGTTTATACTTCAGTAGAAACAGGCGAAGAAAAACCACCAGAAGAAATTATTATTGAAACTAGTCCTGATAGTTCATTCTCATATGGACAAATAGATTGTACTAATTATGCATCTAAATATAAAGAAACAGAATTTAATTATAATTTCTGTAAAGATAAATTAGCTGCAGAAAAATCAAGTACTACAAGAAATTTCACAATTAAGAATTATAAGAAAGATACTGCTGGTATTAAGTCAAGTATGATTAAATATGAGGAAATTAATGGAACTCTTAAAGAAATTAAAGATCCTCTAGCATTTAAGTGTAATTACAAAGATACTATTAGTGGTATTTCAAAAAATGATGAAGAGTATTACGTTAATAAAAACTATATTCATGGTAAAGGAACAATCACAATAACAGAAGGACAATATGTATATACAGGTGAATATAGTAATACAACTAAAAAAGCTGCTTCTTGTGAATTAGAATGTGAAGAAATTGTCAAAGTAGAATATGGACCTCCAGTTGCTTCTAAAGCTGGTCTATGTTTCGAATATAAGGTAAAAGTAACAAGTCGTGTAAATTGTGCTATGAAGAAGGAACCAACTCCTCCTCCAAAACAATATATTTGTACACCAACACCATGGTGTAATCACCCAGGTGGTTATCCAGACCATCAAGGTGGACCAGATGATGAATTTGATGAATGTGTATCAAAGTGTGATGGTGGAATATATAGTGATAGATGTACAAACAAGTGTTATAAACAAGTTTATGGTGAAAGCTTAGTTAGAGAAACTGCTGGAACATTAATTGAATATGGTGATGGTAAAACAGTAGATAGAAGCAAACTACTATATCAATTTAAATATCAAGGTGGAGAAGTAGTTTGGGATGTTGGAGGTAAGAGAGTTAGAAGATATGAAATAGCTTCTGATGGAAGTAAATCTTATCCTGCTGGACCTGGTGGTCCAAAACAACATAGCCATGCTTCAAGAGATGTTATCACAGATTCATATTGGCATAAACATAATAGTTGGGGATATCCTACAAGTTATTATTATTACTATGATAAGACTGGTATTCCTAAAATAGAGCATTGTTCTTCAACAGATTGTTGGTGGGAATTAAATAAGAGTGATGCATGTAAAGATAAATCTAATTATAGATATTTAAATCATCCATCTGTTTATACTGATAGATATGGAACTAAGTATCCTGGAGTATCAGCACAAGAACAAGATAAGAACGAAAATCAAAAATTATATGAAGAATTGAAGAAAAAATGTTCTGCATATGCTTCATGTAATACAACAACTGCAGAATTTACAATTTCAGTAGATTATACAGAAAAAGGAAACAAGACAAAACAAACAATTGAATTCCCTTATTCAAATGATAAGAAGAATACAATTACAAGTAAAAATAATAATGCTTCTTGTTTACCTGGTGAAGATCAAGGATCTATCTTATTAAGTTATGATGGATGCTACAAATGCGGTAAAGTAAGCGAAAATAAAATGTATATGACAGAATGGAGTTTCCCTGGAACATGGATTCATAATAAGAATGGTAATATTGCTTATGTTCCTACTTCAGTTAATAATACATCTTGGAGATATATAAAGAATAAATTCTGTTTACCATTAAATATCGCAAATGTAAATGAAAAATGGTATAACTACTATCAAGCTAAAGTAAATGGAAATGATCCAACATATTCATATAATAATACAGAATATATGAATAATATTACTTGTCCAGATGGTAGCAAGATAACTAATCCATGTAATTATAAAGAAACTACTATTACTGAGTCTGATAAGATTGATTACAATATCAACGCAACAGCTAGAAGTTTCGGTATGTATGAATGGGATATTAATATTTCTTGTTTCTATGCAATAAATGATGTATTCCCTAAAGTTAAAGAAACTGATAAGTGTGAAACTAAATGTTCAGGTGATAATGTTCAAAAGATGATACGTAATGTAGATTTGAATAATTTATTCCCAGATAAGTCTGGTAATCAATTAGCAAGTTCTGATACAACAGGAAGAACTCCAGGATTTAACTGGACAAGTTTTGCAGATCAAACTAAGAAGGATACAGATTATACATCACTTCCTTCAAATTATGCTAAATGGATTCAAGCTAAGGGAACTAGTGTATATTCAGATAGATATCTAGATTATGAAATTAACTTAACAAAAGAAATAATTACAGAACTTAAGAAAGAAGTTAATACTGGATTAGGTAAGAATTATACTAACTGGCAAGGTGATGTAGAGATAAATAGTGTTACTAATTATCAAAGTCCATTGTTCAGAAATGGTGGAATTTTATCTAAGAATTCTAAATATCCAGTAGGAGATGCAATTACATGTAATAACATGAAAAACTATGCATCAACTGAATGTGAAGATTTTAGTGGGGAGGTAAGATAATATATGAATAAAGGTATGTTAACAGTAGGTATAATCCTATTAAGTTTAATTGCTTTACTATTAATCAATGTATTAACAAACTTCTCTACTGGAAGTGAATTAGATTATTATTTAGTAAAGGAAACTGCTGATGCAGCAATGGAAGATTCCATTGACCAAGTATATTTAAGAACGTGTGGATTATATAGAATCGATAAAGAGAAGTTTGTTGAAAACTTCGTTTATCGATTCGCTTCCAACGTAGATAATACAAGAAATTATAATATTAAATTTTATGATATTAATGAAGTTCCACCTAAAGTAAGTATTAAGGTAGATTCATTAACTACATTGGCTTTTAATGCTCAAGATAAAAAAACTGCAGCTGATATTACTACAAGTTATGATGCAATTCTTGAAACTACAAATTTTGGTGATATGAGTGTTGAAGAAGGATTACATAATATGAGTTTAGATCAATGTAAGTCATTATTAAAGATTACTCAAGGAGTTAATTAAATAGAAGGGAGAATAAAATGGGAAACTTAGTAACAAATTTTAAGAAGTTCTTACAGAATAAGAATACTGTTACAGTTATTGGTGTGATACTAGCTATTATTGTCTTATATTTTGCTTATACTATAAGAATTAATTCAGCAATACACCCTGTTTCTGTTCCTTATGCTGCAGAGCAAATAGAAGCAGGAACTCAAATAACAGAAGCAATGATTTCTACAAGAGAAGTACCTCCTTCTATGCTAGATGGTGAAGTAATTCTTAATGTAGGAGAAATTATTGATAAATATGCTGCTGTTGATACAGTAATTCCAAAAGGAAGTTTATTCTATAAGAGAGCAGTAGTTGAAAAAGAACAATTACCTGGAAGTATAATATTAGATTATCCTAAGAACTATGTATTATACAATTTACCTGTTAATACAAATAGTACTTATGGTAATTCAGTATTCCCTGGTAATTATATTGATATTTGGTTAAAAGCAGTTAATATAATACCTGATGATCAAATAGCTGGTAATGCGGATGCTAATAAGATTATGTATGGTAGATTAATATCAAATGTAAAAGTATTAGCAGTTAAAGATGCTAGTGGACAAGCTGTTTTCCAAAATATGGATGAAAATAGATCTCCTGCTATGGTAGTATTTGCACTACCTCAAGAGTATTATGTATTACTTAGTAAAGCAAGTTATATGAGAAGTTATAGTACAGAGATTACTTTAGTTCCAACTAATGAGGGTAATAAAGATGAACCTGGAGATTTGGAATTATCTAGTGAAGCTTTAAAAGAGTGGATTAATAGAAATACTGCTTGGACAGATTAAAAAAGAATAAAAAAAGAAAAAAGGAGTTGAGTTAAATGAACGAGAATATATTTGATAAGTTAGACTTTGGACCTTTCCGTTCATTACTTGATAATGATGATATCACTGATATCTCTTATGATAATGGTGGTCAAATTTGGATTCGTTCTTTGACTCAAGGTTCTTTGAGGGTTGAGGTTCAGGGAGCTACACCAGAATTTGTAGAAAAATTGGCCTTTCAATGTTCAAATGTAATGGGTACAACATTTAATAATGCTAAACCATTTTTGGATGCTGAATCAAGTGAATTACGTATGAACTTTGTACATCAATCAATTGCTACAAATGGTATTGCGATGGTTATTCGTAAAACTCCTGCTAAAATTAGACTTGAAAAAGATAAATTAATTCAAGAAGATTATTTTACTCCAGCTATACATGACTTTTTAATAAGATGTGTTGAAGGTCATTGTAATATAATG
>Ga0247608_10006716_pt1 | contig 12009 bp, 7 predicted proteins | sample 176DNAGHGlowgp2_FD_193490 | JGI IMG/M metagenome (GOLD analysis project Ga0247608, IMG submission 193490) | Sheep rumen microbial communities from Palmerston North, Manawatu-Wanganui, New Zealand - 1766 DNA GHGlow gp2 | ecosystem: Host-associated > Mammals > Digestive system > Stomach > Rumen ... | reverse complement strand
TAATTATTAAACAAAAATAAAGCAAAAAAAAAAAGAAAAAATTAAATAATCCAAAAAATGATGAAGAAAAAGTTTATCATGATATTAGAATTATGAATGATGAAAGTTTTGAATTTATTAATTATAAAAATATCAAAAATATCTTTTATTCACATACTAAAAATTTCATAAAGTTTCAAAAAGTAAAAGGATTTAAAGAATATTTTGAAAAAAAAAATGAAGAATATGACAAAGAAAAAATCAAAAAAATGACTGATTATTTAAAAAAAAACAATAGATTCAAAACACAATATGAGCAAGATATTTTTCAAATTATAATAATTTATGCAAATAAAAAATGCGACATTGAAAATAGTACGTTTATTGAAATTTTATCAGAAACAAATGCACATTATAATACAAATTATCGAATGCTTTTATGCAAAGGAATTTTATATTTATTAAATTTATCAAATCATAAATATAAAGACCAAGGATTATGGTATTTATTTAGACTATTGCAATATCACACAACTGAAATTCAAAATTCTTTTAAAGAAATAGAACAAAATAATGATACAGATAGACCTTTATTTGATTTTAACTCTCTTATAGAAACTTTCACTTCGAGTATAATTACTGTATTATTAAGAGAAATAAATTGCAATGGTTATGAAAACAAACATGAATATTACAATTGTGTTATTACAATAAAAATAATGAAATATTTTTGCGAAGAACATAATTCATATTTTCAAACATTATTTTATAACAATACTGAAGTAGATTACAAATACGTAATAGTAAAATATAAAAATAATTTATGTTTGAGAAGAAAAAAAAGGAATAACAATGCTGAAGGAAATGATGGAGAAATAATAAATAATAATAAAAGAAGAACAATATTTTCTATTGGAAGTCAAATAAGCACAGATGCAAATGGATTTGCAGTAGGAATGTACAGTAGAAAAGCTTCAGTATTTGAATATTTATTAAGTGTTTTAGGTAAAATAATTTTAATATCAAATTGGATTTATAATAAAGATGATGATTTAGATGAATTTTTTTATGATATTTATTTTGTTATTTTAGAATTTTTAATTGAAACTATTCAAGGAACTTCAACTGAAAATTTATCGAAAATATTTAATAAAGAGAAAAAATCAAAAAATTTATTTGGGAATTTTTTAAGAGAAATAAATTATTTATTGTTAGATGATAGTAATCACAATAGTTTAAATTATGTTATCAGAAAAGATATGATTGATTTTGTAATGGCGTTTATTGAAGAAAGTGCGACACCTCCAAATGGAATCGTTGAAATAACGAATGTGATTTTACCTGTAAAAGTTTTTGATAGTATTTTAATTACTATGAATAAATTATATTACGATTTAATTTCAGATAATAATAATAATAATGAATCTAAAATAGAAAATTTAGATAATAATAATATAAATAATAATAATAAATATGCAAATTCAATAAATAAAAAAAATAATTATTTTACACCTGAAATGAAAAAATATTTTAATTTTTTATATTTTAATAGCTTAGAATTTGGAGAAAATGAAATTTTTAGTTTGGCAAATAGAATGTATCATTATTTTAAAATGTTAGGTCAAAACACAGATTTTAAAAATATTTACGTTTCTGAATTTTATTCCAAAATTCATATGTTTAGTGATGCTGAAATAATAAATATTTACAGAAATAAAAATAAAAAATTAATAAATAAAATAACAGGAGCTGTAATATCCGAAAAAAAATTCAATGATCAATTTTTATGCGTGAGTTTTTTTGAAGAAATTACAAGAACAGTTTTAGTAACTATTGAAAAAGTCAAAGAACCAGTAAGTGTAATATTTACATTAAATCCAAATGTAACTTTATTATCTAAAATTTCTAAAGATGATTTTATTGACAATGTTGATAGAGAAAATAGGTCAAAAAAATTATATAGTTTATTAGAGAGATGTGATAATTTTTACGAAGAAATTAAATATAGACAAAAAACAGGAAAAGCGAATTTTATAATAAGATTTATAAACGATATTAATTTTTTTTATTTAGAAACCTTTTCAATTTTAATTACTTTGTGTATTAATATTATTATGCTTATTATATTGAAAGGAGAAGGTGATGTTTTGTATGGTGATAATAAAATAAATTTTATTTTACAATATTTAGGAATCATTAATTTTTGTTTTAATATTTTATGTTTAATTTTATGGTTAATTGCGAAGTTTAAATTATTATACATGACTGAAAAAAGTAAAATGATAAAAGATTACAAAGAAAAAACAAAACAAAAAGAATTTGTTTTATCTAAAAAAGATAAATTATATGCTGCTTATATTGTTTTAATTCAAAAAAATAAACTTTTTTCTTATTTTTGGAATATTATTTTAAGTGGAATTGCTTCTTTTACCGGAAAATATATTTTTTATATTATTCAATTATTTATTATTTTTAATGTTTCTTCAGCTTTACGAAATTTACTTAGTTCAGTTACAGTCAAAGCAAATCAATTAGCAAGTGTTTTTTATTTAAGTATTGTGGTAAATTTATGTTTGGCTAACATTGCGTTTTTTAATTTTGAAGAGGATTTCACTAACACAATTCCTTCAAAAAAACCTCATTTTTATCCAGTTGAATTTCAGTTTTTAAATGATTTAATTGGAGGAATTTACACTGAACAATCACATATTGAATCTGAATGTGGAACATTAATTTATTGTTTTGCAACTCATATGGATTATGGTATGAGATTTGATGGTGGGATTGCAGATCGTATGTCGAAAAGAAGTTACAATTTGAATAAAAATTTATATTTGTCGAGATTTTTTTATGAAGTTATTTATTTCATTGCGCAAACTGTTATGATTCAAGGAATGATTTATGGTATAATTATTGATGCTTTCACTGAACAAAGAAATAAAGAAAAAAAATATGAAGTAGATAAAAAAGATATTTGTTTTATATGTGGGATTGATCGAACAACTTGTGAGAAAAATGGACAAAAATATGAAGATCATATTAATGAAGAACATAATTTATGGATGTATGTTGATTTTATTTTGGGATTAAAATCGGTTGATAAACAAGAAACTAATGCTATTAATTCTTATGTCATTGAAAAATTAGAAAAAAAAGAACTTTCATGGTTTCCTATGGCACAAGAAAATAAAGATGCAATGCAAGATAATTGAGTTAGTTAAAATTAATATTAAATTAATTTATTTTCTATTGTATTTTTAAATTTTTATTAAATTTAATATATATAGATTATTATATTTCAAAATAAATTTTTTCTTTTTTAAAATTAGAATTAGTTTTTATTTATATTTTTTTTATTTCTTTATTTTTATATCAATAAATGAAATATTTTTTTATATAAATAATTTATTTTATAAAATATTATAAAAATTAAGTTTAAAAAATTTTAAATTTTAATTTAAATTAAATATGGATTATAAAGATGAATTAGAAAAATATCCAAGAATAGAGAAAGTTGGAGAAGGAACATATGGTGTAGTTTATAAATGTCAAAGCAAAAAAACTGGTGAATTCGTTGCATTAAAAAAAATACGATTAGAAAACGAAGATGAAGGAATTCCTTCAACAGCAATTAGAGAAATCTCAATTTTAAAGCAACTCAAACATCCAAATATTGTAAAATTAGTTGATTTAATTCATGGTGAAAAAAAATTATACTTAGTTTTTGAATTTATGGAACATGATTTAAAAAAATACTTAGATAAAATGAATGCACCCTTACCACCTCAATTAGTAAAAAGCTATTTATATCAAATCACTTCCGCCATAAAATATTGTCATTCAAAAAGAATATTACACAGAGATTTAAAACCTCAAAATTTATTAATAGATAAAAATGGTGTAATTAAATTAGCAGATTTTGGTTTGGCAAGAGCATTTGGAATTCCAATTAAAACTTTAACTCATGAAATTTTAACATTATGGTATAGAGCACCAGAAATATTATTAGGTCAAAAAGAATATTCAACTCCAGTTGATATTTGGAGTATAGGACTTATATTTTATGAAATGGCCCATAGAAAACCTTTGTTTGCAGGAGATAGTGAAATTGACCAAATTTTTAAAATTTTTCAAATGTATGGAACTCCAAATGAAAGAACCTGGCCGGGTATTACTAAGTTGCCTGAATTTAAATTAACTTTTCCTCAATTTAAAGGTAAAGGAATCGAACATTATAATAAAAATTTAGATAAAGATGGATTGGATTTATTAAGCAAAATGCTTCAATTAGATCCTTGTAAAAGAATTAGTGCAAAACAAGCTTTAAATCACCCTTATTTTGATGGATTAGATAAAAGTAATTTTATTTAAATATATGGATATATATTTTTTAATTAATTAAATTATATTAAATTTTTTTTCATTTTTTTATTTTATTCAATATGAATTGAAAATTAAATTTCATTTTATTATTTAAATTATATTAATTTATTTTTATATTTATATTACTGATAAAAATTTAAATTTTATTGATATTTAAATTGAATAAATTAAATATTTTTTTATTTTATTAATTTTAATTTATTAAATTTTAAAGGTTTATTTATAATATTTCAAAAATATTATTTCTATTAAATAAATAATTAAAAAAATTTTTTAATATATAATATAATTAAAATGATTTATTTTTATAGAAATTTTAAATAAAATTGATTTATAAATTTTTTTATAAAATCAAAAACATTTTAAATAATATAATATTTATTACATATTTATACTTGTTCAGTTATTTAATTAAAAATTCTAAATTTTTAATTTTAAAATTATAATTATTTTCTTTGTTTGAATAATCTAAACTATTTATATAATTGAATATTTTTGGGTTTTATATTTTTTTTCAAAATAAAAAATTATAATTAATTATAAATATTAGTTATTTACAAAATTTAAATAAAAATTATTAAATAATATCTATATTTTTATTTTTATTATATAAAAAAAAAAAAAAATGTCAACAAAGGAAAAAAAGAAATCTAATGCTGACTTAAAAATAATGGAATGGAGATTTAATCAATTTTTAGGAGAAAAATTAACATTTGAGCAAATAAAAAATGACCCAGAAAACGAGAGTTTTTTAGTAACAGACATAAAATTTTCTCCAGATGGTCAAAATGTTGTAGTAAGCGACAAAGGTGGTCGTGTAATAATATTCAAAAAATCAGAGCAAAAAAAATCACAACCAAAATTAGATTATTACTTTGAATTTCCAGCCCAAGAAAAAGATTTTGATGCCCATAAATCAATAGAATATTCTGAAGAAATAAAAGCCATTAATTTATTACCTACAACAAATAATAATAAATTAGATATTTTAACTGCTGGTTATAGAACAATTAAACTTGATAGAATTTATAAAGAAAAATTAAAAACTTTTGAAACATCAGGAGACTCAAGTGGAATTCCAATACCTAAATTAAGTTCAGTTAAATCCGAATTAAAATATAAAACAAAAAAATTATTTCGTTGCTCTCAATGTGGTGAAATTAACTCAATTTCTTTAAATAAAGATGATATAAATACATTTTTATCTGCTGATGAATTTAAAGTATATTTATGGGATTTAAATTGTAGTGGAAATGATGTTTATACCCCTGTTGATATTGATCCTAATACAGATGCAATAAATGTTGAAAGAATAACAAAGTGTAAATATATGGATTATAACCCTCATATTTTTATATATGGAACTAATAGAGGTAACATTCATGTATGCGATCTTAGAACCAGCACAGATCAAATGAAATTTGAAACTAAATTTTCAGACGAAAAAAGTAACATAAGTAATGTTATTGCAAATAGTTTACTTTCTGTTCATGATATAAGTACTACTTTAAATGATCATTATTCATTTGCTACTAGACATTATTTTAGTGTTAATTTATGGGATATAAGAAAACAAAATGAACCCAGTTCTAAATTTTTAACTTATGAACCAGTGATTAATAAATTAACTTATTTGTATCAAAACAATTACATTAATGATAAATTTAGTTTAGATACTGATGCTAGTGGAAAGTATATTTTAACTGGAGGTTATAATAATATGTTCCATGTTATTGATATAGAACAAAGATTAAATACTCAAATTGTTATTGATGATTCAAATGAAAAACTTATGAATACTAATGTTATAAGAAAAATTAATGTTAAAGGTAGTTGTTATTATAAAAAAGATGATCCAAGTATTAATAATATTAACTTTGATAAAAAAATATTACATCAAGCATATTCTCCAGTTGATAATTTCGCTTTACTTATAGTATATAATTGTATATATACTTATTCGGGAAATATAACTAAAAAAAAATAAATAAATAAATTAAATTAAATAAATAAATAAATTTTTATTATAATATTTAAAATAAAAATGTTATTTATTTTTTTGATAATAAATATAAATAAATAAATAAATAAATACACTATAAATTATTAATTATTGATTAAGCTTGAATTTGATATGTTAAACATACAACATCGAGGTATTTTAAACATATCATTTTTAAACTATAACAATAAAACCCTCCTTTTGAATACACATTTGTATTCCATTTTCCTGAATATTTTTTTTCCATTTCATTACTTATATATTGTGCCATTGGTTGATATTCATCAAATGTATTAAATGCTTTTAATAAACATTCTTTAGCAAAAATAATCATATCATTATCAAAATTTTTATTAGTTAATATTAATATATCATTACTACTATTATAATTATTATTATTTTTTTTTTGAGTTTTTTTTGAATTTTTTTTTGATTCTTGAATAATATTTTCAATCGAGTCATCTATTAATTTATTATTATTTGAATTTGCAAACATATCTAAAGGATGATTCATTAAAAATTATAATTAAAATATTAAAAAAATATAAATCAGTTTTTATTCAAAAATATTTATAAAATAAAATATAAATAATTAAAAATTATAAATAATAATATATAAAATGACTTCCAAAAAAATTTTAAGTTTAGATTCTTTATCACAAGAAGAACAAAAATTATTTAATATTTATTTAAATGAATATAATGATATTTTTCAAACTATTCTTTTATTACCTCCTTGTGAATTTATGCACAATGTTTCAAAAAGAGTAGAATTAACTATAAGAAAAAAGTTTAACGACATTTCTTCAGTAACGAGAGAAAAAGTAGAAGAATTTTTAACAGAACAAGTTTATTCACGTGAATATAAATATGCATCAATGGCATTAAAAAGTGTTGAAAAAAGATTAAAATCAAATATTCCTCCAAAAATATTTGATGACAAAATTTTAGACCATTGTAAAAATGATAAAAAAAATGGTCATTACATTCATTCATGTGGAGAACCATTTTATATATTTAAATATCATCCATTAAATACCGAAGAAAATAAATTAGAAATGCTTTTAGTGTGCATTAAATGTGAAATGATATATAAAAGTAATTTAATAAAATTTCATTGTAATTCAACAGATATTGATTTTTATTCAAAAGTTTTAAATAATAATAATAAAGAAAAAGAACTTCCTTTTGCAACATGGAAAAAATATCATTGCAATGCAGTAATAAATGACACAATGAAATGCCCAAAATGCACAGAAAATTTATATTATGACAAAGAAGAAAATAATTTAATATGTGAAAAATGTGATAAAATTTTTTCTCCTAATAAAATTTCTTGGAATTGTTTAATATGCAAAAAAGATTTTATTGCTGAAGTTAAAGAATATAATAATTTAGAATTTAAAAACATGAAAATTTGTGTAAAAGATACTTTATTAAATAAAATTAAAGCAAAGCCTGAAATAATGAAATGTGGTTGTGATATTGATATAAATAAATATAAATTTTATCATAAAGCTTCTTGCAAAGGTGAACTTTATTTAGGCGAAATTAATAAAAAAAAAATTGTCGTTTGTCATAAGTGTGATAGTTTAGGATTTTATGACAATTTCGTTTGGACTTGTCCAAAATGTTTAAATAAATTTAAAACTAATAATAATAAAAGAAAGGATGAAAATAAAGAAAATAATAATAATAATAATATTTTAAGAGAAAGTTCAATTTTTAAAGAAACTTCTCAAAATATTGATATTAAATACAAATCAGGAAATAAAAATGAAATATTTAGTGCTCCTAGAAAAAATAATAGAAGAAATGAAAAAAAAGAAATCCAAGTTTTTTCTTCAAGCAAAAAAAATAATTTTAGAAATAATTTAATTCATCATTCAAGATCAGGTAAAAAAAATGAATATCATTTAAATGAAATACCAACTCCAAATGATAATAAAGAAAAAGTTTTTAAACGTTTACGAAGTTCTAATACACCTTATATTAATTTAAAACAAAATTTAGCTAACAAATTTTCTAATTTAGAAATTAATAATGATAGTGTTAAAAATTTAGGAAATATGTTTTCAAGATGTTATGTGAATGATAAAATATATGAACAAACTGCAGAAAATTTAAAAATAAAAGATTTATCTATAAAAAATTCAAAAAATTCTTTTTCAACTACTGTTAGTTCAGAAACTAATAATACAAATAAAAATGAAGATTATTGCAATAATAATAATTTAGAAAAAGATAATAATAATAATAAAAATTTTTTAAATAATAATTTAAAAAAAATTGTTAATGAAGAGAATAATAAAGAAGAATATGAGAAAAAAAAAGATTTTGAAGTAACTAATTATATAATAAAACGTCAAATAGGTGAAGGTTCATTTGGAAAAATTTTTTTAGTTGAAGGAAAAGAAGATGGAAAATTATATGCTTTAAAAAAAATTTTAGCTATAACAAAAAAAGATGTTGAAAATCTTCAACATGAATATGATATATTAGTTGATATAGGTAAATGTGAAAAAAGTATAAATCTAATTAAAATTTATGGAATGCAAAGCTATCAATTAGATCCTACAACATTTGTATTATATGTTTTAATGGATTTAGCTAGTACCGATTGGGAAAAAGAAGTTTTATTCCGCCAGAAAAAAAAAAAGTTTTATAATGAAAATGAATTATTATTAATTTTAAATGATTTAGTTAAAACTTTTGCACAATTGCAAAGAATGAATATATCTCATAGAGATATTAAACCACAAAATATTTTAGTTTTTAAAGGAATTGCACATGGTTATAAATTAGCTGATTTTGGTGAAGCTAAAGAATTATTAAGTAATTCAACAGTAACAAATAAACAAACTTTAAGAGGAACTGAATTATATATGTCACCTATTTTATTTCAAGCTTTAAGAAGTAGAAAAATAATCAAACAAGTCAATCATAATACTTTTAAATCAGATGTTTTTAGTTTTGGATTATGTGCATTATTTGCAGCTTCTTTATGTTATGAAAGTTTATATGACATTAGAGAATTAACAAATAATAAAATTATAAAATCTATTATTAAAAATTATTTAAAAAATCATTTTAGTAATAGATTAATTGATTTAATTTCTATGATGCTTGATGTTGAAGAAAAAACAAGATGTGATTTTATTGAATTAGAAAAAATATTTGATTCAATGAATATTTATTAATTTATAAATACTTTTTTTATTTATTATAAATATCATATGATTTGTTTAATATATTAATTAAATAAAATATTATAAATAATTAAAAATAAAATTTTATTTAACATTCTTAATAATTTTATTTTATTTATTAATATGAATAATAATAAAGATTATCCTTTAAAAAGAACAATAAAAGTTGCAATTGAATATTTTTTTTTAATGTTAATAACAACAATCTATCACATAATGACAATATCTTTTTTATTAAATTTAAATTATAATATTTATATAGTTATTTTTTATTCATTTATATATACTATAACTTTTTATTTATTGTTGATATTATTTTTATATATTAATGTATCTATATTTTCATATTTATATTATTTATTTATGCTTGTATTAGGATTATATATGAATTTATTTTTTTCTTCTATTGTATATTATTTTACTTATTTTTTTATTAATAATAATTATTCAAAAAATTTTTATAGTTCAATTTATTTTTCACTTGGAATTTATTTATTTTTAAATGATTTTTCAAATGATAAAAAAATATATTTTGATAAAGTAAGTTTTAAAGTAAAAAATTTAAAGGAAAATATAACAATTTGCCATTTAACAGATTTACATTTAGGAGCTAATTATGATATAAATTATGTAGAAAAAATTATAAATAAAATTAAAAATGAAAGAATTGATTTAATAGTTATTACTGGAGATTTAGTTGATGGAAATATTTCAGTGACAAAGGAAATGTTTAAACCTTTTGAAAAGATAAAAATCCCAATTTATTATGTAACAGGTAATCATGAACACTATTTTAATATTAAAAATTTTTTAGCCGAATTAGAAAAAACAAATATAATACATTTATCAAATAAAAACATTGAATTTAAAGGAATTAATTTAATTGGAATTGATTATGATTACAATCAAAAAAATGTAAAAAAAATATTAAATGATTTGTTAAAATTAAATAAAAAACATTTACCTAATGTTTTATTATATCATGTTCCTATAATATATGTTAATCAATTAGAAAAATATAATATAACACTATTTTGCAATGGTCATTTACATGGAGGTCAAATGTTTCCTATTAATTTATTTCATTATTACAAATATAAAGTTATTGATGGACTTTATACAAAAAATAATAAAAATTTTTCATATTGTTGTAGTGGATTAGGAACTTCAGGTCCACCAATAAGAATATCAAAAGCAAAAATAGGATTAATAACTTTATTAAAAGATGAATAATTTTTAATGTATTATTATTATTATAAAATAATTTAATTATATAAATTTATTTAAATTATAAAATTTTAAAAATTAATGTTAAATTAGCTGTATTTAAGTTTATTTTTGATTAGATATTAGTTATGTATGTATATATATTTTATTAAATATTTAAATAATTTAATATCCGAATTCAGCTAATTGTTTATTAACTTCTTTTAATTCTTCACTTTTAGCAAGAGCATCTTTTTCTTTTTTCGCTTCTTCAACTTTTTTTGTATACCATTCATGATTTCTAGCTGTTCGTTTAGCTTCTAATCTATCAATTAAAGATTGTTTTGTCCATCCACATTCTTTAGCAACATTACCTAAAACTGTATATTTAGCTCTTGGTGCTAATTTGACTACTTTTAAGGCTTCAGGAATAACCATTTTTTTAGTTGCATTAACTGTCATAGGACATCCGTCAAAACATTTTAATCTTCCTAAACATGCAGCACCTCTTGGTGTTTTATATGGTAACATTCCTTTAATAGTTCTCCATACTATTCTTGAAGGAGCCATTTGATGAATTGGACCCCATTTTGGTTGAGTATTAGTTCTTTTATGAAGATAGTCCATTAAATTTAATTTATTTCTATAATGTTTACCTGAAATAAGAACTTGTTCACATCGAACTATTACTATTTTTTGACCTAATTCTAATTGTTTGGCTACAATTGAGGCCATTCTACCAATTAAATGTCCTTTTCCATCTACAACAATGAGTTTTCTTACCATTTTTTTTAAATGATATTTAAAGATTTGTATGAATTAATTATTTATTTAATTATATTAAATATTTAAATTATTTTTATTATTTATTTTATAATATTATTTTTTTATTAATATTTACTTTTGCTTAAATATGTTTAATTAATGATGAATTTTTATTATTTATTTATTAAACCATAAATAATTATTCATATAAAATTAAAATATAAAAAAATATTTATAAAAATAGAATGATGTTCCGTGTTTCATAAGATGAATATTAAATTCAAATGACTAGTGTTCTGCAATTCTGATAACAAATTTATAAATTAAAAATAATATAAAAATATATATAAATTATAAAATTTATATTGTAATAATTTAAATAAATGATTTATTTAATAAATTTTTTTGTAAATTCTAATTTCAAAAAATAAAAATATAAATTTAATTAATAATATTTTTAAAATA
>Ga0247608_10006710_pt1 | contig 12015 bp, 8 predicted proteins | sample 176DNAGHGlowgp2_FD_193490 | JGI IMG/M metagenome (GOLD analysis project Ga0247608, IMG submission 193490) | Sheep rumen microbial communities from Palmerston North, Manawatu-Wanganui, New Zealand - 1766 DNA GHGlow gp2 | ecosystem: Host-associated > Mammals > Digestive system > Stomach > Rumen ... | reverse complement strand
TGTCGCATACGCTTTCCACGGTAGCCGATGGAACGGTATTAGGAGCGTCGGCAGGATCCATATATATCACGTCGTTACCACTGCCCGTCTTGTCGTAGTATTCAGGCTCTTGTGTCTGCTGGGCGCGTTCGCTTGCCGCTCCCATTGCTGCACCTGTGGCGGCACCTGTTGCCATACCGATGAGTGTGCCGACGTCACTACCGCGTGGACCACCTGCAATGCCACCGATGGCAGAGCCTATGATACCGCCAAACATGGCTCCGGAGAAAGCTCCGCTGCCCGTAGTGCCGCAGGAGGATAGGGTGAGTACTCCTGCTATAAGGATTATCAGTTTCTTCATGATTGTGCTTTTTAAAATTATGGTATAGTACTATATCATCGATATTACCGCCATTATTTCCTGCTCAGTTTCAGGAAGCGCATGGCTTTTCTGATAAGAGAACGGTCTTTGCGGTCGATGTGTGTCTCCAGTATTCTGGTGCCTTTACTTGTCGGCGTAATCCTATAGTCGGCTATTGAGGCTGGTATAAGGCAGGAATTGCCCTCTGTCAGCTGAATGTCCTTCTCTGGTCCGTCGTAGCCTAGCAACGTGATGTGGCAGCTGCCCTTGATACACATGGAGATGATGAAGGAGTCGTATTTTATCAGGTTGCGATGGAACGGCTCGTTCACGTCCATTACACGCACGTCAAAGAACGGGGTGTCTATTACCTGTGCCGCATGTTCCTTGGTGTTGCCATAGTGTGTACGATAGTCTGGCGCAACACTGAAGTCTATGGCATCAAGTGCCAGGTCGGTATGCAGCTCGCGTGGCTTGCCGTCGAGTCCTGGGCGGTTGTAGTCGTATATGCGGTATGTCACGTCGCTTGACTGCTGAACCTCTGCCAACAGTATTCCGCCGCAGATGGCATGTACTCTGCCTGCCGGTATGTAGAACACATCGCCTGGATGAACCTTGTGGCGAGCCAGCACGTCGCATATAGTGCCGTCGGCAATGCGACGTTCATATTCCTCTTTTGAAATCTCTTGTTTGAAACCTGCATACAACGTCGCACCTGGTTCGGCATCGATGATGTACCACATCTCCGTCTTGCCGAATTTGTTGTGTCGTTTGCTGGCGAGCTCATCGTTAGGGTGTACCTGTATGCTGAGGTCCTTCTGCGCATCGATAAACTTTACGAGTAGTGGCAGCTTGCCATCATACTGCTTATATACAGCCTTGCCGAGCAACTCCTCGCCCCATTTGCCTACTACGGATATAAGACTCTCGCCGGCAAGAGGACCATTGGCAACGGTACATGGACTGGATTCCACGGCAGACACTTCCCAACTTTCGCCTATGGGAGCATCAGTGCATGGCAGACCTTTGTATGCTTGCAGTTTGTGTCCGCCCCATACGATGGTATGGAGGTTTGGATTAAAGAGTAGGGGATATGGTCTGAGATTAGTATTCAAAATGTATTTCTGATGGTATAATGTCTTGTATGGAGTCTTTTACCAGTCTAAGATGGTATTTTACGGTAGCGCCAGCCTTCAGCGTGGCATAGCCTTTCCTTAACGTGAAGGTGGAATCGCCGCGTGAGCATAGGTATCTGTAGGTGTTACCGCTATAGTCTTCTGTACAGACAGGGCATGCTCCAAGACTTTCCAGTTGTTGGTTTAGCAAGTCGAGCTGGGTGGGGGTGGCATCGTAGTAAGCCTTTATGCGCTGCACTTCAGCCTGTGTTGGTATGTGCCATGTGTGCATGTCACCTTCCTGATAGGCAGAAGCGATGTTCTGTGCACCTTCGCCAGCATCGTTGGAATATGTGGATGTCATGTTGCCCCACTCGTTAAGTGAGACATACATGACATTCACTTTATCTTCAGACAATATCTCTCGCAATATCACTACGTGAGTATCGGAGTTCACGGTCGTGTTTTCGCTTGTGGTTTCCGTATTCTTTACGTTGTCGGTATTGCTCTTTTCTTGCAAGGATGTGGAAAAATCTATTTTCTCACATGAAGAGAATGCTGACATGGTAAGTAATACTGCAAGATATATGTGCCTCATTTACAGATTTTTCTTGATCTTCTCTATCATTTCCTTGTATTCCTCGTCAGAGAGGTAAACCTCACCTGGGTTCATGCGGAAAAGTCCTGGATAGTCAGGACCACCCACATACTTTGGTGCGAGGTGGAAGTGCAGGTGTGACAGAGTGTCGGAGAAAGCACCGTAGTTAATCTTCTCTGGGTTGAAAGCCTTCTGCATGGCTCTTGTAGCCTGTGCTACGTCAGCCATGAAGTCGTTGCGCTGTTGGTCGTTAAGTTCGTTAAGGTCATTTACGTGCTCGTCGTATGCCACGAGGCAACGGCCATGATATGTCTGCTCCTTAAACAGGAAGAGGCGTGAAACACGTAGGTGACAAATCTCGATCATGAGATCTTTCTGGGTCTGATTGTTAGTGCAATACAGACAGTCTTTTGGATCGCTATACATATTTTAAGTTATGAGTTATGAATTATGAATTATGAGTTATGAGTTATGAGACCCTCCCTGACCCTCAATCGTCTTTGTACCCCCTCCGCTCTGCTTCTCCCCCGTTTCGCGGGGGAGGGCAACCCTGTGAGGGAGGGAGATTGGACGACGAATTATTAATTATGCATTATGAATTATGCATTATGCATTATGAATTATCTTATCGTTTCGAGAGCCTTTTTCAGTTGCATAAGCTGATCGCGAACAGAAGTCATCTTTTCTATTATCTCGCTTGTCTTCTCAGCTCCTGCACGGTTGGCATGCATCATCTTGCGTGCCGCGGCGAGCTTGAAGCCCCTTACCTTGACAAGGTTGTGGATGAGGCGCAACTCCTCAATATCGCTTTTAGAGTATTGCCTTACCTTGTTACCCATGGTGCGAGGCTTGAGGTGCGGAAACTCCTTCTCCCAATATCGCAGCGTAGAGGCATTGAGGTCAAACATTTCAGAAACTTCCTTGATGCTGTAGTATGCCTTAAGGTCTTTGTCTTTGTTTAACATTTTGGTGTGAAAGAATTTACTGGGTGGTTGGATAATTCGGTGTTTTGTTTCTGTGTGCAAAAATACGAAAAGTATTTCACACAACAAAATAAATTGTGTTAAATTTCGTCAGCAAGCCTGCGTACGTCAGGTTTTTCGCCTACCACCCACAATATGTCGCCTTTATCGAATGTATATGTCGGCGGTATCTGCGTAAGGTTCTCGTCGTCTTCCTCCAGACCGATAAGCATGCAACTGTACTGCTCTTTCAGTCCGCAATCCATAAGTGACTTTCCGAGGAACGGACTCTTGCTGCTGATGGCAAGGCGGCGAAGCTGCATCTCATGGTCAACGCCTTCTGCCTCTTCAGGCTGCAGTTCGCTCTGCATGCTTGCATTGAGTTTTGCGAGTTGCTCGTCATTGCCAATGACACGGAACGTGTCGCCAGGCAGCAACATGTCGTGCGCAGATGGTATGCTGATGTGCAGTCTGCCACGCTGTATGCTGCTGATGTGTATGCCGAAACGCTTGCCCAGATTCAGTTCCTTCAGTGTCTTGCCAGCCCACAGTGAGTCTTGTGGCAGTTCCATCTCTGATATGTGTATGTCGCGGTCAAGCAGATGGCCCTCGAACAACGGACGCTTCTTGCCAGTGGCTCTTGATGCAAAGTCCTTGGAACGCAGGTTTTGTATGAACAGACGCTCAAGCTGTATGCTCCTTAGCTTCATGCTTCGCGAGTAGATAATGCCTGCCAATGCACCAATGGCGATGACAATCATCAGTGCGTGTGAGAAGTTGAAGAGATGATTGCAGATATAGAATATGTACGCCAAGGCAAGCATGGCACGTGCTATAATGGTGAAGACCAACGGTGCCCTGTTATGACGGCTGCTTATCCACAGCATCTTGAATTCTTCGCTCTTGTTCTTCTTCATCACCATGGCGCGCAGGAATGGTGCTATGCAAAGTACAGCCATTACGCCGCACAGTATGTTTGCCCATGGCTGTGGTATTATGCCTGCAAGGAACTCGCTGACGAAGGTCATCATGATCAATGTCACTGTAGATGAAAGTACTGCGTATATCAGTGTGTTCACCAACATGTGGCGCAACAACGTGTTCCAGTAGCTTTCCACATGGCTGCCGTTAGAGGGAGCGATGTCAGAGATTTTGTTTATGCGTCTTATCCATACCATCGGCAGTTTGCTCTCCACTATGTTATATACCGGCACGGAGCCACGTATCATATACGGCGTAAGGAATGTGGTGATGACAGATACCGTCACCACTACTGGATAGATGAAGTCGCTTACCACACCAAGGGATAGTCCGAGCGATGCTATGATGAAAGAGAACTCACCAATCTGCGCCATGGAGAATCCGCAGCGCATGGCGGTCTTCAGGGGTTGGCCTGACAGCATGAAGCCAAGTGTGCCTAATATGCTTTGGCCGAGGATTATTGCCAGTGTGATGATGATGATAGGCAACCATTGCTCTATTACTACCTGTATGTCAACGAGCATACCTACACCGACGAAGAATATTGCACCGAAGAAGTTCTTTACCGGTGTTACGAGCTTTTCTATCTTCTTTGCTTCAATGGTTTCTGCGAGTATGCTGCCCATGACGAAGGAACCGAAGGCTGAGCTGAAACCTACCATGGAGGCAAACACTGCCATGGCACAGCACAATGCAAGAGCTACGATGAGAAGTACCTCGTCGTTTATCAACCTGCGGGTCTTACGAAGAAATGGAGGTATGAAGAACAGACCTGCCACGAACCACAGTATGAGGAAGTAAACGATGTTGAGCAGACTGCCGACCATCTGCTGGTTCCCTCCGGTGTCACCCTTGGCTATCGTCGTAAGTACTACCATGAGCACTATGGCAAGTATGTCTTCAAGTATCAGCACGCTCATTACAAGCGATGAAAACTGTTGTTGCCGCAATCCGAGGTCGTCGAACGCCTTGTATATAATAGTGGTTGACGACATGGCAAGCATGCCGGCAAGGAACAGTCCGTTCATTTGTGACCATCCTAAGGCCTGCGCCACCAATATTCCGATGCTCATCATGGAGAATATTATCGTGATGGCGGCAATGATGGGCGCCATGCCCATCTTCAGGATTTTCTTGAAAGAGAAGTCCAGTCCAAGGGCAAACAAAAGGAACATGACGCCGATGTCAGACCATGTCTTGATATTCTCAGAGTCTATCACCGACATGGTGATGGTGGAGTTGGGAGATATTATGACACCAGCCATGATATATCCCAATACGAGCGGTTGCTTTAGTTTCTTGAATATGATGGTAGATATTGCCGCGGTGACAAGTATCAGTGCAAGATCTTGTACTAGTGATGGTATGTCGTGCATAGGTTTATTATGGTTTGTACGGCTTTCTGCATTACTTGTATTGATACGAATTCATGTGGACCGTGGAAGTTCACTGCGCCAGTGAAGAGGTTAGGGCAGGGTAGCCCCATGAACGACAGCTGCGCCCCGTCAGTGCCGCCGCGTATAGGCTGCACCTTCGGCTTGACGCCGGCAGCAATCATTGCGCTGCGGGCATTTTCCACTATGTGTGGTTCTGCCTCGACCTTCTCCAGCATATTGTAGTATTGGTCTGCTACCTCTGCCGTACAAACTTGCTGTCCGTATTTCTCGTTGATTTTGTCGGCAATGTGCCTTATGAAATCTTTCCGTTGCTCAAATTTGTTGCGGTCGTGGTCGCGTATGATATAGCTGAGCGTAGCTTCTTCGCATCCGCCTTCCATGCCTGTAAGGTGATAGAATCCTTCGTAGCCTTCCGTCGTCTCCGGTGTCTCGTTGGCAGGCATCATGGCGGCAAACTCTGTCGCTATGTGTGCAGCGTTAAGCATCTTGCCCTTGGCATAGCCCGGATGAACGCTGATGCCACGAAACCTTATCTTTGCCGAGGCAGCGTTAAAGTTCTCATACTCCAGTTCGCCCTCGTCGCCGCCGTCAACGGTGTATGCCCAGTCGCAGCCAAACAATGGAACGTTGAAGTGGTGTGCACCCATGCCTATCTCCTCGTCGGGATTGAAAGCCACGCGTATCTTGCCATGCTTCACCTCTTTATGGTCGCGCAGCCAGCACATGGCTTGCATTATCTCGGCAATGCCTGCCTTATCGTCGGCACCCAGCAGGGTTTTGCCGTCGGTCACTATCAGGTCTTCGCCCACGTGGCTGAGCAGTTCGGGAAACTTCGTTGTCGAGGTTACTATGCCTTCTGACAGCATGATGTCCTTGCCGTCATAGTTTTCTACTATGCGTGCCTTCACATCCTTTCCGCTACAGTCGGGCGACGTGTCGTAGTGTGATATGAAGCCTATTACGGGCTCTCCATCCCCCTGAGTGTCTGAGGGGGGCAGAGTAGCATATAGATATCCGTTTTCGTCAAGCACCACGTCCTGTAGTCCCTCGGCCTCCATCTCAGCCTTGAGATGTTGGGCGAATACGAGTTGCTTGGCGGTGCTTGGCACAGTCTGAGAGTTATCGTCCGACTGCGTGTCAAATTGTGTATATCTTATAAATCGTTCTGTTATCGTCATCTGAAATATATTTTCAGATGCAAATTTACTCATTTTCTTTTTAACCACCAAATAAAAGTGTGTGATTTCTTTTCTCCTGCCCTTCCCACAAGCGAGGACCGACATTGTTCTGTTTTTCCACTTTTCAGAAAACTCAGCCGTAGGCGTGTTAAAACGAAGTCGGTGGACAGGCAAGCCAGAACGAGGGCTGAATTTGATAGTGGGGCTGTAAACCGCCAAAAACAAAAAAGCCGTATTTCCGGAATTCCGGAAATACGGCTTTTTCGGCTAATAGCTATGCTTTTACCATGTAATATGATAGCTTTTACACCCTAAAACCTATGCTTTTACAGTGTAATCCCTATGCTTTTGCACAGTAAAATGATAGCTTTTACATGCCCAAACTGCGCCAAATGAATATTTTTTAAGAAAACTTTACATTTCAGCATTGTTCTATTTCTCCACTAACGGGGTAGGCGAAGGTCTGTTTTGAAAGTATGACAAACAGCATTTATTCAAACAAAAGAGGTATATAAGAATCTTGACTTCATCATGATTTCTGCTTTTGACATACGGCTCTTACGGTGATATTTGGGCTTGTTTTCTACCTTGAACGTATATTTTGACATCTGTGTGTCATAAAATTTGCAAAAATCATCTGAAATACAAAAAAAATCAGTAACTTTGTCCTCGGTAAACATTAGCGATATTCTTTGGTAAAACTTGTCTGTTTGCAACTACAAAGTTACTAATAATATCGCAAATTATCTAATAATTAGATGATTATTTTGTTAAACTTACGTTAGTTTGTGTCATAAATCGCTGCGTTTGTTTTCGTCGAACTTACGTTAAGTAAAACCATTGCGGAGTTAAATAAAAGAATGAGATTCTCGGGACTTCAGAACAAAAGTTTAAAGATGAGTGTGAGAAAACGGCATAATCAAATGCCTCGTTAAATGATAAGATCCTAGCCCTTACAAATAAAGTAAAGGCACTTGAAGAAAAAAATACGCAATTGGAGTCGATTCGGTTAAAACAGCAATCAGAGCTATCCGAGAAAGATGCCCATATATCAGAAATCATACCTCTACCAGAGAGTGGTTTGACCAATTTGTACCGAGAGAATCAATCCTTTCTCGTTTCAACAGATTGGATTATAGGCAGACGGAAGACATTTGACAAAAATCCACTTAAAGAATATTTAACAATAAATATCAATGAGTAAAGTCAATCGATATACTATGACCATAGGTGGTCGTATTTATGACAATATTTATTTTCAGACAAAAGAAAGACTCTTGGCTGAGGTCAAGCATGAGTTGACCCCAGATGAAAAAATTGTTACTATAAATGCTGTTCGCAAATACGAAAGAACACAACCGTTTATGTATAAGATTAAGACTATCGGACAAGGAAAGAAAGGCTTTTTTAATAGAATTATGTTATTCAAGGGCAATTTGTTAGATAGTCTTACTGTTTTGTATGTTCATAATGAAAAAAAAACAAGAAATATAGTTCGTGTTTTAGATTTACAGGAACCATATAACGACGAGCTAATATTAAAGTCAAATGTTGTTGTGATAATGCGAAAAATTGCACCAGCAAAGAATCTTATTATTAAAGAAAAATCCGAGCTGAAACTTATTGCTCCAAATGGAACAGCAAAAGCTACTACGTTTGAATGTGGAAAAACAAAAGGTAGATTAAGTCCCAAAGTAATTGATGAATCTGAAACAATTAATCTTGAGAAGTTGTACTATGCAGAATGTTCATTTGACGGAAATAGTTATGAGCCATACATAATAGTCAAAGGAGAGTTGATTCTACCTACACAATCAAAAAAAAATACTGCCCCCATTTTGGATAATACTCCAAATATTAGTGAAAATGAAACTCCTAATAGAGAATACCTATTAATAGGCTTGAGTCAGTTCCAATGCTCCGATTGCTTGAATGGGACTGCATATTTAGACACATTACCAGACGATGTTGTAGTTAATAATCCGTTTGGTAATTCTATGTCAGTTAGAGAGTGTGCTCTAACTTTCAATTGGCTATTGATAATGCTACTTAAAGACCAAATGCCATCTTATTACGACAGCGTAAAACTCTTATATGGAATCGCAATGAAAGAAGGAGTTCATGATGCTGCCAATAATATGGGAGCAATGTTTGCAGGAATAGATGGCGACATTGAAAAGGGCAACCAATTCTTTGATATTGCAATATCTTATGGAAATAAGTATGCCGCACTAAATAAATTTGTGGCATTATGGAGTGTTGCCGGTAGATATCAAGAAGCTATCACTTTTATAAATGAATATGTTGACAAAGAAGAGAATCCTTGTTGCATTGAATTGTTGTGGAATCTTGCCATATTATGGTATCAAGGAGACAGAATACCAAATAATACGCTAAATAGAGACACTGAAAAAGCAAGAGTTTTGTTACAAAGGATTATTGATTCACATGAGTCAGAAGATCCTAAATGCATTATTCCTATGTCCAAGCAACTTTTTGATCAGATTATGGAAGAACAGTCAGTAAATGAACAGAAACAAATTGTGGAATTGCCAGATTTCGTAAGAGAAGAATTCTACAAAGCCAAAGAGGGAAATCCTGAGGCTCAATGTCGCTATGGATATTATCTTGCGAAGAATCCTAAAGCTGATATACGTAAGGCAATAGAGATGTTTGCCCTGTCTGCTAAACAAGGCTACTCCATGAGCAAGTATTTTCTGTCCGTGATATTATTTTTTGGTGATGGAGTAGAAAAAGATTTCACTCGTTCTAAACAACTATGTATAGATGCGTCTAATGATGGTTGCGTACCTGCGAAAAGGTTTCTTCAATTAATAGAGTCTTTTGAACATCTTAGTTTGAAAGAAGGCAAAGTACCTGTGTGGTATTCAATCTTATATGAGACATTTGTAAACCGTGATGTGTCAAAAATCAAGTTAGCTATGCGTGATGATGTACGTTATAGCGAGATTTTAGGTCAAACCATCATTGGAAAAGAGAATGTGGTTCCTGCATTACAAAACTATGTCTCACAAATGGACGCTAGTATAGAGATTGATTTTATTCCAACAGAAAGATATGGTACTGTAATTGAGTTATATCGTCCAGGATATCGTAGAATATTGGTAGTTTGTAGAGCAGATAGCTCCGGTGTAATTACGAATATTGCTTTTATACCTTCGTACTGGGGTATCAACGACTCTGGAATCTATTATAATGCAATGAGAAATCCATTTGGTTGGAATGAAATTGAACGACAATTACATAAACAGGTTGAAGGTCATCATGAAGGCCGCATGTTCTGTATGAAATGTGGAACAATCTCAAAATGGTTGGATTGGATTTACTTCGAATCAGCGCCACAGCAAGGTATTTCATTACGAGGCCAGATGTCTGTTTGTACAAATTGTAATGAACAAGTTGAATTTATTTTTGAAGAATTAAGAGATGAAATGAACATAAACTACTTTGGAAAAACATATAAGGCTGTTAAGCAGCTAATCGCTGAGAATTATAAGATTAACTGTGAAGACGATTTTAACATAATAGATGCCAATTTCTTATTGGAACCATTTACAACTATACAGATTAACCCCAATAAGACCTTAGGTGTCTATAGACACTTATATGGTGAGACACCTATGGGTGGGTTTTATTCTCAACCATATTTCCATGATACAGATGCGAAAGAAGAGTATTATCCAAATGTAAAATGCGAGTCTCCAAGAAAAGCGATACGAGAAACATTATTACAAAAACTACATCTTGCTTCTTGTACTCGATACAAGGATGCCATTTATAGTACTGCCGAGAACTATAAGCCGTCAAAAATAATACTTAAGAAATTAGATAGCCACCAAGCTAAAAGTGTTGATTTGCCATCAAAATACATAACGGCCCGATGGAATGAACATAGTGCATGGGAAGTATTCTTGCTTGACCACCTCAAATACTTCCTCCCAACATTTGGGCATGCGAATTATGTACGAAGAGAACTGATATGCTTAGAAGAAGATTTGGACAATTTGCCAATATCTATAATTTCAGAAATGTGTGCAGACAGATCTGTTTACCTACCTTTTATAGAATTTAAAGCCAATAGACAGGTTAATATTACTGTACATTACTTCAATAAATGGAAGGGATTGGTAAAATGGACGAGTCGATACGTTACTCTTGATGATGTAGAACGTGGAAATTCCGTCTGCTGCTATAATAAACTGATACAACCTGGAGATGCAGAAGTTACTGTAATATCATATGATTGCGGTACTCGCTATTAAAAATAAAAACATTATTATTATCATTTACATCTGAGAAAATGCTTAAGCTCTTTGATAAGACTTAATCGTCATTAAATAAGTTCGAAACAAATAGATAGCAGCTTCAGACTACTCCGTTGGATATCGAAATCTTATAAATCCACGGGAATGACAATTCATATGACCGAACTCGAATTACAGCAGTATCTGTTCCGCGAGTAACCACAGGAAAATGCTCGGTGTGAGTGGAAGGAATTTAAGAATCAGAAGAACTCGTTCTATAATAACAAGAAATAAAAGACGTTTATAGTATATGGACACTAATTTTATTGAAACCCTAGTAATCGGGTTATTAAACGTTTGAACGACTATGAAAGAAATTAGTATTATAGATGAGAAATACGTACAATGGGTTAAAAGTCTCGTCGCAAGATATAGACAGAGCCAAATAAAGGCGGCTGTTAAGGTGAATACGGAAGTTCTCAGATTTTACTGGGAACTGGGGAGGGACATTGTAGAGCGAGATGCTGAGAACCAATATGGCAGTAGGTTCTATGCCTCGCTGAGCCGCGACCTGAAGGATGCTCTTCAGACAGATGGCTTCTCGGAACGAAACCTGCGCTATATGAAGAGCTTCTATCTGCTTTACAATGGGAAAATTGGAAATTTGCCACAAGTTGTGGCAAATTCTAACGACGCAATTTTGCCACAGGTTGTGGCAGAATTGTTCGTTGTGCCTTGGGGGCATCATCGCTATATTATAGACAAATGCGCAGATAACCCTGACAAAGCCTTGTTTTTTGTTCATCAGATTATAGAGAACGGTTGGAGCCGTAACATGTTACTTAATTTCCTCGATTCAGACCTTTATGAGCGTCAGGGCAAAGCAATATCCAATTTCAGCAAGACACTGCCAGAAGAGTCAAGCGACTTGGCACAAGAAATTACCAAAGACCCATACGACTTTGCGTTTACCGGCATAACAGGACGGTATAATGAACGATTGCTGAAAGACAAGCTGCTTGGGAATATCACTCGGTTCTTGGTGGAGTTAGGTACAGGTTTTGCATACGTTGGAAAGGAATACAGATTGCAAGTTGGCGAAAGGGAACAATTTGTTGACTTGTTGTTTTATCACCTAAGCCTCTCATGCTATGTCGTTATAGAAGTGAAAATTGGAAA
>Ga0247608_10006709_pt1 | contig 12016 bp, 10 predicted proteins | sample 176DNAGHGlowgp2_FD_193490 | JGI IMG/M metagenome (GOLD analysis project Ga0247608, IMG submission 193490) | Sheep rumen microbial communities from Palmerston North, Manawatu-Wanganui, New Zealand - 1766 DNA GHGlow gp2 | ecosystem: Host-associated > Mammals > Digestive system > Stomach > Rumen ... | reverse complement strand
CTCTCTGCAGAGACAAATTACGATATGGATGCCCTGGCTCAGAAACTGAGTCCAGTGTTGACGAAGCATGCCAACGATATCCGACTCAATGAGAAACTTTTCCAACGCATCAAATATGTACACCAGCATCATCGTAAGTTGACACCTGAGGAGAAGATGTTGCTCGACAATTGCTACGATGGCTTTGTGCGCAGTGGTGCCCTCTTGGATGCAGCAGACAAGGAACGCCTTCGCCAGCTGACGGAGGAGGCTTCGATGCTGGGCTTGCAGTTCTCCCAGAATCTTCTCAAGGAAAATAAAGCTTTTACTCTCCATATTACTGATGAGTCACAACTTGACGGTCTTCCGGAAACGGCTCGGGAGGCAGCTGCTCTGACTGCTAAGGAGATGGAAATAGAGGGTTGGGTCTTCACTCTCGATTACCCCTCTTATTCTCCCTTCATGACCTATTCCACACAGCGTGAATTGCGTCGACAGATGTATATGGCCAAGAATACGGAGTGTATTCACGACAATAGCGAAAACAACCTCGACGTCTGTAAGCGTCTGATTAACCTCAGACGTGAACTGGCTCAGTTGTTAGGACATAAAACCTATGCTGACTATGTGCTAAAGCACCGTATGGCAGGCAATGTACGCAATGTATATAAGTTGCTTAATGACCTAATTGCCGCCTATAAGCCTACTGCTTTGAAGGAGGTGGCAAACATTGAGAAGCTGGCAAAGAAAATGGAAGGCAAGGATTTCAAACTTGAGCCTTGGGATTTTGGCTTCTATTCGCATAAACTCCAGTTGGAAAAGTATAACCTCGACGCAGAGATGTTGCGGCCTTATTTTGAATTGTCGAAGGTCATTGATGGCGTCTTTGGCTTGGCACATCGTCTGTATGGCATCACCTTTAAGGAAAATAAAGACATTCCTGTCTACCATCCTGATGTGAAAGGCTACGAGGTGTTTGACAAGGATGGCTCGTTTCTGGCTGTGTTCTATGCAGATTTCCACCCAAGAAAAGGCAAGCAGGGTGGGGCTTGGATGACGGAGTATCAGGGACAGTGGATTGATCGCAAGGGCGAAAATGTTCGTCCGCATGTCTCTGTAGTGATGAATCTGACAAAACCCACAGAGGAAAAACCTGCTTTGTTGACTTTGGGTGAGGTGGAGACTTTCCTCCATGAGTTTGGACACTCGTTGCATGGCATGTTTGCTAATACCAGGTTTGAGAGCTTGAGTGGCACTAATGTATGGTGGGATTTTGTAGAGTTGCCCTCGCAGTTCATGGAGAATTTTGCCATCGAAAAGGAATTCCTGCGCACATTTGCCTTTCATTACCAGACGGGCGAACCTATTCCAGACGAGTTGATAAATCGTATCATAAAGAGCCGCAATTATAATGTTGCATATGCATGTTTGCGTCAGGTTTCCTTCGGCTTGCTTGATATGGCCTATTATACCAAGAAGGAACCTTTTACCGACGATATCATCCCCTTTGAGAAAAAGGCATGGGAGAAAGCTATGGTGACAGAGCAACTCCCAGATACATGTATGACTGTTCAGTTCTCGCATATCATGGCAGGTGGCTATGCAGCGGGCTACTACAGCTATAAGTGGGCGGAAGTACTCGATGCTGATGCGTTTGCCGTCTTTAAGAAAGAGGGCATCTTTAACCCTGCAACAGCCCAACGGTTCCGTGACTGCATTCTTTCAAAGGGTGGTACGGAGAATCCTATGGAACTCTATAAGCGATTCAAGGGTGGCGAACCTACCATTGACGCCTTGTTGAAGCGGAATGGAATCAAAAAGAAGTGAACAAGATGGCAGACAAACAGACAAAATTGGATGAGCGCTATCTGCGAATGGCGCGTATCTGGGCAGAGAACTCTTATTGCCGGCGTCGGCAGGTGGGCGCTTTGGTCGTCAAGGACAAAATGATTATTAGCGATGGCTATAATGGCACGCCCAGCGGTTTCGAGAATATTTGTGAGGACGACAATAATGTAACCAAACCTTATGTGCTGCACGCCGAGGCCAATGCCATCACCAAGTTGGCCCGAAGTAATAACAATAGTGACGGTGCCACCATTTATATCACGGCCTCCCCATGTATCGAATGCGCTAAACTGATTATTCAGTCAGGTATCAAGCGTGTCGTTTATGGCGAAAAATATCGTCTTACTGATGGCATTGACCTGTTGAAGCGTGCTGGCATCGATGTGGTCTATATGGATGTGAATAGCGAACAGTGAAAAGAATGTATAGAGAAAATGAATAGTAAGTCAAATCGTTTCTCCCCAATCTGGATGGCTTTATGTGTCGTCCTAGGCATTTTGGTAGGCACTTTCTATGCCAACCATTTTTCTGGCAATCGGCTGAGTATCATCAATTCCAGTGGTAATAAGCTTAATAACCTGTTGCATATTGTTGACGATCAGTATGTGGATACCATTAATATCAATGACGTAGTCGAGAAAGCCATGCCTCAGATTCTTTCCGAGCTCGACCCCCATTCTGTCTACATTGGTGCCAAGGATGTGCAGATTGCCAATGACGATTTGAAGGGCTCCTTCTCTGGTGTGGGAATAGAATTTACCATCCGCATGGATACGGTTCGGGTGCAGAATGTGATTGGCAATGGTCCTGCAGAGCGTGCTGGGCTGATTGCTGGTGACAAGATTGTTGAGGTAGATGATGAGTCTTTTGTTGGCAAGGAGGTGACCAACGAGGAGGCCATGCATCGCTTGAAAGGCCCTAAGGATACGAAGGTGAAGTTGGGTATTATCCGCTATGGAGAGAAGAGTATTCGTCATATCATCGTGACGCGAGGTGAGATCCCCACCAAGAGTGTGACGGCCAGCTATATGCTTGATGAAAAGACTGGCTATATCAAAATAAAGAACTTTGGTGAGAATACTTATCCAGAGCTTCTTATTGCGCTTGCCAAACTCTCGCAGGATGGCTTCTCTAATCTAGTCATCGACCTGCGCAACAATACTGGCGGCTACTTGGCTTCTGCCGTTCAGATAGCCAATGAGTTCCTCTCAAAAGGACAGCTGATTGTCTATACAGAGGGCCGTAAATCTCCTCGTCAGGATTACCGCAGCGATGGGCGTGGCTCTTATCAGCAGTTGCCGTTGGTGGTGCTTATTGACGAGGCCTCTGCTTCTGCCTCAGAGATTCTGGCAGGCTCTATTCAGGACAATGATCGTGGTACTATCATTGGCCGCCGCTCTTTTGGCAAAGGCTTGGTGCAGCAGCCGATAGAGTTCAGTGATCACTCTATGATCCGACTTACCGTGGCGCGTTATTACACACCCTCTGGCCGATGCATACAGAAACCTTATACCTCAGGTTCTGACAAGAGCTATGAGGAGGATCTGTTGTCACGCTATCAGCATGGTGAATTTTTCTCACAGGATAGCATCAAACATACGGGGCCGCAGTATCATACAGGAAATGGTCGCGTGGTATATGGTGGTGGTGGCATCACCCCAGACATCTTCGTGCCGGAGGATACACTCGGCATGACATCTTATTACAAGGAGGCCTCTATGTCTGGTATGATTCTCCAGTTTGCCTTTAACTATACTGATGAGAACCGTGCTAAGATGAAGGACTTCAAGAGTGCCTCAGGCTTGGAGCATTATCTGAAACGTCAGAACACTGTTGAGAAGTTTGTAATCTGGGCCGACAAGAATGGTCTGAAGCGCCGTAACCTGATGATTCAGAAATCTTACAAGCTTCTGGAACGTTATATTAACAGCCGCATCATCTATAATATGCTCGATGAGCAGGCCTGGACGGAATATCTGAATCAGGACGATCCGGCTATTCTGGAGTCTCTCAAGCTTTTCCGCAACAATGCGGCTTTCCCAAAACCTGAGGGAAATGCTCAGAATCAGAAGGTGGCGATGGGCTTTGACTATCGCAGCACCCACATTAAAACAACCTTTGTGGCGCATGCATAAAGACATCCTGCGACGACACATACGACAGATAAAGCGACAATTCACACCACAGCAATTGGAAGAGTTGTCGCTTCCTGTTATCAGTAGGCTGAGACCAATACTGGATGGGGCACAGGTCGTCATGGCTTATTATTCCTTGCCTGATGAAGTGTGTACCCACAGTCTGGTTGACGAACTTGTTTCGGTGGGGAAGAAAGTGCTGCTGCCGAGGGTGACAGGCGATGAGACGATGGAACTGCGTTGCTATACGGGTCGTGATGACCTGCAGGAAGGAGCCTTTCACATCCTTGAACCCGTGGGTGAGGTTTTTACTGACTACGATTCGATAGACATCGTTATTGTGCCGGGCCTTGCCTTCGATGCTGCTGGTCATCGCCTGGGCAGGGGGCGTGGCTACTACGATCGTTTCCTTCGTGCTCACGCCATTCGCACGATTGGTGTCTGCTTCGACTTCCAAAAGATAGATGATGTGCCTGTTGATGCCTTCGATATCGCAGTCGACGAAGTTGTTTAGTTAAATCGAATATCGGTAATCACCTGATTACCCACATATTCGTTTAATCGTCTTACATATTCACATCGTTGCATGGAGAGGTCGGCTCTCAAGGCAGGACTTGTCAGATGCACATAAAGTGTCTGGTTGCGGATGGCAACGTTGCCCGTATATCGGCTGATGGCTTCGCCCGCCACCACGGGCCATGCCTCGATTAGCCGTTTCTGGAGCAAAGGGGTCTCCAATCCCTGCACTCTCAGGTTCCGGAGAATCAGCTCCTTGATATTTTTGACATCCTTTCTGAACATTTTTATTTCCCTTTTATGTTTCCGTCTTCCACATAGAATATCTGATAGTCATGCGACGATGCCGAGAGAATCTGATCCAGATGGTCGCGATTCGTATCGGTGATGAAAATCTGTCCGAATTCATTTCCTGCCACGAGACTGACGATCTGTTCCACCCGCTGTGCATCCAGTTTGTCGAAGATATCGTCGAGCAGGAGAAGTGGGGTTGTCTGTGTGTTCGTTCGCTTGAGGAAATCAAACTGTGCTAACTTCAGGGCAATCACGAATGTCTTGTGCTGACCCTGACTCCCCTCGCGCTTCATCTGGTGACCGCCTAAGATGATTTCAAGGTCATCGCGATGAATGCCATGCAGCGAATAGCCTACCGCACGGTCCTTGAAACGGTTGCGCTGGATGACTTCCAGCAAGGATCCCCGCTGACAGTGTGACACATAGTTCAGAATCACCTGCTCACGGTTGCCGGAAATGGTTTCGTAGAACCGTTGGAAGATGGGTACCATCTGCTTGACGAAGGCATTGCGCTTCTGATAGATTTGCTCGCCAGCCATCGCCATCTGTTCTTCCCAGAGGCTGATGACGTCGATGCTCGGCTCCTCCTCGGCCTTGAGCATCGTGTTTCGCTGCTGTAGGGCTTTGTTATAGCGGTTCAGGACCTCGATATAGCTACGGTCGTATTGCGAGATGACCATGTCCATCAGCCGTCTGCGCTCCTCACTGCCACCGTCGATGAGCAAGGTGTCCGAGGGTGAGACCATCACCACGGGGATTAGCCCGATATGCTCCGACAACCGCTTGTATTCCTTCTTGTTCTTTTTGAAGTGTTTCTTGGTGCCTGGCTTGAAGCCGCAGGTAATCAGCAGTTTGTCAGCAGTGTTGTCGGCAGAATAACTGCCTTCTATCATGAAGAAGTCCTCACCATGCCTAATCACCTGCGAGTCGATGGGGTTGTTGGCCGAGTGGCAGAAGGAGAGGTAGTAGATGGCATCGAGCACATTCGTCTTGCCCACACCGTTCTGGCCGATGAAACAGTTGATCTTCGGCGAGAGCTCAAGAGTGGCTGTCTGGATATTCTTGTAGTTAATGAGTGATAATTTTTCGAGAATCATGATGCAAAGGTAAGGTTTTTCTTGCTATATTGCTTCCAAAAATCGTTAAAAGAATAGGGTAGCAGCAAATTTTTCACTATTCACTATTCACTTTTCACTTTTTTTTTGTAATTTTGCACCCGTTTCGTGTGAAATATAAAAAAATAAATACAATAATGGCAAACAACAACAATCAGCAGGCTGCTCCCGTAGAGCAGACCATTAGTCAGAGTGAGGCCTTCTTCCTCAAGTATAAGAAGGCCATTATCGCCGCCGTGATTGCTATCGTGGTAATCATCGCAGGTATCGTTCTTTACAAGACTTACTATTCTGGTCCCAGAGAAGCGAAGGCTAGCACTATTCTCGCAAAAGGTCAGGAGTACTTCCTGGCAGGCGACTATCAGAAGGCTCTTAATGGCGATAGCGCTTCATTCAAAGGTTTCGTCAACGTGGCTTCCGAGTACAGCAGTACCAAGGCTGGCAATCTGGCAAATCTCTATGCCGGACTTTGCTACGCCCAGCTCGAAAAGTGGCAGGAGGCTGCCAACTTCCTCGAGAAATTCGACGGGGCTGATGACGCCATGATTTCTCCCGCCGCCGTTGGTGCTCTGGGTAATGTCTATGCCCATCTCAACCAGCTCGACAAGGCTGTTTCTACCTTGAAGAAGGCTGCTGAGAAGGCCGATAACAACAGCCTTTCTCCTACCTATCTTATTCAGGCAGGTGAGATTCTTGAGAGTCAGGGCAAGAAGGCCGACGCCTTGAAACTGTATCAGGAGGTGAAGGATAAGTACTTCAACTCGATGCAGTATCAGACCATCGATGCTTACATTGAGCGTTGCAAGGAGTAATGGCTACCGCACTGCATAACCTGAGCGAGTACGATTTCGACGCCGTCCCCGATGCCTCGAACATGATTTTCGGCATTGTCGTGGCGGAGTGGAACCCAGAAATTACCGGAGCTCTTCTCGAAGGCTGTGTGTCTACGCTGGAGAAGCATGGTGCTCTGCCTGAGAATATCCACGTGAAGACCGTGCCTGGTTCGTTCGAACTCATCTACGGCGCTCATCAGATGACACTCAACGACGGTTACGATGCCGTCATCATTCTTGGTTGTGTCATTCGTGGCGAGACTCCTCATTTCGACTATATCTGTCAGGGCGTCACAGAGGGCATAGCTCGCCTGAACGCCACAAACAATATCCCTGTTGTCTATGGTCTTCTGACCACCAATGACCTTCAGCAGGCTAAGGATCGTGCTGGCGGTCGCCTCGGCAATAAGGGTGATGAGTGTGCCGTTGTCGCTATTAAAATGGCAAAGTTCTAAAACAAGGATGCTTAGTGAACCATAGTGAGCCTCGCCCAAATCTGGGTGAGGCTATTTCTTATGTGCTGGTGGTGGCGGCAATTTTGTCGACGTTCATGCTGCGGGCACTGGCGTCGAAGATGTCTTTATAGAGTCCGCCCTGACGGTAGACCTCGTTGGGCGAGCCTGACTGCACCACTCGCCCCTGCTGCAGCACGTAGATCTGGTCGGCATCGATGATCTGTCCGATGTTGTGCGAAATGATGATTACCGTGCGCCCCTTCTTGATGGCATCAATCGAGGCCTTGATCTGCTCGGTGGCGATGGCGTCGAGGCTGGCTGTGGGCTCGTCAAGGAAGATGATGGGCGGGTTCTTGATAAACATACGTGCGATGGCAATGCGCTGCTGCTGGCCGCCGCTCAGCTGGAGGGCTGCCGTCTCGAAACCGTGGGGCAGCTGCACAATCTGGTCGTAGATATAGGCCTGTTTGGCGGCTTTGACCACATCCTCGTGGGTGGCCTGCGGACAGCCGTATTTGATGTTCTCCTCGATGGTGCCGTCAAAGATGTGATTCTTCTGCAGTACCAGTCCCACGTGCTCGCGCAGCCATTCCGTATCCCATTCGCCCAGTGGCGTTCCGTCGAGGCTGATGGTGCCTTGCTGAGGCTCATAGAACTTGTCGAGCAGGTTGACGATGGTGCTCTTGCCTGCGCCGCTGAGGCCCACGAGCGCCGTAATCTTGCCGCTCTCGATGCGCATCGACACGTCGAAGAGGGCCTGCGTGCCATTGGAGTAAGTGAAGTCCACGTTTCGCAGCTCGAAGTTGCCTTTCACCGTCTCGGGATGGACTGTTCCCGACTGTTCCACCTCGTCGTCGGCCTTCAGAATGCCGAAGAACCCCTCGGCGTAGATGAGGGCGTCGTTCATGTCGTCGTAGATGCGGTGCAGTTGGCGGATGGGGGCGCTGACGTTGGCGAAGAGCATCACGTGGTACATGATTTTTCCGATGGACATACCGGGATAGTCGATGAGCACGAGATAGGCGGTGAGGATGATGATGAGCACGGTGCCGATCTGTTCGAGGAAGCTCTTCAGACCGTTGAAGAGGTAGGCCTGCTTGCGGGTGTTCAGTTGCAGGTCGGTCATGTTGCGCTGGATAGCAGCTTGGCGCTCGGCCTCTATCTGCTCGCGGTTGAACGACTTGATGACGGTGATGCTCTCGATGATGTTGAGGATGCCCTGTGATACGGCCTGATGGCCGCCGAAGATGCCTCGTCGCCCGCCTTTCATGCGGGAGGCCTGGATATAGGTGACCCAGAAGTAGAGGGGCACGATGCAAAGGGCGACGAACCCCACGTAGATGTTGGCGGCGAACATCAGTCCCAGGGCGAGAATGGCGCTGGTGAAGAGCGGCAGGATTTCGATGAAGAAGTTATTCACCGTATTGCTCATGCTCATGATGCCTCGGTCGATGCGCGACTGGAGTTTGCCTGTCTCGTTGCCCTCGCTGGTGAAGAAGGCCATGCGGAAGGAGAGGATTCTGTCGACCACCTTGAGCGACATATCGCGGCTGACGAGGATGCGCATGCGCTCGCCGTAGTATCGCTGGCAGAAGGTGACGACGGCACCTACGACCTCTTTGCCAAGGAGGATGACAGTGATGACGGTGAGGATTCTGACAGCCTGGCTCCAGTGGAAGCCCTCGGGCTGTTGCATGAGGGCGTTGATGGCATCGACGGCGCGGTCGAGCACGACGGCATTTACCTGAGCCATGAGCGAGCCGACGAAGGTCAGCACGAGCGTCACGGCGATGAGCCACTTATATGGGGTCACGAAGGGTAGTATGTTCTTCAGAAGTCCCCAGATGTTCATTTTCATACGCTTGTTGGGTTTTTGTGTGTCATTGTTGATATGTTAATATTCGTAGAGCCTGATGTGCAGGATGGCCCACTCGCCCACGCTGATGCGGGCATGGCGGCCCTGATGCGTCTGGTCGCCGTTGAGACGGCGCACCACACTCATCCCTCCGTTGGGGAAGATTTCCACTTCGTCGACGGCGAGCAGGCCGAGACGCTTCCCGTAGAAACGGCCTTTCGCAGATCCAGAAGCCTTGACAGAATTGGAGGCCCTGCCTGAATCCGACGGCGCTCCCGAATCCGATGATGCTCCTGTTCCCTCGGCGAATCCGTCCTCGCCCAGTGTGTTCTTTTCCTCCTGCTGCTTCTCGGTGGGTGTCTTGAAGTCCACCACCACACCGCTGCCGGCCAGCAGATAGTCCATATGACCCAGCTTGATTAGCATGGCACCGCCTTCGGGCCATGTCGATTTGTTGGTGGCGCGTGGATCCCAGGGCAGGGTGAAGTAGTGGCGGCAGGTCATCACCACGCCCTCGTCGCTGATGATGCGCTCGCGGTCGGTCTCATCGAACAACAGTCCCCATGAGTTCTGCGCCTTCACGCAGGCCATTTGTCCGATGATGCCGTAGGCTTTCGTCACCGCCGTCGTGGCCTCGTCGCCCGCCTGGTCGATGGCGAAGGGACTGAATCCGAGGGCCTGATGCTCGCCGAAGGCATAGAGGGCGCGCACCCCGCTATTCTCACAGCAGCGGCTCTCGGGGATGAAGAGGCGGTTCCTAACCTTTCCGTTGTCCTGAGGGCGCAGTGGCATGGCGTATCGCTCACACCATCCCTTGAAGCCCGTGTCGTAGATGTCGGGGGCCAGCAGGTCGATGCTCGGCGCACCTTTCTGCCAGAAGTCGATGAGGTGAGCCAGGGGGCCGGCTGACGGGTATTCGCCTGGCCTGCGCCCGCGACTGTTCATTGCCGCGTTCACGTAGAGCGGCATGTCATGTATCTCGCGCGCCGCCCGGGCTAGGTGCTCCACGTAGCGGGCGTAGCTCAGGGCCATAAACTGCTCGTCGGCCTCTTCGCTGGTGCCGTATCGCTCGGCCCATCGCTCCTGCCGGTAGGCTTGCTCGGCCAGCGGCGCGTGGTCGCGGGCCGACTCGAGCATGCCGATTTCATTCTCTATCTGCATCATCACGACCACCTGTCGCTCAGGGTCTTTCTCGCGGATGCGGCGCATCAGGGCCGAGAAAGCCTGCAAGTCGGCCTGAAGCACCTCTGGGCTGAAGCACGAGGCGATTTCCAGTTGTTTGCCCATGGCGTTCATCGCGCGGGGAAATCGCTTCGTGTCGCGCTTGAACCACTCGGGGGCGTAGCACGACATGGAGTTCTTCCATGCGCCGAACCAAAGGAAGATGATATGGAGGCCTTCGCGCCGAGCCACGTCAATGGTGCGGTCGATGAGGGTGAAGTCCATGCGCCCCTCCTCGGGCTCTGTGAGCTCCCAGTAGGCTGGAACGAGCACGGTGTTCAGCCGGAGGGCCTTCATGCGTGGCAGCACGGCGTCGATGTCGGCTACCGATGAGGCGGCCGAATTGCTCAGCTCTCCGCCGAGGATGGGATGGGGTAGGCTGGCCAGCCGGTCGGCAGCATTGGTGCTTACGACCGTCAGCCAGAAAGTGATGATGGTCAGGATCGTTCTCATACGTTGTTTTGGTTTGTGGCTACAAAGGTAAATATTTTCCGCGAGACCTCCAAGTGATAGCACGAAATTTTTTGTGCGGATTAACGCAGCCTTATTCTAAGAACACGGCTTGATTCCCTTGAGCGAGAAAAAGCATGTCTTTAATCTTTTTTTTGTGAATAATATGGGGATTACGCGGAAAAAGCACTATCTTTGCAACCGGAAGCGCCGCGACGAGTCTTCGAGCAGCGTCTCTTACATTATTTATATATAGACAGATTTTGGACATGAAACTGATCAGTTGGAACGTGAATGGCCTGCGCGCCTGTCAGGGCAAGGGCTTCAGTGAAACATTCGCCGCACTAGACGCAGATATCTTCTGTCTGCAGGAAACGAAGATGCAGGCTGGACAGCTCGATCTCGAATTCGAGGGCTATGAGAGCTATTGGAACTTCGCCGACAAGAAGGGCTACTCAGGCACGGCCGTCTTCACCCGACACAAGCCCGTTGGCGTAAGCTACGGCCTGGGTATTGACGCTCACGACCACGAGGGCCGCGTGATCACACTTGAGATGGACGACCTGTTCCTCGTGTGTTGCTATACGCCCAACTCTCAGGATGGTCTCCGGCGGCTTGACTACCGCATGGCCTGGGAGGACGACTTCCGCCGTTACCTCATCGGGCTTGATGCCAAGAAGCCCGTGGTGCTCTGCGGCGACCTCAACGTGGCCCACGAGGAGATTGACATCAAGAACCCGAAAGCCAACCGCAGAAATGCGGGCTTCACCGACGAGGAGCGGCAGCGGTTCTCATTGCTCCTCGACAGCGGATTCACTGATACTTTCAGATTCCTCTATCCCGATGAGGTGAAGTACTCCTGGTGGTCGTATCGTTTTCAGGCACGCCAGAAGAACGCGGGTTGGCGCATCGACTACTTCGTCGTTTCCGACAGCTTGCGTGACCGCCTGGAGGATGCCAAGATTCACACTGACGTGATGGGATCCGATCACTGTCCCGTGGAACTTGTGCTGAAATAAGGCTTGTAGGCACAGAGGCTTTGGGACACGGATGTTGACCTTCAATTAATCTGTGTTAATGTGTCATTCGTACCTAATATCAGAACTTGTAGCCGAGGGTCATGGCAATTACCTGATTGCGTACAGACTCGCCTGTGCCTGTCAGCACCTTCGTTAGACCTAGGTTGTAGCGCACGTCGAGCGTCACACCACTGTACTCGTACGACAGGCCGATGGGAATGGAGAGGTCGAATTTCGGCATCTTGATGTCCCCCTCGTCGAAAAGCACCTCCAGGAAACGGTCTATGTCAATCTTC
>Ga0247608_10006705_pt1 | contig 12021 bp, 10 predicted proteins | sample 176DNAGHGlowgp2_FD_193490 | JGI IMG/M metagenome (GOLD analysis project Ga0247608, IMG submission 193490) | Sheep rumen microbial communities from Palmerston North, Manawatu-Wanganui, New Zealand - 1766 DNA GHGlow gp2 | ecosystem: Host-associated > Mammals > Digestive system > Stomach > Rumen ... | reverse complement strand
GGGGAATCCGTCCACGATGTAGAGAGGGTCGTTACTCTGGGTGATAGAGCCGCCGCCACGAACACGAATCTTCACTTCGGCGTCAGGCGAGCCTTCGGTAGATGTAATCTGCACGCCTGGCATCTTACCCGTCAGGGCTTCCGAGGCATTGGCCACGGGCACGGCCTGCAGGGCCTCGCTGTTCACCGTAGCCACTGAACCCGTCAAATCCTTTTTCTTCACCGTGCCGTAGCCGATGACGACGACATCGTTCAGCGTGGTGTTGTCATCCTCAAGGACTACCTTCAGCGTGCTCTTGCCCTTGACGCTGAGCGTCTGGCTCTTCATGCCGATGTAGGAGATGACGATGGGGTTGTTACTTTTCACGGTAATGGTGTAATTACCGTCAAGGTCGGTCACGCCGCCGTTGCGGGTGCCCTTCTCAATGACGCTGGCACCAATCACGGCTTCGCCTGTGGCGTCCACGACCGTCACCTTTGTCTGTGCATCAGCCAGCAGCGTTCCGCCCAGGGCAAAGGCTGCCAACAGCACCATCCGCCGGACGTTCCCGCCCAGCCGGATCAAGCTTTTCAGTTTGAAAGACATAAAATTAAATAGTTAGTTATTAATATTAATTAGTTGTTGTTTGTTTTCAGCCTACAAAGTTAACTCTTTTTTATGGAATAGCCCAAAAAACTTGGCTTTTTTTTTATGCAATAGCGCAAAAAAAAACGGGCGTGACATTGGAAAGTCGCGCCCGTTTGCCGTTAGCTGTACAAATATCGCTTGATGCTCTTCTTTGGTGTCTTTTCAAATTCTGTTTCGTAGATCTCTATCTCGCTGATTTTCTCGTATGCAGGCAGTTGTTGGTTCAGCCCGTTGCGGTTTTGCTCCATGATTCCCTGTAGGTCCTCCATGGTGAATCCAAGGTTCTTGGCCTCGTCGATGTCGGGGTGGACGAGCGCCACGAGCTTCGACTCTCGCTGCACGACGATGCTCTCAACGACAAGCGTCATCGAGTTGAGCTTGTCCTCTATCTCCTCTGGGTAAATGTTTTGGCCATTGGCACTTAGCAGCATGTTCTTCGAGCGCCCGTTGATGAAGACGTTGCCAGCGTAGTCCATGGTGCCGAGGTCGCCCGTGTGGTACCATCCGTCCTGGTCGATGACCTGCTGAGTGGCCTCGTCGTTCTTGTAGTAGCCGAGCATCACGTTCAGCCCTCGGGTGAGAATCTCGCCGGGAATGTTCTCCGGGTCTGGCGAGTCGATTTTCACCTCCATGTGCTTGGCGGCCCGACCGCAGGAGCTGGGCTGGAAGCTGTGCCAGTCGCTGTAGCAGATGATAGGGGCGCACTCCGTGGCTCCATAGCCCACGGTGTAGGGAAACTCTATCTGCTGGAGGAACTGCTCCACCTCCTGGTTGAAGGCGGCACCTCCGATGATGATTTCGAAGAAGTTGCCGCCGAAGGCTTTCTTCACCTCCTGGCAGATGCGCTCGCGCACTTTCTGGGCAATGACGGGCAGCTGCAGCAGGAGCTGCATGCGTGGCGTCTGTATCTTCGGGAATACTTTCTTGCGGATGATTTTCTCGATGACCAGCGGCACGGCTATGATGATGCGCGGCTTCACTTCGGCAAAAGCCTGAGCGATGATGGCTGGCGACGGCACACGGTTGAGGTAGTAGACGTGGCATCCAGACAGGAACTCATAGCTGAACTCGAAAGCCATGCCGTACATGTGGGCCATGGGGAGGATGGAGATGACCTTAGAACCCACTGTCAGCTCGTTGCCCATGGCTGAGCAGGCGAAGTCGTAGTTCGACCACAGGGCGCGGTAGGGAATCATCACACCCTTGGAGAACCCCGTCGTGCCACTGGTGTAGTTGATGAGGGCCAGCTCGTCGGGACTCTGCTCGTGGTAGTAGTGAACGTGTTCTTTCCTGAAATATTTGGGGAACTTCCTTCCGTAGAGTTCGTTGAGGTGCTCGCGGGCATAGGTAAGCTTGTCGGTGCGAGAGAGCATCAGCGAATAGTCGGAGTTGCGGATGATGCCTTCCAAGTGCGGCATTTTCATGGGGTCTATAATACCGCAGATATGGTCGCCGGCAAACAGCAGCTTAGCGTCGGAGTGGTTGACAATGTTGTGAATCTGGTCTGCGGTGAACTCATGGAGTATGGGCACGGCTATGGCTCCGTAGGTCAGCGTGGCCAGGAATGCCACCGTCCACTGGCTGCTGTTGCGCCCGCAGAGCGCAATCTTGTCGCCACGCTCAACTCCGCTGTTTTCAAAGAGAATGTGCACCTTCTCAATCTTGCGCGCCACGTCGTGATACTGCAGCGTCTGCCCTTTGTAGTCTGTCAGGGCATCAAAGTCCCAATGGTCTATGATGCTCTTTTCAATGAGTTCGTTGTAGCTGGGAATAGTTTTCATTCTTCAAGTTAGTTTTCAGGTCATTGGTAAAGGTATCTCTTGATGCTCTTCTTGGGAGTCTTCTGAAATTCGCTGTTCACGAGCTGCATCTGAGCCAGGCGGCAGTAGGCGGGCAGCTGCAGGTTCAGCTCTTGCCGGTTCTGCTCCATGATGCTTTCCAGCTCTTCTTTGGTGAAGTTCATCATCTCGTCCTGGTCGGGGTAGATGAGTGCTGCCAGCTTCTCGCCCCGCTGCACCACCAGGCACTCGCTGACCATGGGCATCGAGCTGAGCTTGTCCTCAATCTCTTCCGGATAGACATTCTGGCCGTTGGCGCCGAGCAACATGTTCTTGATGCGGCCGCGGATGTAGATGTTGCCGTCGTCGTCGATGGTGCCGAGGTCGCCCGTGTGGTACCATCCGTCCTGGTCGATGGCCGCCCGCGTGGCCTCGTAGTTCTTGTAGTAGCCCAGCATCACGTTCCTGCCTCTTGCCAGGATCTCGCCCGCCACGTGCTTCGGGTCTCCGCTGTTGATGCGCACCTCCATGTCGTCGATGGCGCATCCGCACGAACCCGGGGCAAACTCCGTCCAGTCGCGATAGCTGATGAGCGGGGCGCACTCCGTGGCTCCGTAGCCCACGGTGACGGGGAAGCCTATCGCCACGAGAAACTGCTCTACCTCTCTCGACAGAGCCGCGCCCCCCACAATGACCTCGTAGGCCTGTCCGCCGAAAGCCTGGTACACTTGCTCGCAGATTTTCTCCTTCACCTTCTTCGACACCACGGGCATGGCCATGAGCAGCTTCATGCGAGGAGTCTGTATGATAGGGAATACGCGCTTACGTATGATTTTCTCGATGATGAGCGGCACGCTGACAACCAGCGACGGCTGAATCTCCGTGAACGCCTTGGCTATGAGCGAGGGCGAGGGCAGGCGGTTGAGGAAGAAGAGGTGGCAGCCGTTGCAGAAGCCGAAGAGAAACTCGATGGCCAGGCCGTACATGTGGGCCATGGGCAGAATGTCGAGCATGGCCGTGCCCGACTTCACGTGAGCCCCCAGGCGGCGGATGCAGAACCCCACGTTGCCCACTATGGCCCTGTAGGGCAGCATCACACCCTTAGAGAAACCCGTAGTGCCGCTGGTGTAGTTGATGAGGGCCAGCTCTTCGGGCTGGTCTTCGTGGTAGTTCACGTCGTCCTTCGTAAATGCCTTGGGAAATTTAGAGCCGAACATTAAATTTAAATGTTCGCGCGCGTAAGTCAGCTTCTCCGAGCGCGACAGCATCAGCGAGAAGTCGGGGAGGTTGTAAATACCGTCGAGGCCAGGCATCTTCTCAGGGTCTATCTCCTTGGCTATGTAGTCGCCCACGAAGAGCAGCCTCGACTCAGAGTGATTAACAATGTTGTGAATCTGCTCGGCGTTGAACTCGTGGAGAATAGGCACCACCACTGCGCCGTAGGTCAGCGTGGCCAGAAAAGTCACGGCCCAGTGGGCCGAGTTCCTTCCACAGATGGCTATCTTCTCTCCTTTCTGAATGCCGCAGTTCTCGAAAGCGATGTGCAGCTTCTCAATCTTGCGCGCCACGTCGTGAAACTGCAGCGTCTGCCCCTGATAGTCGGTCAGAGCGTTCTGGTTCCAGTTGTCGAGTATGGCTTTTTTAATATATTCGTTAAAGCTTTGCATTGTGTTCCTTGCACAATTAGAAAAATTTTGTGCAAAGGTACATTCTTTTCTGCACATTCGCAAATTTTTTGTGCAGTATTTTGAGGGAAGTGCTGCATATTTGTTTTTTTATGCGTTTTTGATGCCTTTCTGGGCCCCTGACGGAGGTTCTTGTGGCGGGCGCAAGCGGGCGGGGGATGTACTTAGCCCGCTCTTGCCCTCTTTGTCGTATTACCGGTCGTCGATTTGTTGTTAGAGGTTAATCTTGCAAAAAAAAATCCGAACCGTTGCCATGAGTAATTACGTTTCTCTCCCTCCTTCCCCCCTTCTTGCAAAAAAAACTTAATTCGCTGGCTTTTGTTGAAGGTAAAATTGCGGGAATGAAATAAAATGAGTAATTTTGCCGCCGATTTCCGAAAGACGTTTCTTTTCCCGGAAGCGTTTCTCTTCTCACACAACAGTTATTTCGGCTAAACAAAAAAATACCCAGTAAGACAGTATATGTATACCAAGGAAGAATTAGAGCAAATGGACGTTGCCCAACTGATGGATGTGGCAGCAAAATTAGAAGTGAAAGTCTCGCCAAACGACGAATTGGAGAATGTAATCTACGACATACTTGACAAGGCCGCCACCCTGAGTGCTGCTAGCAGCGCCGAGGCCCCCAAGCGCAAGCGCGCCCGCATAGCGAAGAAAGACACCGACCGCGTATATACCGTGACCGGCGACGAGGGCGAGAATCTCGACAGCAAGACCAGCAAGGGCAAGGCGGCGGAGGCCCCCTCGCTGTTTGCCGACCTGCCCGCGGGGCAGCCCCAGGCGAAGGCGGCGTCCAAGGCTGCAGCACCCGCCGCCTCCAACGGTGGCGAGACGAAGCCCGCCAAGCATCGGGGCCGCAAGTCAAAGGCCGAGTTGGCCGCCATAGCTGCGGCTGCTGCGGCCGCCGAGGGCCAGGCCGAGCGCGAAGAGGCTGCCGCTGAGCAGGAGGAGGCAGAGATTCCTGAGGCCGCCGCGATGGAGGCTGCCCCCGCTGAGACCCTGGGCCACGAGATGTTGGAGCAGCTGCAGCAGAAGCTCTCGCGGAAAATGGACATGCAGGAGGTCGCTCCCGCACTTGCCGACGGCGGAGAGCTGGGCGACGGCGACGATGAGGAGGAGGATGAGGACGACGAGTTGGGCGTCTGGAGCGATGACCCCGGCGATGGAACCGACTTCATCACCGTGGTCGACCTGCCCATTGAAGACCAGTCGGCCATTCCCACGCTCGACATCTTCGACCGCCCCGTGGCTCCGCAGCAGTCGGAGATGGTCTACCAGCCCATCAGAGAGCCCGCCGCCGCCCCCGCTGGCCGCTACGACTTTTCCGACATCATCGCGGGCAACGGCGTGCTGGAGATTCTGCAGGACGGCTATGGTTTTCTGCGCTCGAGCGACTACAACTATCTGTCGTCGCCCGACGACATCTACGTGTCGCAACAGCAAATCAAGAAATACTCGCTGAAGACCGGTGACGTGGTGGACTGCACTGTGCGTCCGCCCCATGACAACGAGAAGTATTTCGCCATGTCGACGGTGAACAGCATCAACGGCCGCAACCCCGCCGAGGTGCGCGACCGCGTGAGCTTTGAGCATCTGACGCCTCTCTTCCCCGAAGAAAAGTTCAACCTCACCGGTGACACCGCCACCACCAACCCTTCGACGCGCATCGTCGACCTCTTCGCCCCGATAGGCAAGGGCCAGCGTGCGCTGATTGTGGCCCAGCCGAAGACTGGCAAGACCATTTTGATGAAAGACATTGCCAACGCCATTGCCGCCAACCACCCCGAAGCTTACATTATGATGCTTCTTATCGACGAGCGTCCCGAGGAGGTGACCGACATGAGCCGTACGGTGAATGCTGAGGTTATCGCTTCGACCTTCGACGAGCCAGCCGACCGCCATGTGAAGATTGCAGGCATCGTCTTGGAGAAGGCCAAGCGCATGGTGGAGTGTGGCCACGACGTGGTCATCTTCCTCGACAGCATCACCCGCCTGGCTCGAGCCTACAACACGGTGTCACCAGCCAGCGGCAAGGTGCTCACTGGCGGTGTCGACGCCAATGCTTTGCAAAAGCCGAAGCGCTTCTTCGGTGCTGCGCGCAAGATTGAGAATGGCGGCTCGCTGACCATCATTGCCACTGCTCTGGTAGACACGGGGTCGAAGATGGATGAGGTCATCTTCGAGGAGTTCAAGGGTACGGGCAACAGCGAAATTCAGCTCGACCGTATGCTGTCGAACAAGCGTATCTTCCCATCGATGAACCTTGTGCAGTCGAGCACCCGCCGCGACGACCTGCTGCAGGATCAGACGACGCTGAACCGCATGTGGATCATTCGCAAGTTCATAGCCGAGATGAACCCCATCGAGGCCATGAACACTGTCTACGATAGGCTGGTGCAGAGCAAGAACAACGACGAGTTTTTGATGTCGATGAACGGATAGTGTGTGCTGACTATGAGATACTATAGTTTTTTCCTTCTTCTGTTTGCTGGTTTCATGGTGCTGACGGCTTGTAAAGACAAGAAACCGGTTGACGAAAAACTCATCATTGCCGACTACGACATGCCGGAGCCGTCGGCATCAGTCGTAACCATGGCTGCGGAGACGGTGCCTCAGGAGGTGGAGTGGGGCGAAGGGCGCAAATACGTGGTCACCGTGGTGCGCCAGCCTGCCGACTCACTACCCTTGCTGACCGACGAGATTGGGCAGAAGTACAAAGACAACCTCATCAGCGTGACGGTGGAGCGGGCCGACAAGTCGCAGTTCTTCCAACGTACGTTCTCGAAGAGTAGCTTTGCCAACTGGCTCGACAGCGACTACCAGCGCCATGCCCTCTTGGCTGGCATCCGCTTCCTGCGCATTGAGAACGACGAGCTGGTGTTCACCGCTTGGCTGAACTACCCCGGCGCTACCGACGACGAGTCCGTAGAGCTGCGCATGCGCATCAGCCGTTTTGGCGAAGTGGTCATTCAGCGTTACAGCGAGAACGACCGTGACGACCTGGAGCAGATGGAGCAGAAAGAAGGTGAAGAGTGAGTTCACTCTTCACTTTTGTGTTTGTAGGCATACTGGTTGATGCGCTTCAGCCGTTCAGCCTCTGCCTCGAACAGTTTGAATTTTTCCAACCTTTCAGCAGGAAGTTCTCCCCGGTTGATGAGTTTCCTGTTGTATTTAATCCAATTGACGAGTTGAAAGTCGCTTTTGGCATATTTTGACGGGCGCTGATGGTTGTCCTTCATGTAGGCCATCAGTTCTTCATAGTGGTGGTCCCATCGCTCTTCGCGGCTAATGACCAATTTCTCGTTGAGAATTGCTTTCCACGAGGAGCTGAGGGTTGGCATGCCGTCAAGTAGCAGGTTGGTGCCTTGGCGGTAGAAGACGCTTTTGGGCAGGTGGCCCGTGTTGATGCAGACGGTGAAGATGCGTGCTGCTACACTGGCCTGAACGCCTAATGGGGCATTCTCAACAACAATGGCCTCCCAGGGCTGCAGCCCGCCCGCCATTTCGAGGCCCTTCAGGTAGGGATCGGGATGGGGTTTACCTTGGCTGACGTCGTAGGCGGTGACGATGTGGCTCTCGTCGACCCACGTGCCAAAGTCGCGGAGCAGACGGGCGATGAGCGGGCGCTGGCCGCTGCCCGTCACCACGCCTATCGACAGGCCGTCGTGGCGTATCTTCTCCATCAGCTCCTGTGCACCGGGCATGATGGGGGCTTCGGGCATGAGGTGGAATAGGAACGACTTGCGGTCGTACATCATCTGTGCCTCGGTCTCGCTGATGGTGCGCCCTTGCTGCTGCAGCACCATCTGGCGGATGGTGTCGATGCCGCGCTGCCCTTCTGTGGCATAGGCATCGTCGCGTGTCATGGCGATGCCGAACATTCGCATCGACTCCTGCCATGCCACGGCATGGTTGGGCATGGAGTCGTAGAGCACGCCGTCCATGTCGAAGAGCACGGCTTTGGGGCGCAGTGCCTCAAAGCCGTGCTCCTTCAAGTATTTTTTAATGCATAATGCGTAATTCATAATGCATAATTCATAATGCGTAATTCATAATGCATAATGCATAATTCATAATTCATAATGCATAATACATAATGCATAATGAATAATGAACAGGTTAGTGCGGAAGCAAATTCTTCACTCTTCATTCTTCATTCTTCATTCTTCACTCTTCACTTTTCAGGCGTTCCTTGATGGCTTTCGACTCTGCCTCGTAGCCGGGTTTGTCGAGCAGGGCGAACATGTTCTTCTTGTAGGCCTCCACGCCTGGCTGGTTGAAGGGGTTCACGCCGAGCACGTTGCCGCTGATGCCGCAGCCAATCTCGAAGAAGTAAATGAGCTGTCCGATGTAGAACTCGCTGAGGCGGGGCACTGCGATACGAATCTGTGGCACTCCGCCGTCAACGTGGGCCAGGCGGGTGCCCAGCTCAGCCATCTTGTTCACCTCGTCCACGCGCTTGCCGGCGAGGAAGTTCAAACCGTCGAGGTTCTCCTCGTCTTCGGGGAAAAGTAGCTTTTTCTCCGGCTCCTCAATACTGATAACCGTCTCGAAGATGGTGCGCTCGCCGTCCTGAATCCATTGGCCCATGGAGTGCAGGTCAGTGGTGAAGTCGACGCTGGCGGGGAAGATTCCCTTCTTGTCCTTGCCCTCGCTCTCTCCGTAGAGCTGCTTCCACCACTCGCTGACGTAGTGGAGCTTCGGCTGGTAGTTCACCATGATTTCAATCTTCTTGCCTGTCTGGTAGAGTCCGTTGCGCACGGCAGCATACTGCGCTGCGAGGTTTTCCTTGAAGGGCACGTCGCGGCCGCATGCCTTTTCCATCTGCTGTGCTCCCTCGACGAGGGCCTTGATGTCGAATCCGGCGCAGGCGATGGGCAGCAGGCCCACAGGGGTGAGTACCGAGAAGCGTCCACCGACGTTGTCGGGAATGATGAAGCTCTTGTAGCCTTCCTTGTCAGCGCAGGTGCGTGCAGCACCACGCTTGGCATCGGTCACGGCCACAATCACTTTCTTGGCTTCTTCTTTGCCGCGCTGGGCCTCGCATTGCTTCTTCAGCAAGCGGAAGGTGAGGGCTGTCTCGGTGGTAGTGCCGCTCTTCGATATGTTAATCACGCCGAATTTTTTGTCCTTGAGGTACTCGGTGAGTTCGAAGAGATAGTCCTCGCCAATATTGTTGCCGGCAAAGAGAATGGTGGGGTTCTGCTTGTCTTGGATAAGCCATCCGAAGCTGTTGCTTAGGGCCTCGATGACTGCGCGTGCTCCTAAGTATGAGCCGCCGATGCCAGCCACGACAATGGCCTCACAGTTCTTGCGCAACACCTTTGCCGTGGCTTCAATCTCGGCAATGAAAGCTGGAGTAATTTCTGTGGGCAGGTGGAGCCAGCCTAAGAAGTCGTTGCCGGGGCATGTGCCATTCTCAAGAGCCTCTTGGGCGGCTTTCACTTGAGGCTCGAAAGCCTCTACGGCGCCAGCCTGCAGGAAACAGGTGGCTTTTGTGATGTCTAAACTGATGTTCTTCATCTTTTTCTTTGATATAATTTGACTTATAATTTATGTATTTTCCTCTTCCGAACTATATTACTGTTATTATAGACGCAGGTTCTACCCGTTTTCAATTTATTGCTACGTCATAGCTTGGCATGGACAATACAATAATGTCTTTACCTATAAGCTGCTGACGGTGTCAATGTCGAGCCCGGTGTACTTGGCTATCAATTCTTCGTTCATGCCGTCGGCCTTCATGCGTCGGGCATTGTCAAGGCTTGCCTCTTTAAATCCTTCTGCACGCCCTTCTGCACGCCCTTCTGCACGTCCTTCTGCACGCCCTTCTGCTCGTCCTTTCATCTCTGCTCCAGTCATGGCGTTGTAGGTGTCGCGATAGCGCTTCAGGGCGTGGTCGTACTTCAAGCGTTCCTCCTTCGAAAGCTTGCTCACCTCAGCCACCTCGGCCAGCCGCTTGAACACGGCGTTCTGCGCCGCCCACGGCATTCTGTCAAGTATCTCCATATTCTTCAGTATATATATCCAACGTTCAAACTGGTTCTCACACTCCTCGGCCTCCTTCACGAAGCATGGCAACTGCAGGTAGATCAGCCGCATCTTGTCGGAGAACAGATTTCCCTCACCGTCCGTCAGTCGCACGTCGATGCGCAGCTGCCCGCCATAGCCTGTCAGCACAAAGTTGGTGAAGGCGATGATGTAGACGGCCTTGATGCTGTAGTTCCAGGCGGTGCCTGTCTCGCCCTGTCTGGCAATGGCCTCAGAGGCGTAGTAGATCATTCGCTCCTTGAAGTTGGGGTGCTCTCGGTTCTGCATCTCTACGATGATTTTCTCGCCGGTGTCCGTCTGGCAAAGAATGTCGTAGATGGGCTATCGATCCCCTTCGAACATTGCCTGCTGTTCTTTGTCGAGGAACTGCAGGTCGGTGATAGCCCGTTCGCCCTCAAGCAGTGCGTTGAGGAAGTCGAGCAGGCGTGGCTTTGAGAACTCCTGCCCGAAGATAATCTTGAACCCCACGTCGGTGAACGGATTGATGAACTTTCCCATGCTACAGCCTTTCTTTATTAACCAATTCTTCTGAATGTGCCAATGATTCAGGAAAGATAGATACTACCCATGGCGTCTGAGCTGCTCGTCCATTTGCTGCTGTAGCTCGCGGGCTTTGTTGCCGGCTATCTCGGCGTAGTGGTCGTCGTCGGAGGCGTAGATGATGCCGCGTGAAGAGTTGACGAGTAGCCCGCAGTCGTCGGTCATGCCGTAGCGGCACACCTCCTCCAAACTGCCCCCCTGTGCACCCACGCCGGGCACGAGCAGGAAGTGGCGCGGAGCCACGCGCCGCACGTCCTCGAAGAGCCGGCCTTGTGTCGCTCCAACGACGTACATCATGTTCTCCTCCGTGCCCCATTGCTGGCTGACGCGTATCACCTTCTCGAAGAGGTGTTCGGGTTGGGGCGCCATCGAGGTCGTCATCTGGAAGTCCTGCGAGCCCTTGTTCGACGTCAGCGCGAGCAGCACTACCCACTTGCCCTCGTACTCGAGGAAGGGCGTCACGGAGTCCTCTCCCATGTAGGGTGCCACGGTCAGGGCATCGACGTCGTACTCCTCGAAGAACGTGCGGGCATACATCTTCGAGGTGTTGCCAATGTCGCCACGCTTGGCATCGGCGATGATGAGGTGATGGGGATGGTGCTCCTTCAGGTAGTTGATGGTCTTCACGAACGACTCCATGCCTTTCAGCCCATAGGCCTCGTAGAAGGCCAGGTTGGGCTTGTAGGCCACGCAGTAGGGCGCTGTGGCGTCGATGATGGCCTTGTTGAATTCGAACACGGGGTCGTGTAGGTCGAAGATGCAATGTGGCATCTTCTTCGGGTCGGTGTCGAGACCCACGCAGAGGAAGCTTCGCTTCTGTCGTATCTGCTCTATCAGTTGTTGTCTGTTCATTTCCTACTGATTTTGTTGTAAATGTATTCGCATAAACATAATGCCAGCAAAAAAGATGTTGCTAAGCAAAGGGCACGCACTACACGGTTGGGGACGAATGACCACCCGCCAAGCATCAGGCCGATGATGAGGGATATGACTGTTGCTCCAATGATGGAGATGATCTCTTTCTTTTTCATACAAGTACTTTTCGTGTCTATAGCTCCGTTTCCTTCATCCGTTCGGCATTCTCAGCAACGGTCAGGGCATCGATCATTGGCTGAATGTCGCCTGAGAGGAACCCCTGCAGGTCGTGGGTGGTGTAGCCAATACGGTGGTCGGTCACGCGTCCTTGGGGGAAGTTGTAGGTGCGTATCTTGGCCGAGCGGTCGCCGGTAGAGACGAGCGTCTTTCGGCGCGAGGCAATGTCGTCCATGTACTTCTGGTGCTCCTTGTCGTAGATGAACGTATAGAGTCGCGAGAGGGCGCGTTCCTTATTCTTCGGCTGG
>Ga0247608_10006704_pt1 | contig 12021 bp, 4 predicted proteins | sample 176DNAGHGlowgp2_FD_193490 | JGI IMG/M metagenome (GOLD analysis project Ga0247608, IMG submission 193490) | Sheep rumen microbial communities from Palmerston North, Manawatu-Wanganui, New Zealand - 1766 DNA GHGlow gp2 | ecosystem: Host-associated > Mammals > Digestive system > Stomach > Rumen ... | reverse complement strand
AGGCAACCTGCGCCTGCTCAACAACAACCATATCAACGCCTGCTATGCCCTGCCCGACGGAAGAATGCTCTTCGGCGAGCAGGGCAACCTGTTCTCGGTGTACGACACGGAACAGGAATCGTTTGTAGACATGCCTACAGTCCAGAAGGAAGCCCTCTACCAGCAGATGCGCCGACGCGAAGCCCCACAGCACCTGCTGGCTCCCTATCAGAGCATACTGGCTAATGGTGGCAACTTCATCAACGACAATCTGGGCAACGTCATTGTACTTGACCAGACGGGGCAGATTTGGTTCGTTGACCGCAAGACGCAGGAGACCATACAGATGAAGGTGTTCGACGAACGCTTGTTCACCGTCATCAACAGTCTGAAATACAAAGTGCTCACCTCAGAGCGCACCGCAATGATATGGGTGTCGACAAACGGCTGTGGCATCACAGCCTATAACCGCAAGACCCGCGAGCTGATGCATATCACACAGCAGAGCGGACTGATCACGACGGATGACATACAAGACATCTGTCTCGACCGCAACGACAACCTTTGGGCTGCCGAGGAATTTCATGGAGTGGCTTGCCTCTCGGTGGAACAGAAGCAGGGTGAGACTCGTCTGCTGGACACTCCCGATGGAAGCATCAGGAGCAATCAGATTCGGATGATTTATCAGGTGGCTGACTCGCTGTTCTGGGTGGTGAACACACAGGGTGACGTCTACGAGGGCAATGCCCGGTTGCAGCACCTGAAGCCGGGCACTGGACAGCGCGTAGACATACACAGCATCTGCACCGACCAAGACGGACGGCTATGGATAGGGTCGAGAAAGAACGGTCTGCGCCGACCTGACGGCACCTGGCTGCGCCATGCAGAGAGTGACGGCAGCGCCACACTGTCGGGCAACAATATCAATGCCTTGTTCTGTGACCGCGACGGCCGGATATGGGCCGGCTGCGAGGAAGCGCAACTGGACCTGATAGGCGACAGCGTCAGTCATTTCCTGCCGAGACAGGCTTCACCCAAGGTCATCATCCAGAGTCATGACGGAACCATCTGGGTGGGAGCACGGACGGGCCTGTATGGCTTTCAGCCCGAACAGTTGCTGGAAGACAGCAGCCAATACAGGCAGGTGCTGACCAGCAGAGACATTCGCTATAGCGACATCAATTGCATCTACGAAGACACGCATGGCCGACTGTGGGTAGGAACGATGGGCGACGGTCTCTACCGGAGCGACGACGGCGGCAAGTCGTTCAGCCAACTGACAGTGGCCGACGGGCTGATAAGCAACGAGATACAGTCGCTCATAGCTACCGACGACGAGGTACTATGGGTTGCAACCACCAACGGCATCACCCGCTACCGTATCAGTGACGGACACTGTGAATACATCTATAACGAGCACAACCTGCAAGCGAACTACAACGCAGAGAAGTGTGTCTGCCTGTTGCCCGACAGCCAGCTGGCCTTTGGCACCAACCAGGGCATTGTGCTGTACGACACACGCCAAGCACAGCCAGTCGTTCAGCACCTGCCACTCACCATCACCGACCTGCTGGCAAACGGCGAATCCATCAGCCCTATTGCTGACAAGGTGACACTGGCTCACAACCAGAACACGCTGACCGTGCGCTTCTCGACCTTCACCTTCAACACCTCCACGCGCTACACCTACTGGCTCGAAGGCTACGACCGCCAGTGGAGCGAGCCTGCCACCTACAGCTTTGCCGACTACAAGAACCTGCCGCCAGGCCACTACACGCTGCATGTCAAGGCCTACGACAGCAACAGGTCGGCCAACGCCGAGTGCCAGCTGGCCATCGTCATCCGCTGCCCGTGGTGGCAGACGTGGTGGGCCTACCTCATCTATGTCTTCTTGCTCGCTGCCATCAGCTATGCCATCTACCGCCAGCTGCGCACCGTCTATCAGCTGCGCCGCCGTATCAGCATCGAGCGGGAACTCACGGAATATAAACTGCAGTTCTTCACCAACATCAGCCACGAGTTCCGCACGCCTCTCACCATCATCCGCGGCGCGATGGATCGCATACGCAGCACAAAGGTTATCCCCGCCGACCTGCGTCAGCCCGTCAGCTCCATGCAGAAGAGCACCGACCGCATGATGCGTCTCATCAACCAGCTGCTCACGTTCCGCAAGATGCAAAACAACAAGCTCAGCCTGCAGCTCGAGGAGACCGATGTTGTCGCCTTTGTCAAAGACATCTATCTGAACTTCATTGACATAGCCGAGAACAAGCAGATAGGCTACACCTTCCTGCCGTCGGTGAAGTCGTTCACGATGTTCATTGACCGCCAGCACGTCGACAAGATGGTCTACAACCTGCTGTCGAACGCCTTCAAATACACACCGCAGAAAGGGAACGTCACGGTGAGGGTCAAGGTGGGCGACCAGCTTCAGATTGTCGTTGAGGACACGGGCGTCGGCATTCCCCGTGAGAAGCAGCCTGAGCTGTTCCAGCGGTTCATGCAGAGTGCCTTCTCCTCCGACAGCATCGGCATTGGCCTGCACCTGACCAAGGCACTGGTCGACGTGCATCACGGACAGATCAGCTTCGCCGAGAACCATCCGCAAGGCTCCGTCTTCGCCATCTCGCTGCCTGTCGACAAGCGTGTCTATCGCTCGGAGGACTTCCTCCAGGCCTCCAATCTGGAACAGCCGACAGCTGGCAGCCGACAACCCGACTATCAGGAAATGGCCGCCGAGCCGATGAACGACTGCCAGATACTCGTTGTCGAAGACGATGCCGACGTGGCCGACTTCCTGAAGCAGACACTACAGCACTACTTCAGCGTGGCCGTTGCCTTAGACGGTCCGTCAGCCCTCGACCTGCTGGCCGAGGGCCACGACTACCGCCTCATCATCAGCGACGTGATGATGCCTGTAATGAATGGCTACGAACTCACGGCTCGCATCAGAAAGAACAATGCCACGCAGGCCATCCCTATCATCCTGCTGACAGCCCTGACGGGTGAAGAAAAGCGCATCAAGGGACTGGAGACCGGCGCCGACGCCTATCTGACAAAACCCTTCGACACCAAACTGCTCATTGCCACCTGCCGACAGCTCATCGAGCAGCGTGCCCGGCTGCGACAGAGCTACGCTGAGCAACCCGCCGAGCGCACGAGCGGGCTGCCGGAGATTATCGTCGACGAGCGCGACAAGCAGTTGCTCGACAGGATGAACCGCTGGCTCTACAGTCACATCAGCTCGCCGACCCTCTCGGTTGATGACCTCGCAGAGGCCATGGGCTACCGTCGCTCTGTCTTCTTCAAGAAGGTGAAAGCGCTCACCGGTCAAACTCCTGCCGACTACATCCGAACGCTGCGCATGAACCGTGCGGCCGAGATTCTGCGCGAGGAGACCATCAGCGTCGCCGAGGTTGCCTATCAGGTAGGCATCAGCGAGCCCCACTACTTCACACGCATCTTCAAGCAGCAGTTCGGCATCTCACCGAAGAAGTACCAGCAAGGCAACAGGCCCGACGCAGAAACGGCCAAACTATGAAAAAGTTCCAGTTGGAACACAGATTAACTATATCCAATTAGTTGGTTTTAATCCTGAGTTAATCAACGTGCGGAACTGCTGGATGCCCTGGTGGTTGTTGTCCAGTTCTTCCACTTCTTTTAGGTAGCGCTCTGCGTGTTCCTTGTCGCCCATGCCGTAATAGCCGAGAGCGAGCATGTACTTGCAGTGGATGAGGTTTTTCGTGTCGAGCTCAGACAATCCGTCCTCACGGTTTTCTTCCCAGATGAGCAGGTCGGGCAGGGAGACGGCGAAGTAGTCCATCACCTGTTTCTCAAAGAGGTGCTGCTTGCCATAGTTGATGAGGCGGTAGAAGCGTCCGTGTGCCTCGCTCTCGCGTCCGAGCTTGAGAAGCGCCAGACCCTGATAGAATATTTTGTCGGGCTTTGCGTCGTTGTAGTACATGGCGGCAGCAGGCTCCTGCGGCCCCTTCGTGGCCTCTTCCCAGCACTCGCGGGCCTTGTCCTTCTGGCCAAGGGCATCATAGGTCATGCCGAGCAGATAGTAGAAGTCGTTCTCCTGAGCGCCGTAGAGCTTGCCCTCGCCGAGGTGATGCGGATATTCCAGACACTCGTTGAGCAGTCTTTCAGCCTTGTCATAATCCTTGGCCACAATGGCTTTCTTTGCCAGCTCCACGCGGCAAATCTGGTATTGTGCGGGCACTTTGCCTTCGCCGCCCTCCCAGGGATGGAAGATGTGGGCATCGAGCTGCTGCATGGCTTCCTCATAGCGGCCCACCTGGTTGAGCAGGGTGATTTCCTCAAGCACGAGGTCGTCACGGCGCTGGATGAGCTGGGGATACTTCTGCAGGAAGGCCAGGCGCTCCTTGTGCGGGTGGTGCAGATGCTTGTAGAGCTGGTCGAGCTCCATGAGGATGCGCTCGTCGTTCTCGTCGAGATGGAAGGCACGCTCCATGTATTCGAGCGCTTCATCCTGACGGTTCTGTTTGTTGAAACGCCCCAGGGCCAGGTTGCGCCAGACGGTGGGGAACTGCGGGTCGAGCTCAGCCGAGCGCTCCCAGTTCTCGATGGCAAGGTCGTACTGACGGGCGGCATAGTAGAGACAGCCGAGGTAGTAAGGTGCACGGGCACCCTGCGGGTTCTTTCTCTTGGCCGTTTCAAGCGCGATGACATCCTCTGGGCGGTTGGGGAAACAATAGTCTGGGCTCTGGCGTTCTGCGATTTCGAAGTAGCCGTTCCCCTCGCCAGCCTCACACCCGCTGGAGGGACTGACGAGGCTCCCCATGTAGTAATAGGTCATGGGTGTGGTAGCCCCCTCATTGATGGCAATCTGCCAGATGGCACGGGCCTCCTCGGTGAGACCTGCAGCACAGTAGTCGAGTGCTACCTCATCGTAGTTCTGGGCACTCCTGCGCAGCATCTGCTTCATCTCTGTCAGCTCCTCCTCGTCGTGTTCCATGAGGTACTGCTCGTAGCGGCAGCCGTAGTTGAAGAGGTCGTACTTCAGCGACTCGCCGATGAGGGCGAGGGCATCGCTGGTCTTTCCCAGCTTGCGCAGGATGGCGGCTTTCAGGGCACGGGCCTTATGGTTGTGCCAGTTGTTGACGAGACAGCGGTCGATTTCGTCAAGCGCATCCTCGTAGCGGCCCTGGGCGGTGCTAATCTTAGCAGCCTCAAAATAGCCGGCGTCAGCCCAAGCCTTGCTCCATGTGGCTTTCCAGAAGAGCTCGTAGGCCTCAGAGGCCTTGCCTTGATATTTCAGCGCGAGGGCGAGGTTGTAGATGGGTTCACTGTCGTAGGGGTTGGGGTTGCGCTTCTGCGACAGACGGACAGCCCTGCGCAGATAGCCTTCGGCCTTGCTGAAACGCCCCTTGCGGATGTACCACAGACCGAGGGCGTTCAGGCAACGGATGTCGTTGGGGTCACGGCGCAGCGCCTCCTCGTAGTAGTCGGTAGCCAGCCACGTGGCATGACGATACTGCTCCAGATGCATGCCCGTCAGGTAGAGCTGCTCGTTGGTCTTGACCTGCTCAGGCAGCAGGGCGGCCTCGGCGCTGTCAGGGATAGGACGAATCTCATCGGCCTCGGCATGCCACTGCAGGACGGTGCGCTGGCCGTAGACGAAGGTCTTCACAATTTGGAAGGTCAGCTCGTTGAACTTGGCACCCTTCACATCGACGGTCTCCGTCAGCACCGCCTCTGGCGAAAGCGTCATCTCCTTCTTGTAGTACACCTCACCGTTGTCATGACGCAGGATGATGCAGACCTCCTGCTTTGAGGTGGCAAAGACCTTAAATGTAACTCCAGTCTCCCCTCCCTTGGGGAGGGGTTGGGGGTAGGCATTAAACACCAAGTCCTTCGAAGCCTCCTTCACCACGCCCAACTCGCGATAGGGCATGAAGTACTGGGTGAACATCTTCTCCTCATACGGCATCAGCCATGTGAAGTCGGGCTGGTTCTCGGTATAGACACCGGCCATCAGCTCTATGTAGGGACGGAAGAGGCCCCCCTCCTGCTCCTCCTGGGGGGAGAGACGATAGTCGGAGACCTGGCCTTTCCAGCCCCCCTCGGGGGGCGTTAAGGGGGCCTCGTCGGTCAGGTTGCGGTCCCAGGCACGTCCGAAGTCGCCGTTGCCCCAGGTCCACTGCTTCTTGCCAGGCGAGAAGTGGTGGCTGGCCACATGCAGCATGCCGGCATGGGTGTCGTTCTCATAGCCGCCTTCAAAGTTGAAGCGTGAATTGACACCCATATATGATGTCGGCACGAAGATATTCTTATAGTTCGAGATGTCAACGCCTGCCGAGTAGTCCATCTTGTAGTAAGTGCCCGTAGCGATGGGGAACGACGAGACGGCACGCTTGCCATGGTCGAACACGGCGTTGATGTCGGGCGGGAACACGCTCTGGTACTGGTCGTTCACCTCCACGGCAGGGTTGGCCCACCAGAGGAAGGTCTGTGGCACGTCGGTACGGTTGTATAGCCGGCCCTTGATTTCCAGATAGGCACAGCCGGGACGCAGCGTGAAGCCGGCCATGCCCTTCTGGTGGAACATTTTCTCCATTTCGCTCACCCACACGCTGACACTGCCGTCGGCGTTCTCCTCGATGCAGGTGTCAACGGGCATGAAGGTCGTAGGACGGTGGTGCTGAGGCCAGTTGAACTCAATGCCGCCCGAAATCCACGGACCGACGAGCCCCACGAGAGCGGGCTTGATGACGTGGTTGTAGTAGACGAAGTGACGACGGGCAATCTTGTCGTAGGCCATCTGCACGCGCCCGCCCAGTTCGGGCAGCACCATCACCTTGATATACTCATTCTCCAGCCAGATGGCCTGATACTCTTTGTCAACCTTTTCGTCCGACAACGTCTCGATGACGGGATATGGATAAACCACGCCGCTTGAGCCCTGATAGACTCGTTTCTCTAAGAACATCGGGTTCTTCTCGGGCTGCCCCACCTCGTAGGTGGGAATAGTCACTATCTCTCTCCAAGCTTTAACTGACATAATACGATTGTTTTTACCCCTCAGTTAGGGAATTAAGAAATAAGTTCTTTTTCTAATTGCTCCAGGCTCTTGCCTTTCGTCTCTGGGCAGCGACGGAACAGGAAGATGAAGGCACAGAGGCAGATGGTGCCATAGACCCAGAAAGTGCCGCTCGAACCTAAGGCTACGTTCATCGGGGGGAATGAGAAGGTGAGCGTGCAGCAGCCTACCCACAGGGCAAACGTGCAAGTGGCCATGGCAATGCCACGCACACGGTGGGGGAAGATTTCGGCCAAGAGCGTCCACGTGACGGGGCCGAGTGTCATGGCGTAGACCGAGATGGCTGCCACCACCAGCGCTACCATTAGTATGCCCGTCATGCCCATGAAATAGCAGGTTCCGAGAACGATATAGATGAGCCCCAGTCCACCAGCCCCTAAGAGAATCAGCGTGCGGCGTCCCCACTTCTCGATGGTATAGAGGGCCACAACGGTAAAGATGACGTTGGCAATGCCAGTGATGACAATGTTGATGAACATGCCATCGACGTCGAAACCGGCGCTGACGAAGATTTCCTGGGCGTAGTTGAAGATGACGTTGGTGCCGCACCACTGCTGGAACACGGCAATGACGAGGCCGAGCAGCAGCACACGGCCATACTTATGCTGGAAGAGCTCGCGCAGGCCAGCCTCCTGACGGCCATGCTCGGCGTTGTTGTTCTTCTTCAGCTGCAGGTATACAGGACTCTCAGGTATGAAAAAGCTCATCATGAGAAACAGAGCAGCGGGCAGCGTCTCGGCCCAGAACATCCAGCGCCATCCCCACTCCATGTTCCATGCCATGTTGTCAGCTATCGAAGTGTCGCGCGCCAGCAACATATTTACTATCTGTGCAGAGAGGATGCCCAGCACAATCGTCATCTGGTTGAGCGATACCATGCGTCCGCGAATCTCGGCCGGACTGACCTCGGCAATATACATCGGTGACAATGCCGAGGCCACGCCGATGCCCACACCGCCTACGAAGCGTGCAATGTTGAACAGGGTGAAGTCGTTGAACAAACCCGTGGCAATGGCCGAAACCGTGAACAGCACCGCCGACAGCATCAGGAGTGGCTTGCGGCCATACTTGTCGGCAGCCGCACCGGCCACCATCGCACCAATCAGACAGCCCACCAAGGCCGTCGTCATGGCCACGGCCTGCATCAGGGGCGAGTCGGTAATGCCGAAATAGAGTTCGTAGAACGGTTTGGCACCACCAATCACCACCCAGTCGTAGCCGAAGAGCAGACCGCCCATGGCCGACACGAGGCAGATGAAATAGACAAATGATTTGTTGAAACGTTCCATCATTCCTTCGTTTTTAGTTGTGTTCTTAATTCTGGTGCAAAATTACATCAAATAATTCATTTGTCATATAGACAGAATGTAAGTATTGTATGGACGATTTTCCCCCTCAATTGTTTTGCGTATGGAATTTATTTCGTATTTTTGCACACCAATAATCACAATGGCTACAACAGTCCAAATATGGTAAAGAAGAAAGACGGATTCTTGGGCGAGCGGTCGGTCGTACTGCCCCCCATGCTTGTCAGGATGGAGGAGGAAGACCCTTTGGTGAGCAGTCTGTTCATCACTGACATTGGCCATTATCCCATGGCTGAGCACCACTATCGCCTCCGTGAGAAAGGCATTGACCAGTATGTCTTGATTTACTGCATCGACGGGCATGGCTTTTACAGACTGAACGGGAAGACTTTCAATGTTGCGCGAAACCAGTACTTCATCCTGCCGGCTGGCGTCCCTCATGAATACGGTGCTGCGGAAGGCGAGAGATGGACTATCTACTGGGTTCATTTCCGAGGCGAGCACGCTGCCATTTATGCAGAAGGGGCGCAGAAGCCCTTGGATGTGAAGGCTGCACTGAACTCGAACATTGCCAATCGTAACAACATCTTCGAGGAGATGCTGTCGACGCTCCACTTCGGAGAGGGCATTGAGGACCTGCGCTATGCATCCAGCTTGTTGCACTACTACCTCGCCTCCCTGCGCTATATGCGCCAGTATCGGCGCAGCGCCGAACAAGATGCCAGCCACAGCAGCCTGCCGTTCAATGTCAGCAAAAATGCAGGCGTGGTGGATGCTGCCGTCCACTACATGAAAGAGAATATCGAGCGCCGCATCACCCTCCAAGACATCCTTGACTACGTAGGCTATTCGTCAACACGCTTCTCCGCATTGTTCAAGCAGCAGATGGGATGCAGCCCACTGGCTTATTTCAACCGCCTGAAGATAGACTATGCCTGCCATATACTGAAGGTGACCGACATGCACATCAATCAGATATGCTATAAGTTAGGATTCGAGGACAGCCTCTATTTCTCTCGCCTGTTCTCAAAGGTAATGGGCATGCCGCCCAGCGAATACCGAAAAAAGATTCTATAGTACCCCTTCCCGTCTCGTGTTTGAGCGTTTGTCTGGCGTAAGAAAAGCGAGACTATTTTTACGACAAAAAAACGAACTGATGCTTTGATGTTTCACCATTTATTCGTAACTTTGCCCCCAGTTACGTTTAGGTAGCATGTCAAACTTTTTCACTCTGAAGCAAAAATGATTCGGGAACTGGCCAAATCACTCAGCAAGTGGCGCGGGCTACTGGTCGTCGTCCTCAGGATGAAGGCGATGGCGGTCGTCGCCTTACTCGTCGTCGCTGCCAGTGCTGGAGCACAGCGACCGCTCGACTGGGGCGACCAGCAGAACGGCACGTACAAGAACCCGGTGCTGAACGCTGACTATAGCGACCCTGACGTCATCCGCGTCGGCGACCGCTACTATATGGTGGCCTCCGACTTCCATTTCCTTGGCATGCAGATGCTGGAGTCAGCCGACCTGCTGCACTGGCGGGTGGTCAGTCAGGTGTTCGACCGCTTCGACTATCCTGGCTGGGATGCCAACCGCCACTATGCCGGTGGCTCGTGGGCACCGGCGCTGCGGCACCATGACGGGCGCTTCTATGTCTATTTCTGTACGCCCGACGAGGGGCTCTTCATGGCTACCGCCGACGATGCCGCAGGGCCATGGAGCCCGTTGCACTGCGTCAGACAGGCGGAGAAGTGGGAAGACCCTTGCCCGCTGTGGGACGACGATGGCCAGGCCTACCTCGGCCGTAGCCGGCATGGTGCCGGTCCCATCATTGTGCACCGCATGTCGGCCGATGGTCGGCAGCTGCTTGACGACGGCGTCACTGTCTATACCGGTCCCGTGGCTGAGGGCACGAAGTTCCTCAAGCGCCATGGCTATTACTATCTCATCATTCCCGAAGGTGGGGTAGGGCAGGGATGGCAGACGGTGTTGCGTTCGCGCAGTGTCTACGGGCCATACGAGAAGCGCGTGGTGCTGGAGCAGGGCTCCACCAGCGTCAACGGACCCCACCAGGGGGCCTTGGTCGACGTGCCTGCTGACAGCACATGGTGGTTCTTCCATTTTCAGGAGACGCATCCCCGTGGGCGCGTGGTACACCTGCAGCCTGCTCGCTGGAAGGACGACTGGCCGCTGATGGGGGTCGACATCGATGGCAATGGCATCGGCGAGCCAGTGCCCGTGTGGACGAACCCCATAGCACAGGCACCACAGCTGACCGAAGGCGTGCCTGTGGAGGGGGGCTGCTCAGACGACTTCTCCTCGTCGCGCCGCTACTGGGTGGGACAGCGGCAGCGTGCCCTCGGCCTGCAGTGGCAGTGGAACCACAACCCCGTGGACTCAGCATGGAGCCTTGATGAGCGCCGTGGCTGGCTTACGCTTCATGTGCTGCCCGCCACCGGACTGAGGGAGGCACGCAACCAGCTGTCGCAGAAGACGGTGGGCTATGAGAGTCAGGCCACCACGCGACTCGACTGCTCGCAGCTGCGCGATGGCGACCATGCCGGGATGCTCTGTACGGGCAAGACGCTCATGGCCATCGGCGTTTGCCGAGAGAAGGGCCGGCTGCACTTCTTCGTCGAGCGTGACGGCGAGCGCCAGCTGGTGGCCCCGTGTCAGCGCAGTGTGGTCTTTCTGCGCGTCACCATTGACAGTGCTGCGAACACGCATCAGTTTGCCATCAGCACCGATGGGCGCCACTTCACGCCTGCAGGTCAGCCCTTCGCACTGCGCATGGGCTACTGGAAGGGTTCGCGTGTAGGGCTCTTTGCCTATACCACCGGCACAGCTACGGGCGGCACCGCCTGTTTCGACCACTTCAACTACACCGTCGATAGGTAGTGTGCACTCGACTTCCTGACGTAGACAAATTGAAAAAAGGGATTTATCTTACATTCTTACATTCGATACTGATTATCAGTGTGTTAGCTAAAATTATCTTACATTTATCTTACATTATTCATAACAACAGTATTTGTACGCTTCGCGTCCTCCAAAAACAAAAGAAAACAAAAAAAACAACCAAAACCGGTTTTATTTTGTTTTTCGGGTTTTATCCTGTTTTTGTAAGACCGCTTTGCGGTTGAACTACAAGGCGATGAATCATGTAGGCTAATAGTCCGAAAAATCCGAGCGGGTCGGAAAAAAATCCGACCTGGGCGGACAAAAATCCGAGCAGGTCGGATTCCTTTGACGCCCGTCCCGACTGCTGGCAAGAACGGGAGGCTTGGTCTTTATTCTCGCGCAGAGTCGCAGAGTTACGCATACAGTCGCTTTAAGTGATGCTTTAGAGTTAGGAGTTTTAGGAGGATGCGACCGTTCCGGCCGCCTCTGGGAACTCTTCTCAACAATTGACACCTCGGCGAAAACATAGTATACTCTGCGCCTCTGCGCGAGAATAGAGAGCTTACTTTCTTTCTAACGCGCGCACACGCGCGTGGATTGGTGCACTAAGTGCACCTATGGCTCTTAACCGGCTGACTTGCAAGTTGTTGATTGGTGCACCAAAGTTATTTTTGGTGCACCTGATTGTGCACCAAGTGCACCAGCTGAGAAAGGACGGCAAGACACGTCCCCAAAAAGTCCGACGGCTTCGGATTTTTGTCCCACGCCGTGGGACGT
>Ga0247608_10006703_pt1 | contig 12021 bp, 4 predicted proteins | sample 176DNAGHGlowgp2_FD_193490 | JGI IMG/M metagenome (GOLD analysis project Ga0247608, IMG submission 193490) | Sheep rumen microbial communities from Palmerston North, Manawatu-Wanganui, New Zealand - 1766 DNA GHGlow gp2 | ecosystem: Host-associated > Mammals > Digestive system > Stomach > Rumen ... | reverse complement strand
GTCCTGAACATCATAGTCGTAGAACAGCGTAGGCAGCGGACCGTTTACACCGCCACGCGGCTGGTAGGTGTACTGGTCTTCACACTGGTGGCGTACACCCCAGGTGAAAAGCACACGGCCACGGCCCTCAGAGAAGGGAATCTCCCACAGGCTCTCGCCACCTGCAGTCACATCGTCCTTACACAGCTTCACGAAGTTGTCGAGGAACGAACCCAGGTGGTTGCGGCCACTGTTGATGATGTCGAGACACTCCTCCTTGGCAATCTGGTACATCTTCTCAGGAGCCAGCTCGGGGTCCTTCGAACGACGGTAGCCGTCGCCACGCAGGGCATAACCGCCGGCATAGAGCGCCAGACGGGCGCGAAGACCCTTGACGAAAGCCTTGCTCACACGCTCGGTAGAACGGGTGATGGCATTCTCGTTGGGCCAATAGCAGTAGTCCTCGGCCTCCTTCAGGTCGGCAAGCAACTTCTTATAGATAGAGTCCTTGTTGCAACGAGGCTGGTACAGGTTCTCTGCATTGTTGGGCTCAAAACGGGCAGGTACGTCACCCCAGGCCTTAATCAGGTCGTTGTAAATGACGGCACGCAGCGTCAGAGCCTCACCCAGCAGCTGAGCCATCTCAGGACGGGTCTCTATGCCACCGAACTCGCGCAGACCCTTGATAGCCAGGTTGGCGCGTTCAATACCCTCGTAGAACTTGGCGTAGGCATTGTTGTTGGTATTCATCTGTCCGTTACCGGCAGTAGTGCTATAGTTAGCCAAAGCGTACTTGTCAGTCAGACGTTCAGCGTAAGTGGGAGTGATAATCCACTCGCAGTCGGTGTTGATGCCATAGTAGGGCAGGAAACGTCCACGGTAAGAGTTGGTCTCACCGAATGATACGTGGATAGACATAATCTCCGACTCTGCCAGCGAGTAAACAGAGAATACTGACGATTCATCGAGCGAAGAGACGGACGGCGAATCCATTTCGCAGCTGGTCATGCCAGCCAGCGACAGCGCCATTATTGATAATTTAATATAATTCTTCATTTGTTTAGTCCTCCTTCAGATTAGAAATTCAAGTTCAGACCCACTACGAACTGACGGCTACGAGGATAACCAGAGTAGTCAACGCTGGGAGTCAGGTTATTCTTACGGATACAGTCGGCTTCAGGATCGGAACCAGAATAGCCCGTGATGGTGAAGACGTTGTAAGCCGTTACGTAGAAGCGCAGGTTCTGGATGCCCACACGCTTGGTGAGGTTAGCGGGCAGCGTATAACCCAGCGAGAGGGTGTTCAGACGCAGGAACGAAGCATTCTCAATAGCCCAGTCGGTCAGAACGAAGTGCTGCATGTAGGGCGTCCACATGGTGGTGTTGGCGTTCAGGGCTGCCAGCTCAGTCATGTCGGTAACAAACTCACCGGCATCGTTGATGTAGGTCCAGCGCTTGCCAGATGCCATATCGGTGCTCAGGTTACGATACTGGTTGAACTTCGTATACGTAGCCGAGGTGAACTCAATCTTGTTGGCGTTATACACCTTGTTGCCCAGGCTGAAGTTGAAGTTAGCCGACAGGTCGAAGCCATAGGCACGGGCGTTGATGTTGAAACCACCCACGAACTTCGGGTTCACATTGCCAATCTCGGTAATATCGTTGTCATCTACCACACCGTCGGGCGTGCCCTCAGGACCGCTGACATCCTGCAGCTTCATGGTACCAGGACGGACAGTGCCCAGCACGGCAGAACCGTCTACAACACCCTCCTTCAGAATCCACTGCTTGGTGACAGGGTCGTAGCCAGAGAAGTCTGACACCTCATAGCGGCCGGCATTCTTGAAACCAATAATCTCACCTACAGAGTGACCTACAGCTACCAGGTAGTCGTTACCAATCTCGGTAGAACCCCAGTTGGTGTTGGTAGCATAGTCGTTGATACCCAGTTCCTTAATCTCGTTCTTGTTGTAACCGATGTTACCCGAGAAGTCGATACCCCAGTCCTTCTTGTTCACAATGTGATAAGTCAGCGACAGCTCGACACCCGTGTTCTGAGTCTTACCCAGGTTGCGGTACTGAGTGTCGTAACCAGAACCTGCGGTCGGGAACTCAATCAGCAGGTCCTTGGTGGTGTTCCAATAGCCTTCGATGCTACCGTTCAGCTTGCCGCCGAACATGGTGAAGTCGATACCGATGTTACGTGTGATGGTGGTCTCCCACTTCAGGTCGGGATTGGCCATCGTCTTCGAAGGAGCCCAGTAGTTGTTGATGCCATTTACCCATGTCGTGCTCTTCGGGCTGTACTCCTGAACGAGCTGGCCTACGGGGATGTTGTTGTTACCTGCGGTACCGAAGCTAAAGCGCAGCTTCAAGTCGTCCAGCCACTTTTCAGTACCCTTCATGAAAGGCTCAGAAGAGATACGCCATGCGATAGCTGCAGAGGGGAAGTAGCCCCAGCGGTTGCCCTTGTTGAACTTCGAGCTACCATCGGCACGGAACGTAGCGCTTACCAGATACTTGTCCATGAAGTTATAGTTAGCACGGCCGAACCAAGACAGCAGCTTGTCGTCAGCGCTGTAGAAGTCCTCAACGGTGTAGGGTGTGCCCTGCGCCGTCAGACGCCATGCGGTGTCAGCATCGTAGTCGGTGGGGAAACCGTGAACCTCGTCGGTGATGGCATGCTTCTTGGTAATCACATACTCATGACCGGCCAGTACGTTCAGCGAGTGGGGGCTGTCCTTACCGAACAGTGCCTTGAAGTCGTAGCTGATGGTGTTGGTGTTGCGGAAGCGGTTGCGGATAGTATTCACGTTGCGGATGGCGGGCTTACCCTGATTGTCACCCGTAGGAACGTTCTTAATATAGTAAGCCGACAGACCCCAGAAACGCTGGGCGTACTCGTCGTAGTTGTCGTAACCAAACTCGGTCTTCAGCTTCAGGTTCTTGTAGACCTCCCAACCAAAGGCACCGGCCATGTTCAGGTTGCGGCGATTCTTCTTCTGGTCGTTGTCCTTTGCAGTAGTGATAGGATCGTAGAAGCTCGAGCCCTCCAATTCGTCAGTACCGTCGATACCCTTCATGGGCAGCGGGGTGTACAGCACGGCGTAACGCAGACGACGGTCGGTGTCGTATGCACCGGCAGCCTCGTTGGCACCACCACCGAATATCTTGGTCTTGGCGTAACGGACCTGGAAGTCCAACGTGGTAGTCTTGCTGGGCTTGGTGTTCAACTTCAGCGACAGGTTGTCACGCTGGAAAGAAGAACCCCACATGATGGCCTTGTCGTTCATGTGTGCATAGCTGAATGCATACTTGATGCCGTCCGTACCACCATTGATGTTGATGTTGTGGTTGAAGGTATGACCCGTACGACCGTAGGTCAGGTCCTGCCAGTCGTTAGTAGCCAGACCGTCGTAGAGGTCCATATCCTGATAGTTACCGAACTTCTCGGTGTAGTGGTCTATCTTGCTGGCATCGCCATTGTTGTACAGCATGGCATACTCGTACTGCCACTTGGCATAGTCATACGCATTCAGCACGTCATACTTCTTGGCAATCTTCTTCCAGCTGTAGTAAGCGTTATAGCTCACCTTTACCTTACCCTCCTTACCACTCTTCGTGGTCACCAGGATAACACCGTTAGCACCGCGGCTACCATAGATAGCTGTTGAAGAAGCATCCTTCAGCACGGTGATGTCCTCGATGTCGTTGGCGGGAATATCGCTGATGCTCTCCACGGGGAATCCGTCTACGATGTACAGCGGGTCGTTCGACTGCGTGATAGAACCACCACCACGCACGCGAATCTTCACCTCGGCATCGGGAGAACCTTCTGTCGTCGTAACCTGCACACCAGCCATCTTACCGGTCAGCGCCTCCGAGGCATTGGCTACGGGGACGGCCTGCAGGGCCTCGCTACCCACGGTAGCCACAGAACCCGTCAAGTCCTTCTTCTTCACCGAGCCGTAACCGATGACCACCAGCTCCTCGAGCTGAGTGTTGTCGTCCTCTAAGACAACATCGACGTGGCTCTTACCCTTAACGTCTACCGTCTTGGTCTTCATACCAATGTACGAAATCACGATGGGTTTGTTTCCTGATACCTTCAATGAGAAATTACCGTCAAAGTCGGTCACTGCTGCATTTTGGGTACCCTGTTCCTGTACAGTAGCCCCGATGACGGCTTCACCCGTGGCATCTTTGACTGTACCAGTAACGGTCTGTGCGGTAATGCTGCCTACGAACAGTAGGAACGTCAGCAAAAGCGCACAACGCATACTCTTGATTTTAACAGACATAAAATTAGTAGTTTTTAAGAATTTAACAAAAAATATATTTTTCTGTCCGCAAAGGTACAAATAAAACTTAAACTAACCAAAAACTGCCTATCTTTTTTTTCGCAAACGTTTGCGGAAGTTAACATTTTAACTAAAAAGCGGACAAAAAGCCTCTCTGTGCCTTCTGTCCGCATGGGTCAGTACCTGATTCCTGTTCAGGCTCTAAGTGCTTATTTCATCACCGTTTTGTGCTTACTTCATCATCACCTCGTGCTTACTTCATCACCACCTTCTTTCCATTGATGATGTAAATGCCTTTCGTGGCCTTGTTTACACGGACACCCTGCAGGGTGTAGATGGCATCAGCCTGCTGGCGTGCATCCGTCTTGGCAGCGTCGATGCCAGTAGTGCCGGCCACATGGGCCTCGGTGCCAAAACCACCGCGAGCGTTGGCAGAGCGGATGGTCAGCTTGTCCTTTTCGGGGTCAACGGTAATGCTGTAGCTCGTGTTGGGCGTGATGCCTACCAGTTCGTTGTTCTTGAACAAGGCGTAGGCTGTTGCACCGTCTACGGCCGACCATGTCACAGAACCGCTGGCGTAGGTGGCCGTGGGTGCTGCAACTTGCTTGCAGGAAGCCTGTGCTTCTGCAGCCCAGGAGCCTAACACGTTCTCAATCTTGTAGGTCTCAAGTGCCGAAGCGTCGAGAATGGTATTCAGTACCGTATTGGCCTTGGTGAAGGTAATTGTGTTAGAGGCAGGGGTAATGTCCTTACCGTTGGCATCCTTGGTTCCGTATTCACCTGCAATCTTGTAGTCTACGTTGATACCTGTAAGGTTCCAGCGTGAGGCTATCAGCTTGCTGGGGTCTTTCAATGTGGTGTTCAGGTAGATACATACGGGTTGGTCGCTCCATGCACGGCCCAAGTTGTATGAGTCTGCATTGTTCTCTACCACACAGTTGTTGAATACGTAAAGCTCAGAGTTGGCAGAGATGGTAGCGCTGCTGCGCTTCTCGTTGACGATGGTCACGCCGTTGAAGTATGCCTTGCCGTTACCGCAAAGGTAGTCGACAGTTCCGTGCATCTCACCGCCCTCGAAGTAGTAGAGTCCGCCTACCTTGTGTGAGTAATAGGTGTCCTGATATGACAGGTGGCGCACGTTCTTGTTTACAGTCTTTGTACCCTGGTCGTGCAGCGTGGGAGCACGGCCTGTGCCTGCCTTGTGATAGTCAAGGGCATTTTGCAGTGTCAAGTCCTGTATGTACAGTCCGGTGGAGGTATTGTTGAAAAGATCGGCCTTGCCCAATCCTTCCTGTTCGATGGGAGGAGCATTCTTGATGATGACTCCCTCCATGCTCTGTCCAATCAGTGACACGTTGGTACCGCTGATGCCTGTAAGCGTGGCCTCGCCGAAGTCGTAGGTGCCGTTGGGCAGGAATATCTTCGTGTTAGGCGTCGAGGCAGCTTCGTTGATGGCCAGGACGAGACTGGCGGCGTCGCCCGCAGGAATGATGTAATAGCCGGACTCTGCATCTTTCTTAGGGAAGTCCTTGACATTATATACAGTAACTTTGTGCAGGTAGGTCTGTGCGTTGAACAGGAATTTCAGCTCTCCGTCGGGACCTTCGTAGTTGATGATCGTTGTGGCTCCGTCGGCCTCTGCCTTGGCAGGAATCTCGTTGCTGATGACGGCTCCCATTGTGTCGAATGCCGTAATGGTGGTGCCATTGCCGTACTGGCAGAGTGTGAGGACAACCTGTGCCTTGCCAGTCACTTTGACGCTGAAACTGCCTCCGGCAGCGAAGCTGAAGCCGTGGTTGTTGTAGTATGAGCCGCCCTCCACGCTGAAGTTCTCATGATCTTCGGGGTAGAAAATACTGCTGGTCAGGTCGTAGGTCTGCACGCTGCCTACTTCGGGAGCCTGTTCGATGGCTGTCACGCTGGCGTTGACGCTGACGTCGCCCGTCACGGTGTCAGAGGCCTTCACTTTTGTCTTATTAGCATATACCCAACCGCGGAACTTATATCCCGTAGGAATAGTCAGGTCTGCCTCTGTATAAGGAATCTCACCAAGAGGATCGCCCTCAAAGACTTTCTTTTCGCCTAACTTATTTCCATTCTGGTCCTTATAAGTAACCGTAACTTCTTGAACCTCCGTAGCCTCAGCCTTAAAGTAGGGAAGGTACTGTATATTCTCGAAGGTAAGAGTTGTAGGCTCTCCTACATATATGTAAGTTATAGAGGATTTATCCTGATGGTAGCAATTAGTGGTCTTCGGGTCAAGCGTTGCGAGAGTTGCGCCTTCTGAATTCTTTACGTTGAAAGTCTTATTAGCATACTGGCAGCCTCCGATAGTGAACTTCACGGTGCCGTCAACGGGTACAACAAGGGTTACATTGCCATAGCCGTGGTTGTCATTACGCTGGGTTCCCGTAAAGGTTACGCCAGAGGGCAGAGTAGAAGCGTCAAAGGCACCTTTCAGTTGGTCGTTGGTTATCTCAAAGTCAACGAATGTACGGGGAACGGTCTCCTTGAAGACAATCTTTGAGAGAACGCCTTCTGCACCGGTCTTTCGCTCAATCCAAATACCAGTGACGTCGGCAGGGATGTCAATGCTTCCGGTACCCGGACTCTCTGTAACGGCCACCTCGCCAATCAGGGTGCCCTTGGCACCTGATGCACCGTCAGCACCAGTACAGGTGTAGACATTCACGGCATAGGGGTCGCCTCCACTGCGCTTGCCAATCGTCAGCGTCAGCTTTCCGGCAACGCCCGCTTTTGCAAAGTAGGCATAGCCAGTACTGTTGAGCTTAACGCCCTTCATGCCATTGTTTTTCCCTGCCTCATCATTGACACTCTGCTCATAATAAAGTCCGTTGTCAGGTTTGGCACTGGGGGCTTTCTCTGAATAGTCCCACAACAGGTCGTTGTCACCAGCCCTTCCTATGGTGGCCATCATGGCCAGGAGGCAGAGCATACTCATTCTTAGTAGATTTCTTCTCATAAGCGTAGTTTTTTAGTTGTTAATAGATTCGTTGGCGTAGTATTTCAGTTGTTGATAGATTCTTCGGGGCCTTAGGTTGCGGCGTTGCAAAGGTACGAATAAAAAGTGAGACCGCGGCGGTGGCGGTCTCAAAAAATCTGTTAAAAACTCCGTAATCGTTTACGTCTTGGACTCTTCAGCCTGTCCGGCGTCGGGCTTTTGCTTCTTGCTGCGCTTCTTGGGCTCGTCGGCCGGGGTGACGGTAACGCGTCGGTTGGTGGTGTCGCGCATGACGTCGTTGACGATGTCGGTCACCTGCTGCTTCAGCTCCTGTATGAACTGGGCGGCATCGTATTTCTGGTGCTCTATGTCACGCAGTTTCTTTTCCCAGATGCCCGTCAGCTCGCAGCTCTTCAAAAGCTCCTCGTGAATGAGGTCTATGAGTTCGATGCCAGTCGGTGTGGCTACCAGCCGCTTTCGCTCGCGCTTGATGTAGTGGCGCTTGAAGAGCGTCTCTATGATGCCGGCGCGGCTCGACGGGCGTCCGATGCCGTTCTCCTTCATGGCGGCGCGCAGCGTCTCGTCCTCGACGAACTTACCTGCCGTCTCCATGGCGCGCAGCAGCGAGGCTTCGTTGTAGTAGGGCGGCGGCGTGGTCATCTTCTCCGTCAGCGTGGGCTGGTGCGGGCCGCTCTCGCCTTTCTCGAAGGCGGGCAGCGTCTTCTCCTCGTCGTCCGGCTTCTTCTCGTCGTCGCTGTCCTGGTCGGCAGCCTTCGTGTCCTGCTTCTGGCGTACTACGCGCCAGCCCGGCTCCAGGATTTCCTTTCCCGTGGCCTTGAACTCGACGGGTGCCCCCTCTGCGTCGTCGCCGGCTACCTCGCCCAGCACGGTGGTGGTCGAGAACTTGCAGTCGGGCAGGAAGACGCCTATGAAGCGGCGTGCCACCAGGTTGTAGACGTTGCGCTCGGCGTCGCTCAGTGCCTGCGGAATGATGCCCGTGGGGATGATGGCATGGTGGTCGGTCACCTTCGACGTGTCGAACACGCGCTTCGTCTTCTTCAGCGCCTTGCCCCCGATGGGACGTATGTAGTCGGCGTAGACGGCCTGTCCGCCGAACTTGGTCTGGTACAGCCCGTTCAGCGTCTGCGGGCACTTGGGGTATATGTCGTCCGACAGATACTGCGTGTCCACACGCGGGTAGGTGGTCAGCTTCCTCTCGTAGAGGGTCTGTATCAGGTTCAGCGTCATTTCGGCCGAGTAGCCGAACTTGCGGTTACAGTCTACCTGCAGCGATGTCAGGTCGTAGAGCTGCGGCGGCTGCTCCTTGCCTTCCTTCTTCTCTACCTTCGTCACCGTGAACGGCCGGCCCTCGATGGTCTTGAAGGCGGCCTCGCCCTCCTCCTTCGACGTGAACTTGCCCTTGGTGGCCGTGAACGTGGTGTCGCGGTAGATGGTGGCCAGCACCCAGTAGGGCTCGGGCTTGAACGAGTCTATCTCCTTCTGCCGGTTGACGATGAGCGCCAGCGTGGGCGTCTGCACACGCCCTATGCTGAGCACTTGCCGGTTCTGGCCGTACTTCAGCGTGTACAGTCGCGTGCAGTTCATTCCCAGCAGCCAGTCGCCGATGGCGCGCGACAGACCGGCCATATACAGTGGCTGGTAGTCCTGCTGGTCCTTCATGTTCTGGAAACCCTCGCGGATGGCCTCGTCGGTCATGCTCGATATCCACAGCCGGCTGACGGGGCACTTGGCCTGTGCCTTCTGCATCACCCAGCGCTGTATCAGCTCGCCCTCCTGGCCGGCGTCGCCGCAGTTGACGATGCGCTCGGCCTGCTGCATCAGCCGCTCTATGATGGCGAACTGCTTCTTGATGCCCTGGTCGTCGATGAGCTTGATGCCGAAGCGCTCCGGTATCATGGGCAGCTGCGTCAGCGCCCACTGCCGCCACAGCGGCGTGTAGTCGTTGGGCTCCTTCAGCGTGCACAGGTGACCGAAGGTCCACGTCACCTGGAAACCGTTGCCCTCCATGTATCCGTCGTGCGACGACGTGGCCCCGATGATGCGCGCTATGTCGCGCGCCACACTGGGTTTCTCTGCTATACAAACTATCATACGAGGTGCAAAGGTACAACAAAAATCCCGAACGGCCGTCAAGTTGTTCGGGATTTTTGTTCGATTCTGGTTTTGCGCTTTTTTACGTCAAGTCTCGTTTTGTACTGTCTCCGTTTAAAAAGAATGGAGATAGAATGGAGCTAGAATGGAGCTAGAATGGAACCAAAATGGAACCTGACGTTTAGTAGGCGTGGTCGGTGGAGACCTCGTCGTGGGTTATCTTCTTTGCGTCGATGGCGCGCCAGGCGTAGACGATGTATGCCAGCACGAAGGGCACGAGCAGCGAGACGTAGAACATGGTGCGCAGGGTGAACTCCGAGGAGCACGAGTTCTGCATGGTCAGCGACGACTGCAGGTCGGCCGTCGAGGGGTAGTAGGCCGTGTGGTTCCATGCTGCCAGCAGCAGCAGGCTGAGTACGGTGACGACCACGCCGGCGCCGGCATACCAGATGCCCTTGCCCTGCCGTTCGCTGCGCCACAGCTCGGTGCCGATGCCCCATAGCACGCTGACGATGCCGCACAGCAGCAGGCACAGCACGTAGGGCATGTCCAGCAGGTTGTGCAGATACTTCAGCGGCTCCATGTAGATGACGCCCTCGTCGGTATAGGCATAGCCGTCCTTGAGCAGCAGGTGTATCAGGTAGGCCACGAAGAGTATGAGGAAAGGCACGGCGTTGGCCTTCAGCATGCGCGGTGCCCGCTGGCGAATGTCGGCGTCGTCGACGTTGTTGGTGACGTAGAGTATGCCGAGCACGCGGGCCAGGAACATGACGGCCAGTCCGAAGACGAGCACCCAGGGGTTGAGCAGGGCGTCGAGCCCGTGCGAGGCGTTGGCCCATCGCGAGATGACGGGTGTCAGGGCCCCGCTGTCAATCATGTTGTCCTTGACGACGATGAAGTTGGAGCCTTCGAAGAAGGTGGCCACAGCGCCGCCCAGGAGCAGCGGTCCCAGCAGTCCGTTCAGTATGAGGAACGTCTGGAAGGTGCGCGGCCCCAGGAAGTTGCCCAGCTTGTTCTGGAACTCGTAGCTGACGGCCTGCAGCACGAAGGTGAAGAGGATGATCATCCACAGCCAGTAGGCTCCGCCGAAGGAGGTGCTGTAGAACAGGGGGTAGGAGGCGAAGAAGGCTCCGCCGAAGGTGACCAGCGTGGTGAAGGTGAACTCCCACTTGCGGCCGGTGGAGTTGAGCACCAGCCGCTGTCCCTGGGGCGTGCCGCCCAGCGAGCGCATGCATGAGTTGGCGCCCTGTACGAAGAGCAGGAACACGAGCAGGGCAGCCAGCAGGGCCACCACGAAGCACCAGTAGTGTTGTAGGAAGGAGTATGTCATAGCTTTTTGGTTTTTTGGGGGGACGATGTTTCTGGGTTTCGATGTTTCGATGTTTCGATGTTTCGATGTTTCGAGGCTTCGAGGCTTCGAGGCTTCGATGCTTCGAGGCTTCGATGCTTTGACGTTTCGATGCTTCGAGGTCTCGATGCTTCGGGGCCTCGGGGGGTTATTCTTTAGCGTACTCGGGCCCTTTCTTGATTTGCTTCAGCAGGATGCTGATTTCTACGGCGAGCATCAGGGTGAAGAGGGCGAGGAAGATGAAGAACGTCAGTGCCACGTAGCTGCCGCTGATGTCGCTGACGGCGGCCCAGGTGGGCAGCATGTCCTGTATGGTCCACGGCTGGCGTCCGAACTCAGCTACGAGCCATCCGCTCTCGGAGGCGACGTAGGCCAGTGGCACCAGCAGCACGGCCAGCCAGTAGTGCCAGTCGGGCAGTCCGCTGATGCGGTGGTCGTCGGCATGTGTCTCGGGCAGCAGTCCCACGGCGGCCAGTAGCCGTCGGGTGATGATGCTGAGGTAAGGTATGCGGTAGAGCAGCAGGGCCATGACGGCGAAGTAGAGTATGAAGAGACAGCCCAGTCCGACCATCAGTCGGAAGGCCCAGAAGTTGACGGCGACGCTGGGTACTACCTGCGCCGGGTCCTTGACGTAGCCGTAGCCGAAGTAGGGCATGTTCTCGGTGACGAGTGCCAGATGAGCCTTCACGACGTCCTCGCCGGCCCCTTCCTTCTTTGCCTTGCGGTAGGCGGCGAGCGAGGTGATGGCCTGCTGTCCGCGCTGTATCTTCTCCTGTACCGAGGGCTCGCTGGTGCCGTCAGGACGTGTGTAGCCGTTCAGCAGGTCGTTGATGCCTGGCACGTAGCCGTGCGGGTCGTCGGTGGCCATGATGCTCAGGGCGTACGGCATCTTGACGTAGGGCACCAGCGTCAGGCCCTGGTCTGTGCCGCCGTCGTAGAGTCCCTCCATGGCGGCCAGCTTCATGGGCTGGTACTGGGCCACCTGCTGTCCGCTGATGTGTCCGGTGAAGGCTGCTCCCAGCGAGGCAATGAGGCCTGTCAGTACGGCAATGCGCAGGCTCTCGGTGGCCAGGCGCACCTCGCGGCGTTTCATGAGGTACCAGCAGGAGACGGCCGTCACGAAAGCGGCGCCGATGATCCACGACGAGATGACGGTATGGAAGAACTTGCCCACGGCGAAGGGCGACAGGGCGACGGCCCAGAAGTCGACCATCTCGTTGCGCATGGTGTCGGGGTTGAAGGCGCACCCTACGGGGTGCTGCATCCAGGCGTTGGCCACCAGTATCCACCATGCCGATATGGTGGCGCCCAGTCCGGTG
>Ga0247608_10006702_pt1 | contig 12023 bp, 10 predicted proteins | sample 176DNAGHGlowgp2_FD_193490 | JGI IMG/M metagenome (GOLD analysis project Ga0247608, IMG submission 193490) | Sheep rumen microbial communities from Palmerston North, Manawatu-Wanganui, New Zealand - 1766 DNA GHGlow gp2 | ecosystem: Host-associated > Mammals > Digestive system > Stomach > Rumen ... | reverse complement strand
AGGTCGCGATTCTTGGCGAAGTCGTAAAGGGCCGTAACGGCTTTTGAGATCCTTCGATTCATTTCCTCCAGGAAGGCCTTTTGACGAAGAAGCATCTCCCAAAACTGCTTTATCTCAGGAACAGAGAGTATCTCGCGGACCTGGTCTTCGGCTTTTTCGGCCCTGTTGCGTTCCTGCTCGGCCCGGCGCCATTCCTGTTTGGTCCTCTCTTTTTCTTGAGCAACCGCAAGGTCGGCGTTTTCGGCGCGCTGGTTTGCTGCAGCAAGATCCGATCGCAGTTTCCGGACGGCATTCTCATCCACAGACGCGAGTTTTCCCCTCAGATTGTCGTTCTCTTTGGTTAACCTCTGGTTTTCCCCTTTGAGTCGCTTGTTTTCTTCACTGATTTTATAGATTTCCCTTTTGGTCTGCTTGTAGAGCGCTTTTCCATAACTCAAAATCTTCCGTTTCTGGCTCCCCTTCGCCGCAATAAGATCGTCTTCCATATCCGCCATGATCGTCTTTAGAGCTTCTTCCCGTTCCTCTCTCCACTTCTCCCTTCCCATAACAGGAACAGGTATTGAGAGTTCCTTCCGTATGGCTTCCTTGGCTTTTTTGACTATACTGTCCGTCTCTATTTCAGGGACACTGAGCTCTTCCTCGTCGAAATCGAGTCCCTTGATCTCTGACTCCAAAGCTTCTGTCTTTTCCTTGACAGCCTTCTGCTCATTCTTCAGTTTCTTAAGAATAAATTCCTCCCGCTCCAGATGTTCAAGTCCGGTTTCTGATTTCTTTTGTCCGCGCTCCATCTTTAACATATCGGCCAGCAGATCCTGCATCTCCGACATATCTTTCTCGCTCAACTTGTGTGACTTTCCGGTGGTATGATCCATCCAGTCCCATACGATGTGGGCGTGATAATTCGGCACCCGGATCCTCCTGCCTCGCTCGTTTTCCTCATAGTGCCCTTCGTCCCGGTGAATGTGAATCTGGATGGCTCTTATGCCCCACCTCTCTTGGACGGCGGCGGTGAATTTCTTGAGGTTTTCCATCGTGGTTCCTTCCTCGATAACGGCCACCCCCTCTCGGAGAGGACTGCTTCCCTTCCGGACACGCTTTTTGCCATTCTTGTCCGTATATTCTACGTCTTTCTCCTGCATTGCCCTGCCGGTCTTTTCTTTAACCATTGCCTTGAGCTCTTCATAGTATTCCTGAAGGCTGGTGAACTCCAGTTCTGGTGAGACATAAGACTTATTGAAAGGAGTAAGGTAAGTGTCTATGTAAATCTGGTCGGGATTCAGGGATTTGAGGTATTTCTCGTCCCTCCTGTTATGCGCTTCGCTCTGGGCGATGTTGCACGGTTTGATATGGATGGATGTTTTGCTCATGGGTTGGTGTTCTTGTTCTTTGAAATGTATAAAGACCGGTGACGGGGTATCGGGGCGGTGCCCTGATCGGAGGGTGCAGGGAGAGGGTCACTCCCTGTCCGGGGATTCAAGGGGCGGAGGTCCCTTGCCCTACCCCTCGGGAGAGCCCACAACTACAGAAGCGAAGCGTGTAGTTATAGTGGGCTATAACAGGGCAAGCCCTGCTTCTAAATCTGCCACCCTCCGGTCTGGCTTTGCGTCTTTCTTCTCTCCCTTAGATTTGAGCCTCATTATGAGTTCAATCTGGGATATAAGGGAAGAAGAAAGTGTGGGAACCAGTGCTATCCTTGCTGCCGAATCCGCGCGCCCGAAAGGGTTACAGTCTCCCGCATCAACTTTCCTGTCGGTTAGGAAATAAAGGGAAAGAGAAAAGATGCGGGGATAAACCTACTGTGCCCCATCTGGAATCGTCGGATTTACGCAGTCGGATTTAATGGTTTCGGCAGCAGTTCCAGGTGGGACACTCTTCGTGGCCCGGGACGGTTTCACGATCGGCTTTACCACGGGTTTGCTGTCAAAGAAACTGTTCTTTTTCATTCCCCAACCGGTGAACCAAACGGATAGGCAAATCAACGTGTGGATGGTGGTCCGGTTGGATGATTCCGACCGAAGGATGCCAATCTGGTTGAACTCCTGGACGATGCGGGTTGCCGTCTTACGGTCGCAGCCCCACAACCGGGCAAGGTCGACTTTGGAAGCCCTGAATTGCCCGGGTTGTAGGACAGCTGAATAGTTCTTTCCGGAGACCTTGGTTTCCTCCAGGACGGCCATCCGGATGAAGGTTTTGAGGCACTTCATCCGGAGGATATCCTGCTGCTCGTCCGAAAGATAATCGAGCTGCGCATCATTGAGGGTGATGCTATATCGGAGGTTCTTGAACTGACTCATCGCTGCTGATACTGTGTTGCCAGGTCGCGCGCCTTGTCGACATCGAAGACAATCCGTCGCCCGATCCGGGAGACGATGGCAGGCTTCAGTATCCCGCCTCCTTCGGAGGATCCGTCCTCTTCACGTACTGCGCGCATGAGCGCATATATGGTGGAATCCGAGCATCCGAGCTCCACGGCCAGAGCGTGAACGCCGAGGGCCTTCTGACCCATAGGAGCCGGACTGGTCTCCGCGTTCGGGGAAAGGCTCATCGCATATTGCGTGAGCTGGCAGTACTCCTCCCCGGTCATCTGCCAAAGGGGCTTTACGAGAAGCCCTTCGATAATCTTTTCGTCCTTCATTTCTTTTACTTGTCCAAACAAGTCTTTTAAGCATTAAACTTCGGCACATTCGTCCTTTTCTTCGATCGGCAGGATTGTACAAGCGTGCCGATCTTTCAAAGACAACGTGCCCACATTCAGGGAACTATGGGTCACTTCCCTGACTCAAGTTAGGAATATGCTTTCACCTGCAAAAGACTTCCGGGATTCCCGGGGCAATTCGGGGCGTAAAAATGCGATTATTTCGAAAATGGTACTACAAAATGGTACTCAGTATACTTTAAGCGTATACTCAGATGCCTCTGATTCGGCGTTGTAAAGTCCTCCGGGGTTGGAGACCTTCATCGTTTTTGCGGCCTATGTAAGTGGCACGCTTGGACAAAAACTGAGGCTTTCAAGAACGGCAGATCCACTTCTTCCCCGGATTGAATACTTGTTTATCAATCCGCCTGGATTTCCGCTTGAACAAAGGGAAAAGGAAATCCCTCGGGGCAACCGAGGGAGAGAATTATTTTAACATTTATAATGAGCCAATAGCCAGGAATAACTGTCATTATCCCTATATTCGACTAATAAGATCTTGTGGTGTAAGATCCTGCATAAGAGAGACTGCAAACCACTTTTTCCCAAGATCTTTCAAAGATGCACCGAAATGATAGACCCTATTATCGATGATCAGGAATCTATCGTGAGCTTTATTGAATGGCTGAACGCTGATGGGAGCATATTGGGCATTGTGCCTGTTAATGTCCAGTTGGAATTGAGACGTAATCTGCTTCGTGTAGATAGTTGCCTTTACCGAGGAGTCCCGCTTATCAAGCATAGTAAGCACGCTCTCATCTACGTAGTTGTCAATTAGGGCAATCTCCGTCTTCGCGCTCTTGATAAGTTCGGAGACAAACCGATAGGCATCGAATACCTGGCCATCGAAAAAAATGTTTTGCTTCGGGATGACAGATTGTTCTTCCAACTTGTCGAAAATCTGTTCAATCTTATGGTCTGTCTCCAGTTGCTTGAATTCTATTCGGTCTAGCCTTTGGAAAACCTGAGCATTGGAGAGCAGGAAATGACGCATTGCGACAAAAGCATTCATAATCTTGATGCTGATCGCTACGGCTTCTTCACTGTGTAATACAGACGAAAGCATAGCAACTCCTTGTTCAGAGAAAGCAAATGGCTTTGTCGGAGAGAATCTCAAGGTGTTAAGGCGGTCGCAATTTGCGACCACCTCGGCAGTTTCGTCAGCCGTCAATTGAAAACGGAAAGAGTCAGGGAACCGATTGATATTGCGGCGAACCTGCTCATTAAGTCGCTTTGTACTAACACCATATAACTCAGCGAGATCCTTGTCAATAATGACTTGAACTCCCCGAATAGTGAAGATGCGGTTCTCAACCGAGGGTTGAGGAAGGTGGTCGCAATTTGCGACATCCTTTTGCTTTGTTTGCGGCGACTTCTTTGCCATAGCACGTTCTTTTATGCGAAGGTAATCATTTTTCTACAACAGCCCATTGAGTTTCGTCATCGAAGATGCTTTGATCGAGTCTACGATATCAATGTAGGGCTTCATGGATGAGTAGTCGCTGTGGCCTGTCCATTTCATCACGACGTTCGGCGGGATGCCCAGGGACAGGGTGGTGACGATGAAAGTGCGACGTCCGGTGTGAGTGCCGACGAGTTCCCACTTGGGATGGATCTCGTCAGTACGGACATTGCCCTTGTAGGTCGTAATGCGGATCTCCTCATTGATACCGGCGAGTCTGCAGAGTTCCTTGACGTCCCGGTTCATCGCTTGGTTTGTGTAGTTCGGCAAGGCCTTATTGTTATTGAAAGGGGCATCCTTGTATTTCTCCAGAATGGCCTTTGTAACGTCGTTTAGTTCGATAGAGATACTGTCTGCCGTCTTGACCGTCGTAACCTCAATATGGTCGCCTTTAATGTCGCTTTTGCGAAGATTATTGGCGTCTGAATGACGGAGGCCGGAGAAGCAACAGAATAGGAAGACGTCACGGATCGGTTCAAGGTAAGCCTGGGCTTCGGATAACTGAAGGTTACGGATGCGGCCCATTTCTTCCTTTGTCAGATAGATGACTTTCTTCTGGGTAGTCTTCAAGGTTGGCTTGAATGACTTATAAGTCATGTTCGTATTGTAGCCTTTCTCGGTGGCCCAGTTCAGGAACCAGCGCAAAAAGCGCAGTTTCTTTTCGATGGAAGAATTCTTCAAGCCAACGATGTCATCGTGGTCGTACTCTTCCCTATCGCCTTTCTTTTTGCGGGGCGTCCGAAGCGTTTTCACATCACGGAAATAAGCTACGAATTCCGTTAAGGTAGACTCGGTTATATCCGAGAACTTAAGGTTCTTCTTGAAGGCCTTCAAGTCTCTGCGCATCGTCTCCATCTTCGCATAGGTCGCCTTTGTCCACGCATTCTTCTCTCCGCTCTCTTTGATGAACTTATCGTAAATCTCAAAGAAATCAGGAGCCTTAGGTTTACGCTCCTTCTTCGGTTCAGGTTCCGGTCGCTGGGGTACAGTTCCGTTCAAACGGTCCTCATACTTCTTTTGAAGTTCACTCGGTGTCGGGATTTTGTCCGTTGCTTCGAAGAACTTGAACGTGTCATCCATTTGGTCCTTGATATTCCGGAGCTCATTATTGATGGACAGGGAGGTCTCCCCCTTGGGGCCCTTGTAACCAGGCTTAACCAGTTGAGCCTCGTCATCCCAAGCATTAAAGTCAACGAGCTGGCATCCCGTCTTCAGATCCAGGCGTTGTGCATTGAACGTAACCCGGAATCTGATTTGATACCGGCTTTTATCCTTTCCATAAGCGAAAAGGCGGAATGCTGCATTGCGTTTAATTTTCATTTCTAAAGGTCTCTGCCGTATTGAAAATATCCCAAAAATATCCCATTTTTACTCATAGTCGAGCAACGTCACCGGCAAAGATACGCAATAGAAAGCACTCCTGTAAGGGTTTATAAAGGGGGTTATAGTTTGTTTTCGAATCTCCTATGCTCCACAAAAATCCCTCTCAGAATGGTCTGAGGGGGATTTTTCGTATAGAGTGGCCCAAATAATGTCCCATTTTTGTATCTGTCCCTTATTTTAGTTTCATATAGATTCGTATGAATTTATATGTATGTGTTGCTTCGCAATCAAAGGTTTCTGCGTTTTTGTCCTTTCTTTCCGCCTTTTTGGAAACAATTAGACACGGATCACCTTGTATCTTTGCCATGCAAACAGTAATAACTTATCGTATGGATAGAAGACTCGCACTTAAATGGATGGGGTTCTCCCTGGCCGCGGCTGCAATGGCTGGGATTGCCCCGCTTACTCATTCAGCCATTATCAAGGATCGCCAGCGCGGAAAGAGAAGGCTCGTTTTCTACTTTACCGCGACCGGCAACTCCCTGTTTGTCGCCCGCCAGTTCTCGGATACACCTTTGAGCATTCCTCAGGAGCTCAAGAAGACTGACCTTGTCTACGAGGCGGACGAAATCGCATTTGTCTGTCCGGATTATGCCGGGGCCATTCCCAAGATCGTGCGTGAATTCGTATCCAAGGGGACGTTCAAGGCTCCCTATATCTTCTCGGTCATTACCTACGGCAACGCCTGTGTCAATGTCGCTGAATACTGGGACGAATTCTGCCAGGAGCATGGTGTCAAGAACAATTACATCCGTCCCATCCTGATGGTGGACAACTATCTGCCCGTTTTCGACATGAACCAGCAGATCACCATCGACAAACACACGGACGAGGCTCTGGCCACCATCCTCGGGGAGGTCGGCGAGCACAAGGACTTTATCGCTCCCGCCGAGATGGGCTTCTTCAACAAGGAAATGCTCAAGGGGATGCAGGACCAGCACTTCTCGATGACGGCAGAGCGTCTGCTGGAATTGAGGTCGGACCGCTGTGTCAGTTGCATGACCTGCGAAAAGGTATGCCCGCACAAGAATTTCCGCTTGGGGGCGGAGGGGCTGGAGTTCAGCGGCAACTGCGAATACTGCCTGGCCTGTGTACACGCCTGCCCGCAGAAAGCCCTGACTTTGAAATCCGCCTGGGAAGGCAGACCAGGAGAGAGAAACCCGGAGGCCCGCTACCGCAATCCCAACGTTTCTCTGAACGATATCATCCAATCCAACAGACAATAATGAAGATAATCCTACCCCTACTGACCGCGCTCCTGTTCGCTGCTTGCGGATCCAATACCAACACGACTGTATCAAAAGAAGAATTGACCTTTCCTTTCGGGAATCCGCTCCCGTCTCCTCCCTTTACCGGCGAGGCTTATCTCCAGCCCCTGATTCAGCCGGATACGGTGTTCAACTTCCCCGCCACCAACAACATTACCTTTGCCCCTGGAGCGCACAGCACCTGGCATAGGCACGGCGGCATGGTCGTGATGGTTACCGGCGGCGTGGGACTCTATCAGGAAGAAGGTAAGCCTGCGCAGATTCTTCGCAAAGGCGACGTCCTGCAGATCCCTACCGGCGTACGTCACTGGCACGGGGCCACCAAGGATAATTGGTTTTCGCAGATTGTCATTTATGATGCCGCATGGGCCCCGGACGCTCACGTAGATGAGGACAACACTCTTTCGGATGAGGATTATAACCATGTGATTCTTGAAGAGTATGCACACACACCCGGCCTGGACGGTCTTATGTTTGCCGCTCCTGCCGAGAGCATGACGCTGCCCACTTTCAATGGTCCCATCCATCTGGCAAACACCCTCGAATCCCTTAATGTTGCCGATTGCCCCGGCATTCACAATGTAGTCTTCGAACCCGGCGTGTACAATGCCTGGCATAGCCATGCAGGCGGGCAGGTTCTCATCGTTACCGACGGTGTTGGCTATCACCAGATAGAGGGCCAGCCCGTCGAAGTCCTGCATCCCGGAGATGTGGCGATGTGTCCTCCCGGCGTCAAGCACTGGCACGGCGCCGCTCCAGGCAGTCGCTTTGCTCATCTGGCAGCCAATACCAATCCGGACAAGCCCGGTGTGGAATGGTTCGACCTCCTCCCGGAAGAAGAATACAACAAATTACCCAAAGAATAATGAAAAAAGCACTCGTACTCCTTTCAGCCGCAGTTGCCTTTGCCGCCTGCTGCAACAATACCCCTAAAGGCATTGTCATTGAAAAACAGGGCGTTTTCTCTTCCGGCGGAACCGTCACGGCCCCTATCCCCGGAGACTATAATCCCTCACAGAACTGGATGGATGCCACACGCGCCGGAACTACCACCCACGTGGACCACGCCAACACCTTCTATCAGATTCCTGCGGATGGCAACGGAAACCCCATCGTCTTCCTGCACGGCTACGGCCAGACCCGCACTAGCTGGCAGGCCACGCCGGACGGACGCGAAGGCTGGAGCGACCTCTTCCTTCGCAAGGGCTACGGCGTCTTCCTGGTGGACCAGCCCCGCAGGGGTGCCGCCGGAGCGACCGAGTTCATAGTCAATGACCCGGGTGACGTGGACGGCGACAAGTTCAAGGTGGGTGAGCAGGCTTGGTACACGCACTTCCGTATCGGCCGCGTGGCCCCGGAGCGCTACGAAGGTTCCCAGTTCCCGGAAGGGGCCGATGCCCAGACGCAGTTCTTCTGCCAAATGACGCCGAACACCGGCAACTACGACGAAGCCCTCTTCGGCAAGGCCCTCAGTGCTGTTCTCGCCGATGTCAAGGTCCTCACCGGAAAGAAGAGCATTTACCTCACCCATTCCCAGGGCGGCCGCGTGGGCTGGGCGACCGATGCGGAGAATATCGCCGCCATCATCGCCGTAGAGCCAGGCTTCGGTCCTTTCCCGGGATCTCCCGAGTATCAGAAGTTCCTGGATGCCAAGGTGCCCATGCTCTTCCTCTTCGGTGATTATATCCTGAACGGTCCCGAAGACATCCAGTCCACCGGCTTCTGGCAGTCCGTCCTTGCCCAGTGCCGCGACTTCGCCGAGCATTACAATGCCGACGGCGGCAATGCCAAGGTGGTCTATCTCCCCGACGAAGGCATCACCGGCAACAGCCACTTCCTGTTCCAGGAGAAGAACAATGACGTGATTGCCGATTATATTGCCAATTGGCTGAAAACCATTAATTTATGAAAAAGTATTTAATCCTTGCAGCGGCGGCACTTTTATGCCTCACCGCGTGCGCACAAAACAGCAAGAAGATGAACGAGAACAAGACTCTTATCGCCTGGTTCAGCTGGAGCGGCAACACCGAGGCCGTGGTGAACCATATTGCCGAAGTTACCGGTGCCGACACGTTCCGAATCGAACGTGAAAAGCCCTATCCGGAACAATATGATCCTTGCACAGTGGATGCCAAGCAAGAAGTCGATAATAACGTATTTCCGGCCATCAAAGGCCTCCCGGAGAACTTCGACCGATACAAGACCGTCATCGTGGCCGTCCCAGTATGGTGGTACACCGCCCCGATGCCCGTGCGCACCTTCCTGGAAAAGTCCGGACTGGACTGGTCCGGCAAGACAGTAATTCCGCTTTGCACGGCCTACACGGCAGAATACAACACCTTGAAGGACATCGTAAAGGCGACTCCGGATGCCAATCACCTGGAAGGTCTTGCCGTCATCACTACCAAGATGAACGGCGAAGACATCGACAAGAAGTTCCCGCAGGTTGATGCCTGGCTGGAGAAGGTCAACCTGAAGTAGCGCTTAACAACATATTCAAACAGAAGGACGGTACCCAAGTGAGTATCGTCCTTCTTTATTATTGCAAAAGATCTAAAAGGCGGGCGTATAGACATTCGCCACCACATTGATGCCGTCAACTTGGTAGGTTACCCGATGGATATTTACCTCTCCGGGCATATTCTCGGAGATCGCATCCTCATAAACCAGCCCGAAGGCATTGGGAGTCAAAGTGGGGCCCTCGTCCCCATAAGTCTGTGCTTTTGCCATAAAACCAAGTGCAATAAAAAACAGTGTAACAATCTTTTTCATCAATTCTTCGTATTAGTTTCCCAAAACCTTACCGCATCTTCAATCCAGCCTTCGGCAACGGTGCCGGTGCCCAGGCCGAAGCCGTGCGGGAGGTCTTGGTAGGAGTGGAACTCGGTAGGGATGCCTGCCGCAGCCATGGCGTCCAGGCGACGTTTCATGCCTTGCCAGGAGGCGATGCCGTCGGCGGTACCGCAACAAGCGTAGGTGGGCGGATCATTCCTCGTCCAGTCGCCGTGGCCGGTGTACTGCATGACAACCGTCCTGGCCCGAGGGACACCATAGGCTTCCGCCGTGCTTCCCAGCGTCGCCGCCATCCGGGCACCGGCACTGCCGCCCCAGAGGGAATAGCCGTCCATGTCGATGCCCAGTTTGTCGGCATTGGCAACCAAGAAGGCGATCGTCCGGGCCAAGTCCTCCATCGCCGTGTCCCAACCGGGCCGGTAGATAAGCGCAAAAGCGTTGTATCCTTTCTTTGAAAGCTCGAGCGCGTGCGGAAAACTATCGTGCATGGCTCCTACATAGGAGAATCCCCCGCCGGCATTGCAGATGGCCGTTTTGGCGCCCTTGTTCCCCTGGAAGAAGAACAGACCAGTATCCTTTTTGGCGGGGTCTGCGGCCTTTTCGGCCTCCGTATAGATGTCCAGGAAAACCGTCTTTCCGGCATCGGAACGGGACTTGAGCGTATTGACAATCTCCACCGTTTTGTCCGGGTCGATGTAATTGTACCAGGCGAGTCTCAGGTCTTCCAGCGTGCTGCCGCTCCAATAACCTGTGTTCACGGGAAAGAGCAAACGGCCGAAGCCCTCAAAGGAGGGGGCGGCCATCACATCGGAAATCCGGGAATCTCGGGAGTAAGTCTGCGTTACCGGAACCTGTTCCGGCGGATAGAAGAAGGGAAAAGCATTGTAGATGAACTCCCAGACGGCATTGAAGTCGTGCTGGCCACCCTCCTTCTGATGGTAGGAGAAGTTGGTTGAATTGAAAGTATCGGTGAGCTTTCCCATCGCAAGCGCCTGGTTGTGAGTCTGGTCTATGCGAACATCCCGCGTTCCCACGGCATACCAGACGTAAAAGTCGTTCTTGTAGGGAGATGCATTTACGAGGTCTGCCAGGAACTTCGCCGTCTCGTCAGGATGGGAAGCGCCGCCGAACATCCCTTGGCTCCAGTTGTCGCCGCTCATCGGCAGATACTTGCCGCTGTACGGGAAGGCCTGCTCAAAGACGTACCAGGTAGTGATGCTGCCCAGCGAGAATCCGCCGATGGCACGGTGGCCGCGGGATGCCAGGATGCCTTCCACATCGGCATTCTCCAGATAGGTGGAGTAATGCGTTTCTATGGCAGGGATCAGGTCGTTCACGTACTCTTGGGAGAAAACGGCCGCCTCGAGGGTGCTCTCGCCCCAATCCTTGGACTGGTTGTCCTTGTCCCAGGTGGGAGAAACGGCGATAAAGGGTTTGGTAAGGCCGCGTTGGATCATGTTGTCGAACAGGTGCACGAGCGGAGTCTTTCCGTTTCCGCTCCGACCCAGGAAATACTCTTGTGCCACGCCGGTCCAGCCATGCAGCAGATAGATGACATCATACTTTTGCGAAGGATCATAGCCATACGGCAGATAGACGTATGCAGGTTTGCGGGTTGCTGGTCTGGCGGCAGAAGTGTAGTCCTTGGAATCGTACCGGAGGACTTCCACCGTCCCTTGTTCGGATGCCGGCTGGAAGTATTCCGAAGGGACGGCCTCGGTGTAGTGGATACTGAAAGGTTCTGTCACGGGGGAAGGGCTGTCTTTTCTGGAGGAAGGATCCTCTCCTGGCTGTTCGTTTTGGTTTTCAGGCTGTTCCTCTGCCGGCACCACCTCGCCCTGGCAGGCACAGGCGGAGAAACTCATCAGTGCGGAGAGTAAAAGGGAAATCGTTCGTTTCATTGTTTGATGACTTGGGTGCCTCCATAGACCTCGCTGATGGGAATCGAATCCAGGGCTTTGTCGATGGCGGCGATTTCTTGAAGGGAGATATCAATATCGGCTGCTCCGATGTTCTCCTTCAGGCGGAAGAACTTGCGGGTACCAGGAATGGGAACGATCCAGGGCTTCTTGCAGAGCATCCAGGCCAGGGAAATCTGTGCAGGAGTTGCCTTGTGTCGGTCGGCCAGACTGTCCACCAGGGCGAACAGCTCCTTGTTGGCCTCGAAGCTCTCCTTTTTGAACTGGGGCATTCCGGCGCGATAGTCGGAGGCCTTGTCAAAGGCGCATCCGGCCTGGTACTGTTCGCTCAGCAGGCCATTCGCGAGTGGAGAGAACGCCATATAGCCGACGCCCAGTTCCTCCAACATGGGGAAAAGGGTTTCGTGCCAGCGGGCCATCATCGAATAGCGGTTCTGGATGGCAGTCAGCGGAGTAACTGCATGAGCGCGGCGGATGTAGTCTTCCGACGCTTCGGACACACC
>Ga0247608_10006701_pt1 | contig 12028 bp, 7 predicted proteins | sample 176DNAGHGlowgp2_FD_193490 | JGI IMG/M metagenome (GOLD analysis project Ga0247608, IMG submission 193490) | Sheep rumen microbial communities from Palmerston North, Manawatu-Wanganui, New Zealand - 1766 DNA GHGlow gp2 | ecosystem: Host-associated > Mammals > Digestive system > Stomach > Rumen ... | reverse complement strand
GGCTCATCAACCATAATGCAACCAATAGATACCTTTTGGCATCATCACGAATTCCAGAATCTCCAGAGAAATACAGTGAGGATGTTGCTGCACCTTGGATTAAGAATCTCCAGCTAAGCTGGAGAATGCAGTTGCTTGACGAACAACTAGTAGAAACCGAGGGGTGGGGTTGATGTTTTGAGAAATCTATCTGTTCCTGCTTTTTCTACGACTGCCACTAAAGAGATTAACGAGACATTCTTTAACATCTTACATGGTCAATATATTGGGCGTGGCGTATTACCCAAGTTTGAACATCTACATGGTTGGCTTGATGTCATACGTCCAGAGTATGATAGTTGGGGAACGAAACTGAAGTATGAGAAAGATGATTTTCTGACGGATTTGTCTGACTTGCAAAACTTGTCTGCACTATGTTTAAAGATAAATAAGACAGAAATAGAAACTTTGGTATGGCTTAATAAAGTATACAAGTTTCTCGTTGAGCAGAACCTACTTGTTGATTTTGACAACTTTGCTATTATTCCAAATCAGAAAGGCGATTTTAAGTTGCTCAAAGATTTAAAGTCAGACCACTCTTCTCGTATTCCAGAAAAGCTGAAGTCAATTTATAATAGCGTTAATCAAGATAATGCGACAGTTCAACATATACTTATGAATGCAGGTGTTGACGCAACAATATTCGGCAGTACCCTTCAGGTATTCAGTTTGAAGGAGATGATAGAAGCATTGAACAATTACATAAAACAAGGTACGAACATCTATAAGTACAACGAACTATTAGACGTCAAGTCTGAAGTAGCTCATAGTTTACTCGCGCTTTATCCTAATATTGGGGACGTTGATTTTATTAAGAAAAGGCACGATATATATGAGTTCTGTAAAGCATATCGTTCCATGCCTGATTATTGTGTGGTTGATGTTACAGATACTGAATTGTGGAAGGAAGCAGACAACTTTTGGTTTAACAACAGTTTTACTAATATCGCTAATAAAACAAACATCTCAACCGTTGCTGCGTCATTCTTTACATCTGCGAAGACAGAGGAAGACACTTTGATTTGGTTGAATAAGTACCTAAAGTTCTATCGTGACAACTCGCATGGGGACCTTATTAAAGAGCAAACAGTATTTCCTAACCAACAGATGAATCTTAAAAGATTAAATGACCTCAGATATGACAGTTCTATTCCCGAAGTTTTTAAGGATTTAGCAAATTATGCTGCAAGTCCAACAAGTCCTGTGGACGTATATCGCCATCAACTCCTACATAGATTGATTCTTGGTTATGAGCTACAGAACCCTCTTGCAGTCAAGGATATTTACGAATATGTCAAGAAAACCTTTGATGCAAGCAATGATAGTACAAAGGAAATCATTGCTCGTCATACAATTTCTATATTGGTTAAGCAAGATTCAGGAGAGCCAGAAGAAAAGAAACTATATGATTTCGCAAAGACCATCTCTGTATATGCTTTTGAAGATGCTAAATATGTAGAATCATTTGCAGGCTTCAATTGGGGGTTTGCCCAAGAATACTATATTAAACTTTTGGCTAACAGAATAGCATTATCTGTCAATTTAGATGGTTTTAAAGCTTTATCTTCAAACTTTGCGGAGAAAGAGGGCATACAATGCATAACGGAACTTACCCAATGGATAGATCGTTTCATTGAATTTCTGCATTCTTACAAGACCAAGAAGTATTGGAGTATCATTACCGACAAGGATAGCGGCATCGGTATCTGGTTGAACCAAAATAACAATTTCTGTAGGTTCCAAGATGTCCGTAAAGATGATGTTATTTCTGAAACTCTAAAAGATATATGTGCAAATAATGTGCATATTAATCGTGATTTTAGAGAAGAGATGTTTACTCTTAACTCTTCACTTTCTTCTTATCTCGAAACAAAGCCAATTACACTAAAAGAAATAGGTGAGTTCGTTGATGACAAGATTGAACACTATAATGGTAACAAGCAAGATAATGATTTTCGCTCTCTTGTCTTTGCTATAGGTAAATTGTGCAAGACCAGTGTCGGACTTGAAGATATAATGACATACTTTAAAGATATGAGGAATTCGCTTATTGTATGGTCGTTAGGTGAAGGTACCACTATGGATCTTGTCAGTTCAATCGTACAGCAAGGAGACGAGAAATTAAAAATGGTAAAAAACTTATTAGAAGATAACAGTATTGATGAAATAAATAGGCTAAGCCAAATTGTAAGAGATACTTCTTATGAAGGCGTTAAGAAAATAGTTGAACAATTAGGCGATATGGATGAAAATACTTCTCGCCAAATACTTGAGCTTGCTCAATGTGACAAAAGTCAACTCTCAGCCATACAAGAGATCATGAAAGATTATCCAACATTGGATTTCAATGGCATTTTGATAAAATTGAGACAGGAACAAGGAGATTTTAGCACAGAACATGTTCAGCAAAATATTTCGGATGAGCGTAAGAGAGAAATTGGCGACAAAGGAGAATGCTTTGTATATGAGTTGCTCTGCAATCGCTTCGATAGTTCTTATATTAGATGGTCAAATTATGCTCCAAACGATGAAAATGCAAGAGTTGTTAGTTTTAAGGGAAAAGTATATCGATTGAATACTACCTCTCATGATTTTGATTTCGTAGTTTCGTATAATGGCAAAAGCATATATATTGAAGTGAAGACGACAGTAGGGAATATAAAGAGTAGTAAAGATTTCCCACTTATCTTCGAGACAAAAGAATGGGAATGGATAGACATTAATAGTACGAATAACGCCCAGCACTATATCGTTCGTGTGTTTGATGTTGAAAATAATCCCAAAGCTTATTTCCTGAAACAAGAATTAAATGTTGAATAGATATCAGTTTATAGATGATTTTTATGTTATATAAAAAGAAGAAATAATGATTATGTTAAAGAAAATATTTTTTGCAATAATACTATTAGTTGTACCTCAATTTATGATGTCACAGAATAACACGATCACTGGTACAATCATTGATTCAGAGACTAAAAATGCGGTCTGTGGAGCAGTCATAACTATGGGCAATAATAAAGTTGTATCGGACATAGATGGTAGATTCTTTATTCCATCGGATAACGGTTACGGAACGATTACATGTACATATATAGGCTATAAGCCTTTAATAATTGATGTCTCAGTAAGACAAAACCTTGGGCTTGTTGAGATGAAAACAGAAGCTCAATTGTTGACGGATGTTGTAATTTCCTCCCAATTGGCTGTCCCTAGAAAAACGCCAATAGCAGTTACAAATGTCTTGGCATCACAAATCGAAGAGCGTTTGGGTAATGACGAATTCGTTGAAGCCCTGAAATATGCTCCAGGTGTTCATCCTAACAGACAAGGAGGAAGTTGGGCAGATTCGGAGATATTTGTTCGAGGCTTTGATAATACTAATGTCGCGACATTAATTAACGGAATTCCTGTAAATGATATGGAGAACGGAACAGTATATTGGTCTAATTGGGCCAGTTTGAGTGAAGTCGCTTCGGTTGTTCAAGTTCAAAGAGGTATTGGTGCGACAAAACTCAGTGCCCCATCTGTAGGCGGTACAATTAACATAATTACCAAAGGAATTGATACTAAAAAAGGTGGTAGCGTATCCTATTCTATAGGAAACGATGGTTACCAAAGGACTTCCTTTAGCATTAGTACGGGCTTGATGGATAATGGATGGGCTATCAACGTCTTAGGCAGTTATTCTCATGGAGATGGGTATGCTCAAGGAACAAACTTTAAAGTTTACAACTATTTTGCTAATATTTCAAAACTTATTAATACCAATCATCAGTTGAGTCTTACAATCTTTGGTGCTCCACAAGAGCATTACTCGCGTTCAAACGCTTTAACCAAGACGGATTGGGAGATGGTACGTACCAAGTATAGCCAAGATAATGATTGGAGGAGGTATAATCCGGACTATGGTTTCAATAGTACTGGGCAACGCAAGACAGCAGATTATAATAAGTATCACATGCCATTTATTACATTAAAGCATCTTTGGAAAGTGAATGAGAAATCAAACTTGTCTACAACTGTCTATGCTGCTTTTGGAAGTGGTGGTGGTTACAACGGAAAAGCCAATGAAACAACCTATTCTGAATATGACTGGTATGGTTCTGACTATGGAAAGTTAAATATGAAATTCAGAGCTGCAGACGGCACATTTGATTATTCTAAAATTGAAGAAATTAACAAGGCATCCGAAAATGGATCCGAAATGATTATGACCAGAATTCGAGGAAAACAGAATTGGTACGGTTTACTATCTACCTTTTCAAGCCAAGCTTTTGGCTGCATTGACTGGTTTGCTGGTATTGATTCTCGATATTATAAGAATCAACATACTAATGAAATTGTTGACCTCTTCGGAGGTGAGTATTATATTGACCCTTGTCGTAGCGAAGTCAGTATTTCCAATAATCCCATGGCCACTGAAGAATGGAAAAATCAACATCTTGGCGTTGGAGATATCGTATATCGTGACTATGATAGTTATATTCTTCAGAATGGCATATTTGCCCAAGTCGAGTATAACAAGAACAAAATCAACACTTTCATTTCTGGCTCAATTAATCTGACTGATTTTTGGAAGTATGACAGATTCTATAATACGGGCTCAAAAGCCAGATCAGATACCAAAGGTTTCTGGTGCGGGAACATTAAAGCTGGCATCAATTACAATTTTGATGAGCACAACAATGCCTTTTTCAATATAGGTTACAATTCTAAGGCACCTCAGTTTAAGTCTGGAGTATTCATGTCTCCGACTTCTTCAAATGTGACTAATGATAATGTAAAAAATGAAAAATCATTCTCTACAGAACTTGGCTATTCCTTCCATAACAAATGGCTTGTATTCAAGGTCAACGCTTATTATACCAAATGGCTAGACAAGAGTATGACCAAGAAGGGTAAAATTACCGAGCAGTATTATATCAACATGACAGGTGTAAATTCCAAGCATATGGGATTGGAATTTGAATTGAGGGCTATGCCAGTTCAATGGGTAGAGGCAGAAGCTACGTTATCCCTCGGCAATTGGAAATGGGATAGTGACAATGTGAAGGGATATGCTTATACTCTGAGTGGACAAGCTGTAACTCCTGACGGAGGAATAACGACACCTGGAGCTGCAGACCATGCATATGCTACGATTAACATGAAAGATATCCATATCGGTGGATCTGCCCAGACGACAGCAACTGTTGATGTGACTTTCAAACCATTTACAGGATTCCGCATAGGTGGTGGTTTCACACATTACTCTCGTAATTATGCTTACTACTCGTTGTCTGGTAGCAGCCTAAAACTCGGAAAAGTAATGAACGTAGTGGAACCATGGAAGATTCCATCCTATGGATGTTTTGACTTATGGAGTTCGTACAAGTTTATGTTGGGGTCTCTCCATGCGACAGTTTCTGGTCAAGTCAGCAATGTGTTTGACAACCATTATATTGAAAAAGCATGGAACCCAACTACTGTTAGTCAAGATGTTGTATCAGTTAATCCTGATGACGTATATCTTTTCTATGCCATTGGCAGAACATGGACAATGAAGTTAAAGATTGATTTCTAATCGATTGATATGGATTTTTTTAGATTAGTCTTACGCTTTATTCCTGAATACAAAGGACGTATAACTGCATACGTCTTTATGAACTTTATTGCTTCAGTTTTCAGTGTATTCAGCTTTATTGCACTTATCCCTCTTATCCAACTTTTATTTGGCTTGTCTGATGAAAAGTTTGAATACGTAGAGACACAAGGATTATCTTCTTACAATGGGCTTCTTGATGCAGCCAAAAACAACATCATGTATTATTTGCAGGAACAGATAGCTGTGAATGGTAAAATATGGGTGTTGTTTGCTATTGGTGGATTTGTGGTACTCATGTCATTCCTGTTTAATATCGTATCATATTTTGCTTATTGGGTGCGTATTCCCATTAGAACTGGTATTTCGCGTTCTTTAAGACAAGATGCTTATAACAAGATTGTGTATATGCCGGTATTAGCTTTCTCCAAAGAGAACAGAGGAGATTTCGTATCCAGAATGACAAGTGATGTGGATGAAATAGATTTCGGTATTGGTACGACGCTTGATATGTTTATCAAAGATCCCATACAGATTATTGTATACCTTGTCACTATGGTTAGCATATCCGCGAATCTGACCATGTATGGTATAGCCCTGTTGTTGGTTATTTGCTCAATAATACTGTATTTGGGAAGAATTATGCAACGGATTACTTTTCAGGCGCAGACAAACAGGGGTAAGATTCTATCCATGTATGAGCAAACAATAGGTGTTCTTCCTGTTGTGAAGTCTTATTGCACAGAGCATGATTTCTCAGAAAAGTTCAGCGTGCTAAATTATGATACTCAGCGTATTTTCAATAAGCAAAACAGATTTTATACGCTGGCTTGGACATGCACGGACTTCTCATTGGTTGCTATCATCGTATTGATACTGTGCGTTAGTGGCGAATTGATACTGAATGGACAGTCGGAAATTGGCCCTGCAACTCTTATCGCCTTCCTTGGGGTATTCTATTCCCTCATTGCTCCGATGCGTGACCTCATGAAATGCACCTTTGGTATTCGCAAAGCAATGGCTTCCTTAGAACGTTTGAATAGAGTGCTATGTATTGAACAGGAACCAGATTCTGCCAAAGAAGAATTAGTGGTTCGCCATACAGACGAGCCTATCATTGAGCTTCGAGGCGTATCGTTTTGTTATGAGAACGATGATGTCCTTAAAAAAGTCTCCATAAAAGTCAAGGAAGGAGAAAAAATCGCTATTCTTGGTTCTACGGGGGCAGGAAAGTCCACTTTAGCTGGCATTATATCCCAATTGTATAACCAAAATGAAGGAGAGGTTATAATAAATGGTAAGGAAATCAGTACATATAGTGTGAGCTCCGTTAGAAAGAACATTTCATATGTTGTTCAAGATCCTCTTCTTTTGCAAGATACTATCTTCTACAATATTACGCTAGGTAATAAACAATATGCAAAAGATGATGTTATCAAAGCTGCTCAGAAAGCTCATATTCATGACTTCATCATGAGTCTTCCTTCAAAATATGAAACCGTCATTGATGATAGAGGTACATCATTGTCCAGCGGGCAAAAACAATGTATAGCACTTGCCCGTGCTTTTATAAAAAAAGCTCCGATTTATATTATGGACGAAGCGACTTCTGCGCTAGATCCTAAATTGGAAACTCTAGTCCTTAAAGAACTGATGAGCGACGCAACCAGATATGCAGCCATAATAATAACGCATCGTGTTAGCACAACTCTTGATGCTGACAATGTTTATGTGATAGATGATGGTATGATTGTAGAAAAAGGGACTCCAAAACAATTATTTGAGAAAGACGGCCTTTATAGAAGTCTAGCAGTTATCCAGAATATAAAGTTATAATAATGGAATGAATATGATGAAAGTGAAAGTATCATTGGATGATGAAATGGCTATAACACATAATGGAATCGTGGAAGATAATGCAGTATATAAAGAATTAGAGTCCATGCTTAATGAAGCATGGACTAATGGATATATAAATGGTTATATTTCTGTTATTCGGAGAGAGCCTCAATATAGTGAGCATAGCGATGAATATGAAGGAAGTCTGCTTGAGGAGTATGAGTGCGGTTATCTTTCTGCGATTCAAGACGATGTAAAATGGACAAGAAAGTACGCATGGGCAAGAGGCTATATAGACGGACTGAAAACTTCTAAATTAGAATGGTTCGATTTTGACTTTTTTGCATTTTGGGCAACGGAATATACAGGCGAATTATTGACACAATACAACTCGGGTTATTATGAAGGCTTTTTTCTTAGTCTTTCCAAACAAAAGGATTATGAATGGGCATTAGGATTTCTAAATCAGTTAAGAAATATTCAACCAATGATAAGTAACTTTCCTTGCTTTGGAAAAAGTCACCATGATGACCATGGATATTTACGCTATCCCGCTTCCTATGAAGATGGTTATGAAACTGCAAAGACCTTTTGTCAATATGATAAGATAGCAGAAGCAGAAATAGCAATTAACTTCACGCCCCCAATACAATGGATTGTCGGTTATATTGATGGTAAGTATCACCGAGAAGAAAGATTTGGATTAAACTCATTTAATAAAGAAACGAATCGTTCACGAACAATTTTCGACGACTATAGTATTGCCTATGCGGATGGATACAAAGCAGGGGCAGGATACTCTATTAGAGATAAAGTTGAAAGCGGTATGAAATCCTGGGAATATAATTCGAGTGGAACTATTGAAAGGTCGGAAGAAGATATAAAGAAGGAACGAACGTGGGCAACAGGGTATATTGACGGAAGGTTATATGGCATTCAAAATTTTAGAAGTTATAATGATGCTGAGATTATCATATACAAGGAAGGGTATATTATTGGCTTTTCTGAATTACAACAAGACAAAAATGACGAGAGCAAGAATGCAAGTATTACTTTGTGCTCTGCAGAAATAAATGGTAGCTCTGATGCTAGAAAATATGATCGCATGATGAATCATGGTTATGACAGAGCAAGATTTCACGCATATCGGAAAGGTTTTTATAGAGAAATGTTATACAAATTCAATAACACAAATAATACTACTGAAAATACTATTGAATGTATAAGAGAATACTTGAGATCCTTTGATCTTCCTCAATCCGCTACGTATATAAATAATAAACTCGATGCTTGGAAATTAGGGGTTAAAAGTGGATTAACGGGTAATTCTCCACGCCCTAATAATAGTGTGTTTTTTTATGCTGAAGATAATTCAATATATAGCTTAAATGATGACTCTTTTGCCCATAATATTGAATCCGATTTATACAATTCTTATAAAGAAGGATGTAGATTTGGATATGAACATTCTCCTTTCTATATATGGGATTTTGTATATAATATTGGGTTTTCAGATGGCGAAGATTATGCATTTGAAAGAACTAATGCATATAAGAAATCGAGGAGCAAATATAAAGGATATACACTTGAAGCTTATGACAATGGTTTTTCAGATGCTTTAGATTCTGCATATAATGAAATGAAGGATGATGACAAATATGGAAGTTCCTCATATGAATGGACAAAAGAAGATGCTTGGGATGGGATGACTGATGGAATGTATGGCGATTATAAAGGCGATGTGGATCCTGACAAATTTGGTGTGTAACTGAATGAAGAGATTATAAATAGAACTCTGTTTTGTTGACATTATGTATGGACGCATTGGTGTTGAAGATGAAATAAGACAAGCAATATGACTATCTGGCAAATCATACTAATCATCTGTGGGGCAATTACTGCAATTGCCTTTATCATCGCGCTTATTGGACTTCTTTTAGATGATAAGAAGTTTAAGGAACGAGAATGGTGGATGTTGCCAGCTACGCTCATAATTATTCCGATTGTAATAATCGGCGAAATGATGGCGTTGCAGGAATACCTTTCGGAAGTATGGAAAGATGGCGGATTCAGAAAGCACTATCAATTAATAAAGGAAAGGAAGGCAGAGTATGAGGCTGAGCAAAAAAGAAAGCAAGAGGAAAAGGTAGAATACAACATTAAACGAACAGCTTATCTTAACGGTTTGCTGACAAGAGATGAATTGCCAAGACTCGATGGGATTCATGAGTTCGAATTCGAAGACGAAATGAACCTTTCTGTTGATTACGATGCAGAGGTTCGTGAAATTGTGTATGTCGAAAATGAATATTGTGAGTCTCTTAATAGTTTCTTTATCAGAAATAAGGACTTGCGCCTTTACCATATGTACAAATTCGTGTATCTTCCCAATTTCAGTACGGAGTTGAGCAGTGGGGAACTGGCCAGGTATATTTCACCTAACTTACCTGCGGAGGAGAAGATAAGAATTGATATGGATTCGTCATATCCAATTAAGTATCTTTGGTATCCGGAAAATGCGAAAAACATTCAGCATGGTATGATGTTTTTCAGAAGATATAGTGACTATTATGGCATTAAATATATTAAGGGAGAGTATTTCCACCTGAAGGAAGGAACTGATGATGAGGTCATTGAACAACTCAGGCAGATAGTAAAGGATGTGCATTCTCTCCATGCTCATGCTGCGTTATATTGTACGGTGGGTACAAACGATAAAGTGGATAGTTCTGAGGAACATACTGATGAGTATGCTGACGAACTATTTGAGAGAGTAAATAATGACCCTGAGATTGCAATTATCGTAAAAGAAGTGCGTGAAAGGGTGAATGCACTGAGAGAACGTGGTATGGCAGAAAAGCTGATTCAAAGGATTATCCACCTTGAACCTAAATTAAGTCGTTTGGTGATTACTAAGGACTTGCGCATTATGCTACCCGATTACAATAATATGGAGATAATGCTTGAACCTATCAACAAGGCGGTGTTCCTGTTGTTCTTAAAGCATCCAGAGGGAATAGTTTTTAAGCATTTGCCTGATTACAGGAAGGAACTGGCAGATATCTATCAAATGATAAAGCCTTTAGGATTGAATGAAAGGGCTCTGCAGAGCATCGAGGACGTGACGAACCCGTTGCTGAACTCCATCAATGAGAAGTGTGCTCGTATCCGAGGGGCTTTTATCTCTCAGTTTGATGAAGACCTGGCACAACATTATTATATATATGGCAGGAGAGGGGAACCAAAGAAAATCTCCCTGCCTCGCGATTTGGTAGTCTGGGAATAAAGCACTTTTATATAGCCCAATCTTCCAGTTTTATACCCTCAATACGATTAAAGTGCTTGGTGTTATGGGTGACAACAGTCAAATCGCCAATAACGCCAGTGGTACCAATCATTAAGTCGAAATCTTCAATGATATTGCCACTTTTCTCCAAACGGTATTTCTCGCTACTGAAGTATTCTGGTATATCGTCAATGCCAACAATCGTGTAGTAATCAATAAGCAGTCTTGCCTTAGTCAGTTCTTGCTCACGATATTTTTCTGGAGCATTCAGAGCCCCATACAACAATTCAATGGCTGTAATAGCAGAAATGCAACAGTATTGATTCTGCTCAATGCATTTCTGGCGTACAATCTCATTACCCCGCAATAACTCTATGCAGGTTGACGTTTCCAAAAGATACTTGAAAGTGGTCATGATTAGAACTTAGGATATGTGTTTTCTGTGCGTCCTTCGCGAATTTGCTGCATGATTTCATCGGTAGTACGTGGATCGTTGCTCCAACCACCAAAGAATCGGTCAATTTCTGAGGCTACACGTGCCTGGCGAACGCTATCTGTCTCATTGACACTCTCGCGCAAACGGCGTGATAATGCCAACCTGTCACTGGCGGATAGACGCTGTGCCTTGCTCCAAACACTCTCAATCGAAATACCCATATCTGTTTATATAACTATTGATTACGGCAGCAAAGATAAGGATATTATTGCAGAAAAACAAGTTTTTCTCCTTTTTTCTGCATCTTTATAGGTAAAAAGGCCTTTTCACAAGCCTTGTGGGGCGAAATTGTTTGGTTGCAGAGTTAGAAATGGCTAACTTCGCAACCAAATTTTATTATTCGTAAATGTAACGGTAATTATGGTAGAAATAATGAATGATGTTAGTTACTCCAACGTGAGAGAAATGGTAAAACATTGTCTATGTGAAGTACAGTCAAAGACCGCAAACATAGGTGTCTCTGGAATCCCGTCCGGTTTTGAGAGCCTAGATGAACTCACAGACGGTTTTAAGAAAGGGAAGGTGTACATTGTTGGTGGAAGACCGTGCATGGGAAAAGAAGAGTTTATGCTGTCAATGATAAGAAATATAGTTGTTGAGAGTAAAGTTCCTGCTTTGTTGTTTTCTACAAACAATATGGGGCAAGACTACATGCAAAGACTATTGTCTATCCATTGCGATATTTCAACATCGCTCTTACAACAAGGAACTCTTAAATACAATGAGTGGGAAATAATTGATAAGGGAATTGGGACTTTGGTAGATGCTCCATTGTTTATACACAACT
>Ga0247608_10006700_pt1 | contig 12030 bp, 9 predicted proteins | sample 176DNAGHGlowgp2_FD_193490 | JGI IMG/M metagenome (GOLD analysis project Ga0247608, IMG submission 193490) | Sheep rumen microbial communities from Palmerston North, Manawatu-Wanganui, New Zealand - 1766 DNA GHGlow gp2 | ecosystem: Host-associated > Mammals > Digestive system > Stomach > Rumen ... | reverse complement strand
TAGACTTGAGTCAGATTCTATCAATAAGCTATATATCTCTCTTTTGAATTATGTTAATGCTATTCCAGCAGGAGAAACATCTCCTATTTATGACGGAATTCGCTTTTCTATTCAAAAGAAAGTTGCTGAAATCTATCAGTATATTTTTGATATGATTGAGAAGAAATTTGGTTTCTTCCAAAGAAGATATGGTAGTCGTGCATTAGCATTAGGAACTCGTAATGTAATTTCACCTGCTCCATTAACTTCTAAATCTCCTGATGATCCTACTCAGATTAAAGTGAATGAAGTTGGTGTTCCGTTATTCCAATGCTTAAAGATGGCTATGCCTCTTATTGTGTACATGACAAAACGTTATTTCCTAAATGATATATTTGGTAGTATGTCGGATCAAGTAACACTCATTGATCCTGATACTTATAACTTAACATATCAACCTGTAGATGAAGATGAGAAAACAAAGTTCACTTCTTCTGAAGGTATTGAAAAGATTGTAAATCTATTCCGTGATAGAGAGTTTAGATTTAGACCTTTATCCTGTATAAGTAATAATAAAAGATATTATTTATACTTAGTTTATGACGAAGGTTCTCGTGTTACTATAATAAGAAGTATTCAATCTATCAAGCATATATTAGATGAAAGAAAAGAATTCTTTAATCCTAAGTTATTAAGACCTATGACTTATGCTGAATTCTTCTATCTTTCTGCTTATTTTGCTACAGTTAATAAACATGTAGAACTTTGTAGATATCCTGCTGAAAAATTAGGTAATGCTATTCCATGTAATGTACATTTACTTAGTACAATACCAAGCAGAAATGTTACAATCTATCTTGAAACAGATACAATTGAATTACCAGAATATCCTATTATAAATCAGGTATTTGCTGATAGTATTCAAGCACATGCTTGCATGGAACCTGGGCTTGGTGCTGACCATGATGGTGATACAGGTAATCTTAATTTGATATTTAGTAAAGAAGCAAACGAAGAAATAGATAAATATGATAAGAGTATTGGTCGTTGGATTGATACATCGGGAAGAGGTGTAGCTGCATTCTTGTATATGGAACCTATGCCTGTATGGAATTTAACAAGAGATCCGGAGTAAAAACTATGTTAGAATTTACATCATTACATAAGAAAAAAATAACAGAAAGCAATGAACTATTTACTGAAATAGTTGTTATTGGTAGTATAATTGCTTTAATTGGTCTTTTAATTCTTGGAATAAAAGAATCTATAAAAGAAGCAAAAAGACAAGAAGAATATAAAAGAAGAATTAGAAAAATACTCGAATTTGTTAGAAAATATTATCCATCTATTTGTAATAAAGTTAATAGACAAAAAAATAAAGATCCTTTTTATTTCAAAGATAAAAGTAATTTATACGATGTAACTAATGTTATTCAATCACTAAACAATGGTATTATATTTCTTAAACAAGCATGTAAGTATCGTTCTTCTTATCGTGTGAGAGATATAATAGAGGATGAAGAATCAACAGAATATGATATTAAATCTGCTGTAGATGAAGATCTAAATAGATTTTTACCAGGAAGATTTAATACTCCAGAAGAAGAGAGTTTAACATTAAGTAAAGCAGGTTGGCTAAATGCACAGAATGTTTTACATATGCTGGATTCATTTGATCGATTCACTGATTGTTATTTCTGGTTTTTTGATCATTTACATTCAGAATTACGTTTAAAAGACAAATATCTTGAAAATAATGTAGATCGTTATATCATTAACCATTGCTTAAGTAATACAGGTATATTTGAATTGTTTAGAGCGTATGGTGGAATTCTCGAAACTTTAAGAAATATACTCATACATGCTAAAAAATTCCAAGAAAATGAATGAATCTTGTGAATTTTTACAATTTATTTATTAATCATTATACTTAATTAATACTCCTTGGCATTCTTGCCAAGGAGTATCTTTATTTCTTTAATTTTTCTGGTAGGAGTACTATTGTATACAACGTACTATATTAAGGATCATAGATACTTCATCTATATATTTCTAATATATACGTTATAAATAATATTTACAATAAGGAACCCTTATGGATACCGAATTTAAAGAGCAAGTAACAGCGGCAGAAGCAATTGTTCCAAATCATATGACGTATGCTCAATATAGCATACGTGAGTTTCTTCCGTCTTATATCGATGGTTTAAAATTAATCAATAGACGTATTCTTTGGACACTAGGTTCAAAGAAAGATAAAATGAAAGCTGCTAAATTGATAGCAGATACCTTAGCTTCTATTCATCCTCATGGACCAGCTAGTATTTATGGTGCAATGATTCGTTTGTGTCAATCATTTACGCAAGCTTATCCTTTGATCCAGCCATATGGTAATGTTGGTGCCGTTGGTGGATCTGCACAAGCAGCAGCTGAACGTTATCTGGACATTGGTCGTAGTGATTTTGCATACGATATATTCTTCGCGAGAGTTAATGTTAAGACATTCTCTTATGTTCCAGATGAAATGAATGTTGGTGTTGAACCAACTTATTTCATTCCGATTATTCCGTTTGCTCTTATGGCTGGAGCAAAAGGTATTGGCATGGGATATAAGACAGAACTTCCGATGTATTATTTCAAAGATATTTGTGATTTAACTTTGAAGTACATCCAATATCGTAAGACAAATATGAAGTTCCATCCGGAACAATATTATCGGGAATTTGCAAATTTACTGTTACCTGCTTATGCTCAATATTCTCTCATCAGAAATGGCGAAGAGTTAATGGAGAACTATAGTAAAGGTAAATTTAATTGTCCTATTGTATTAGATGGATGTATGGATGTTTATCCGAATAGAGTAAATCTTCGTTCTATTCCATATGGACAGAACTATTTACAAATTCTTGAACATCTGAAAAATGAGAAAGCTAAGCCGAGTTTCATTTCAGCTAATGTAAATGAAGTTGCTCATCTTCTTGCTGATACGAATACTGGTAATCTTAAAGTTACATTAAAACGTGATAGTGATATCTTTGAAGTCTTAGATCAGCTTAAAAAAGAACTTAGCTTCACCGAACGTATTACACCTATCTTCAATTTCTCAGATCATAATGGAAAAGTATATCAGCTTACTCCATACATGATTATTGAGAAATGGTATGTGGAAAGATTCAGATCTGTGCTTGGCGACCTCAAGATTACTCAGTCTGATTTAAATAAGCAGAAACGTGAAATTGAAGCAAAGGTTATTATTGTTGATAATACTGACAAAGTAACTGATATCATTAAATCTTCTGCAACAAATGATGAAGCTGTTGCTAGATTAATGGATGCTTTTAAACAGCAGCGCTTATCTGCATTACAAGCTGAATACATCTTATCACTGTCTTTATCCCAATTAACCAGATATGGTAGAGACAATCTTTTAAAGGATCTTGAAATTGTTAACCAGAAAATTAAAGAGCATACTGAAAAGTTTAGAGACATTGATCAAATCATTATGGATGACATTGTTTGGGTTAGAGATAAATGGTCCAGCTCCATTGTTAGAAAGTGTGCTACTCCTGATTATGTTGGGTGTATTCATATCAATAATAACGGTATTGTTCAGGTTCGTACTGTTCCAGAATTAGCACATCAATTAGGTAGATGGTCAAACGAAAATCCAAGAATTGAAATGTATCCAGATGGTAAATGCTATCATTTCAAATATGTTGATGGAAAGGGATACGAAGAATATCCTCTTTGTTTCCCGAAAGTGTTTAAAGCACATAATTTCCTTACAACAAAATATAAAGCAAAGAGTACTGTTATCTTGAACGATGGATTAATCTATCGCGCTGATGGTATTGTTTGTCCGAATAAAGGAAAGAGTTCTGCCCAGTATACGCCTGTTAGTGATGAGTTCTTTTCAGCTATTACAAATAAGAATGTATTAGAAATACACAAAACTACTGATGCTCCTAAAAGATTACAATCAAATGCTATGGGTGTAAAAACAGACATTGCATATGTATCTCCAATTGTTGGAGGATCTTTAGTAGTTGCTTATTATGATAAGAAAGAAGTTAATACAGTTCATATTGGCGTATTTAAGTCAGGTGAAAGATTAACAATCTCTCTTATTTCCAAAGCTGAAATTATTGGAATCTATCGCTTAAGAGATCCGATAGCGTTTACAGTACAAGATAAATATTTAAATCGTTGTGTTGTAAAGCATCTGTATTTCAAAGATGGTGAATCATTGTTAGGTGATGACAAACATATTACAATCTCTTTAAACACAAGACGTACTTCAAATGGTAAATCTCTTGTGCAAGTTATTAAAGGAAGAGAATTGTATGGGGTTCAACATTTAACAAAAGTAAAAGATAGTTACGATTTTATTTAAAGTAGAACCTGGGGGAGATTCTCTCCCAGGTTTTCTTTTTGTATCATTATACATCTAATGTATACTAAGGAGTAACTACATGAGTACTAATATAAATGAAATTGGAGTAAATCCTTGTCTCTGTGAAGTGTGTGGTAGACCTGCATTAGCAGCTAACTGCTCAGGAGATGGGTATACTTGTAGATTCTGTGGCAAAATGTATTGCGCAGAGCATCAACATAATTTAGCATTAACACATTTAACTGGTGGAGAATGTTCCTATGTCTGTAAGGATTGTATTGATAAATACAAACTTCGTGTCATAGATCCTAACCACCCGTACTATATGAAATATAAAGGAAATTAATTATGGTATTAAGTGACAAAATTAGAAACATGAAAGATCCTGAGAAGATGCAGTATTTTTTAGAAAAACTCGTCGATATGGATCCAGAAACAAGACAAGCCAAAGAACTATTGGGAGAGATTTCTAAGTTAGCAAAAGATACTCCGATTGATAAGTTCTTAGAGAAATTTAATTTATCCGGTTCTATTAATGATAAATCAACTCCACCTTCTGTTATCATTAATATTCCTGGCCATGCTGATCCATTTGTAATGGATATCAATGATCCTACAAGAAAAGATTTCATTGATCCAAAGCCTGTTGAAAAACCACCCGTGTCTTCTTTCTTAACTCCTGAAGATTTAAATGCATTGAATAGTTATGAGTGATAATATCCTAGAAAGAGTGTTTGCATTTTCGCATATCGCATTTTTCTGGGGTGTTCTTGCAGAATCTACCACTAATAAAAATCAAAGAAATCTTCGTGTTTATGTTCCGTCTCTGACTCCTTTACGAAATGGTGATATTTCTGATAAAGGATCAACACAATCTGTAACTATGTTTAATGTAGTTACACAGTCAACAGAAACAATTGATATACATTTATCTCGTACAATTTACGCAGAGTATTTAGGATTCCAGTCTGGTAGAGAAATTCCAGATATGTATAAGGGTCAACAAGTCTTAGTTATGAATTATGCTAAGAGTGACAAATGGTTCTGGATTCCAATTGATCGAGATGATTATATCAAAACATTTGAACATACAAGACTTCGTTGTGCGGATATTGCACTTGTTCATAAAGCAGGTGCTACTGAACAAGAGGAACGTGAGATCGGATTAAATGATGATAACACGTATTACTTTGAAATTGACACAAAGTATGACAAAAAAATAATGATGTCTACATCATCTAGTGATGGAGAAAAATATCGTTATTTCTTTAAGATAGATCCAACAGATCATACTGTTACTATTTGGGATAATCTATCAGAGAATCCAGAAGCACCACATAATACAATTAAGATAGAATCAGATCCTACTTATAGTTCAGGTGATATGCTAAAAGGTAGAATTACTCTTCAAAATGAAGCTGGATCTACTATCATACTTGAAGGACCTGATATTAAAATCATGGCTCCACGCGATGTTACCATTGCGGCAATGAGAGATCTGATTATTAATAGTCAAAATGATACTATCTTTACTGTTACTAAGAATTTGCATCTTAATGTATTAGGTAACTTTGTAAAACAAGTCATGGGATTTGTTCATAAACAAGTCAAAGGTATGTATACGTACTTGTTTGGTAGTACACGTACAGAAGATGTTGTTGGAACTTACACTTGGAATTGTAATGCTGCCGTAGTTGGTACAGCAGGTAGTATGACAACAACTGTTACAGCAGCTTATGTTTTAAAAGCAAATGCTATTACAGAAAACGCTCCTAATATTACAATCATGAGTGAAGCTGCAACAGTATTAGGTTCAGGTAAAGTACTTACTTTCTCTGCTAAGAATATTGGAACTTCAACACATATCTATGGGTGCTGTGGATGTCCTGGTCACTAATTAACAAATTTGAACAATCTGAACAATATGTTAAATTGTACAATAGTGTATTAACTGATGTAACTGCTTGGTATGCTGCAGAAAATAAAATCAGACCACTAGAAGATCAGATTGTTAATGGTGTGCAGAAAAATGCACTTTTAAACTTTATTACATTTGATCTACATGCCCTTATTAAAACAGAAGGGTTTGTTCATATGCAAAAATTATTGCAAGGAAAAGAAACAGAACAATCAGTTATGATTCGTTTAAAGGATCTTGTAACATCTCTTTATATCAAGTATGGTGAAGACCAAATTGACAAATTAAGAGATCGTACTTACAGGTCGATAGACAATATGTATGGATTAACATTTAAATCAAAAGATATGGATGTTAATAATACTTTTTGGCTCTATCCTTTCTTTAGGCATATTTATACTGTAACTGTTCCTTTGAATATAAGTTGATTTTTCTACTAGGATGGTTTCCCATCCTAGTAGTTTTATTTATGCGTTCCTGCAAGATTTTATATGCGATCTTGTCTGTATGAAACTTGTATAAAGTCCACTTAATACATTTTCATCAGGTAATAAAATTGAATCTAAATTTTTGAATTCAACATTACTTGGAAGTTGGTTAATATAAAAAACAATCCAGGCAATATTAGGATCATAGTTTTTACTACGAAGAAAATCTTCCATTCTGTAAAACTCCCAATAGTGTTCATTAATGTTTAAATGTACCATATGGGAATTTTTAAAGATGGTTTTGTAATGATCGTGAACATATTTGACCCAATCTATATCTTTGGAAGAATACTTTGATTCAATTCCAAGCAATGATTCAGATAAGCTGTTAACAGACATATATCTTCTCCAATCTGATTTTATCTATATATTACTATTAATAATCATAAAATATAGAACCCCACAATCCAATAACCAGGAAAGGAGACAGCATGAATCAACAAGAGTATATTTCAGACACAACAATGCGTCTTGAACTCGTTGGTTCGACAATGGTACTATCACCCTTCGTCGCTAATATCTCATCACAGCGTGGAGGTATGGTAGGTAAAAATTTACCACAGGTAATGATCACTGATGGTTGCGAAACCGCAAGGATCCAGTCAGGATTCGAAACAAAGTTTGGTAGGTATTGCATCGATCCAGCTGGAAGAGATCATGATGTACAGATACTTGATATTATTCCCAAGTATATGGGTATCTGTAATGAAAATGGTGATTTGATTCATAGCCCAGAATCAACTATCATCTATCTTGATACAGAAACAGAAACTCCTACTATTGGGTATTTTACAATACCTGATTATATTTTCTTACATTCCAAGTTTGGATATAAGACAAAGAAACTCAATACAAATCAGTTGGTGCCAAACAGCTTTATATCAAAAGATACGAAGTTTGTTGAAGCTCCTAACCATGATGATGAACTTTATAAAATGGGCGTGAATGCAAATGTTGTATACATGCCTTTGTGGGGAACAACAAACGATGCTTTTATCATTAGTGATGAACTTCAGAAGAAATTAGGATATACTGAGATCAATCAGTTTACTGTTTCTGTTGGTACAAATTATATCCCATTGAATCTGTATGGTGACGAAACTAATTATAAGGCATTTCCGGATATTGGAGAAAAAGTTAGAGATGATGGTATGATCTTTGCTATGCGTGAATGTAATACAAATAGCTTGATTGCTGATATTACATCTGATAGCTTAAGAATTCCTAGTCTTCATGATAAAAGTTATGAAGTACCTGCTGGTGCTGAAATTCTCGATGTGGATATTTTTATCCACAAGAATAGATTTATGGAGTTAAGTACAATTGATAAGAAAGATTCCGGATTCTCCGGAACTTATGCTCAATTTGTACGTTATCAAACAAGTCTGAACAACTATTATACTTCAATCATTGATTGTTATAGTAGATACAAAGATCGTTATGCTCTGTCTCCAGCATTCAGTTCTTTAGTGAAAGATTGTATGAGCTGGTGCTATAATGATAAGTATAAAGATCTCATTCTGTATTGTAAGAAAGATCCTGTTGATCTGATTTATATTACAATTACATATTGTAATAAAAAGAATGTCAATAAAGGATTTAAAGTTACTTCCAGAGATGGTGCAAAAGGTGTTGTCTCAGATATCTGGAAGAAGAAAGATATGCCTTCTTATCAGAATGGATCTGTAAGAGTCTATGCTGATATTGTAATCACAGGTGAATCTCCATTTAATAGATTGAATACTTCTCAGCTTTATGAGCAGTTTATCAATTATGCATCTGATGTTGTTGTGCAGAGATGTAGAGATGGAGTGATTCCTGAAAACAGGCAATATGAATATCTCATGCATCTTGTTGGATTAGTTAGACCCATTTTAGAGAAATTCTATCGTGAGCAAACAGCCAAAGATCATGATGAATTTGTTAGAACTGTAAAAGCTCAAGGACTGTATTATGTAATCAGTCCATTTACGAATAGTATCTCTCCTGAGATGATTCGTAAAATCAGTAAAGAATATGATATTAAGCATGTACCGATTTCCTATTATCAGTATGATGAAAATGGAAATAGATATAAGGTAGATGTGAAGTATCCGTCTTATATTGGCAGTAAATATGTCATGTTGCTTGGTAAACTTCCGCAGGATGCACTTTCTGCAATTGAGTATGGTTATACATCTCAATTCAATCTTCCTGTAAAGCCAACTTCAAATGATGTGAAACAGCAGTCTTTGTTTGGAAGAACTCCTGGGAGATATGGTGAGGATGAAACTTCTATCTTAACATGTTCTTCAGGAGCAACAACTGTTACGCGTCTTCTTGGTATTTATAGCAACTGTCCTACATCTCAGAAGCTGTTGAAGCATCATCTGCTGAAAGATCCTTATCCGACAAAACTTCCACGTGTTGAAATGTCTAATAAAGAAGTAATTCAGCAGTCGATTAATACAAAACTGTTTACTCATATGTGGGCAGCTGCAGGATATCAACTTGATATTGAACATACACCAGATCTCCCATCTGTTCTGGATCCTGTAAATTCTTCTATTATCTTCGATGCTGATATTATTAATAGGAATATTCCGATCTATGATATCAGTAAAAACAAATCTGAAATTGCTAGAATCAGATTAACATATGAAGATTATAGTAAACCATTCTTTGTTGAATCTATGTTCAAACAAGGACAGGATTACGGAACATGCGAGTTTGTTATGGCTGATGCTCGTATTGTTGTGAACACAAGACTTGCTCTTCTGAACATTGTGCTTTGGGAATGTCCTCTTGCTTATGGAATTATTCCTACAAAGAAAGACTTTAAGAATGTTAAAACTTTCACTAGCAAAGTAATTTCCAAAATACATTCTAAATATTATCTTGATATCCTCAAGAAACTTCACAATGATGGGCATGATCTTAAAGCGATTAACTATATGGAAATCGTTGATAGATTTGCCAGAAATATCAATAGGCTTTATAACATCATTGTACGCTATATGAATCCTTATATGCCTCCAATGGATGCATTAGGATTAGCTGAATTATGTAATGAGCCTAAGATCAAAAAGATCATTGATACAAAAATTGATGATAGTGTTGGTACTCAAATTGCTGAAAAGATGCTGAAGGTTCAGTCGAAACAAATCTCTGAACTTATCTCGTCTGAAGAGCTTGAGCACAATATCTTACTTCCGTATATGAATGCAAGTACACTGAAGTCGAACCAGATTCCATATGAAATTAATAAGTATGGTCCTCGTTCTGACGTTGATGATAGAATGTGCAAACATATCATCAATGAATCTTCGTTCAGCGGAATTAAGACTGTAGCTGATTATGCAATCGAATCGTTGTCAGCTAAGAAATGTGCTTATATGAACAAAACTGTTCTGAAGAATTCTCAATATACGAATAGAAAGACCAGGTTAGCTGGAGCACTTCTGCCTCGTCTGTATCCTGGATGGTGTGGTAGTACTAAAACTATTCCGTTCTATATTGAGCCGGAATTTGCTCAGAACATGATGCTGAGATCTATTATGGTAGATGGAAAGATTGTCCAACTCACGAAAGATAACATCAGTCAGTATGTTGGCAAGACAGTAAATCTGTTATCGATCTTCTGCTGTAATCATACAGATGGCTTCTGTGAACGTTGTGCAGGATTCAGATATTTCCCTGAATATGATATCGGTTTACATCTGTTCCTTCCTGCTGATGTTCATGTTGGTCTTATGGCTACATCTCAGTTGATGTCTCGTGTTGCTCAAATGATTTTGTCTGCAAAGCATTTGATCGCAACCAATACAAAAGATTATGAACTTCCTGTTGAAGCAACAGAATATCTTAGTACGGCTGGAGATAACTGTATCTTCTGGAAGAATGATAAGGGTAGTAACATTCCGAAAGGTCTTAAGAAATGGTCCATTCGTATCCCTGCTGATAGTATTGGGCCTATCACAGATCTGACTCTCGATGTATTGCCTGAACCTGAAACATTTAGTAAGATTTCGTATTTCGATATTATTGATTCTGAAAGTAATCAGATTGTTAATACCATTTATCTGGAAGCTGATGGATTTATTCCGTATCTGAGTTCTGAAATGTTAGAGTACATCCGTTTATCTTATGATGACGTAGTTTATCACGAGAATGGATGGATTGTTCCTATGAAGAATTTCAATGTCAAGAAAGCATTCATGGGATATACTGTCATGAACGATGATACAGTCAGTTATGTGAATCAAGTAAAGAACTTCATTAAGACAAAAATTAGTGATTATACATCTGTTGGTAAATGTATTCATGACTTTGCTCAGATTGTGTATCGCAAATCTTCTCTGAATTTGTTCTATCTTGAAGTAATTCTTAGAGTTCTGAATACAGTCTCTAAAACTGACTATCATATTCCTGTAATTGAAGATCCTGATCATACTTGCTTTATGAGATTGGATGATAAAGTTACACAAGCATCTATTTCTCTGAAACTTAGTCAGGAACAGGTATATCGTTATCTGAAAGATCCTAACGCATTCCTTGGTTCTAATTATGCCGGGTTGTTTGGACCTTTCTATGGTTTGATTTAAACAAACGAGAGTACCAGATGAAAAGTCTGGTACTCTCTATATTTATTATAAAGGAAAAAGGTATGAATACTACTCCTACATTTGATTGTGAATTTATGGTTTGTGCTTATCCGAAGTATGCTGCTTATGGTGTAAAAGGATATTGCGTAGGTAAAAAATCTTTCCGTTCTATTGAATCTTTGACGGAAGGTGTTACAGCTGCATTTGGAAAAGATTTAGGAACTGGTCGTTTCCTGCAAGTGACAATTGTATATGAAGCACCAGATGGAAAACGTCAAGGTGTTCTTACAAAAGAAAATTATGAAGAAGGTCTTACTATCATTGAACAAATGAAAGATGAGGAACTTCTTACCCTGGATGAACTACTTGGTGAAGAATCAGAAGCTACTGATGAACCTTAATTTGAATTTTACTGTGAGAGGGATATTCCCTCTCACAGTTTACATATTTATATATTTGACCCCAAATTATATAAAGGAGAACCAATTATGATTACTTTTAAAACTGGTGATATTTTTGATTCCCATTGTGAAGCACTTGTTAACCCTGTTAACTGTGTAGGTGTAATGGGAGCAGGATTAGCGTTAGCTTTTAGTTACCGATTTTATAATAGTGCACTCACATACAAACGAGCATGTACTCTTGAAAAAATGAAAATTGGTAAAAATC
>Ga0247608_10006690_pt1 | contig 12041 bp, 10 predicted proteins | sample 176DNAGHGlowgp2_FD_193490 | JGI IMG/M metagenome (GOLD analysis project Ga0247608, IMG submission 193490) | Sheep rumen microbial communities from Palmerston North, Manawatu-Wanganui, New Zealand - 1766 DNA GHGlow gp2 | ecosystem: Host-associated > Mammals > Digestive system > Stomach > Rumen ... | reverse complement strand
ATATACTTCTTAAATGAAACAACGAGAAGCTGTCGTACAAGTTCTTGAAAGACATTGATGATATGCAAGGTTATCAACATTAAGAGATGAACTAATATGAAATCCTATTTTTGTAACTAATGCAAAAGAGCCTTTCGCTAACATTAGAAGGATTGTTCAAAGAACCCCAAAAGAAATTTATATAATCAGACCTTGATTATATTGATTAGTTAAAGAAAGAAAAAGACTGGAGCAGCTGTGATTAGAACAAATAACTCAAAAAAACAAAGATGATCCTGCAATACAAAAGCAATCTCACTCATATTATCAATGATTACTTGTAGATATATGAAATCTCAAACATTTTTTAACTTATGTTCCTCATCAGGACCAAAATAAAGTATGTTTTAGTGATAAATGAATGCATTTAAAAGATATAATTACTGAAAATAACTTAGAATGACCTATAAAAATGATAAAAAGAACGGAAACTATAGATGTTATTCGATTAAACGATGATAATAAACTTCCCTCAAATGTTTTTGAAGTTGAACATAGCACAAATATTATAAATTCACTTAACAAATTTGCTGAACTTAAAGGTCTATCAGCTTGATGTTATATTGTTGCAGATGAATCGAGACATAAAGAATTTGATAAAAATGCTTCATTAACAGTTTATAAGGATATTAATCCTAAGTTTTTAAGTTATGAAAACCTTGAAAATTATTATGATAAAATAACTGAATATTATAGCCTTAAAAAATTAACATGATTTTAATATGTTAATCATAAATTTTTAAAAAAGCCATCCAAGCACGGACAGCTTTTCATATTCCAAAATTTTCGTATATTCTTTTACCATGTTATTTTTGCATTTTTTTATATTTTTGAATATAATTAATCCATCAATATTTAATTGTTACCAAATTCCATGAAAAATTATAGTAGTAATTGTTATGGATTTATGCATGCAGGACTTCTCAATAGTGAAGATGAATTTTATCTTTCTAGGGATGAAGCTTTTGAATCAATCAAATGAATAAAAACATTAGATAAAAAGCTGAATAAAATTCAATGAGATACTTCTGATAACATTGTAGATTGTTTATCAGAAAATAGTGAAAATAAATACAATGTTATTGAAATTTTTGATTGAGATAAAAAAAGCCAGCATGTAGCTTTCCTTGATTATGATTGAAATTTTTACGATCAAGATGGACCTGACTGACCTATTCGTTTATGAGAGAATATTGAAGACTTATTATACGAATACAAAGATAAGCTTTGATGAACTGCTTACTATCAGATTCACATTTTGGATAAAGATTTGTCCACAAAAGTTGAAAATTTTTTAAACGATTTATAAAATCCTCCGCCACTTCCCTTAAGTAAAGAAGGACAAAATTGTTCCCCTTTATCCAAAGGGGATACGGCGAAGCCGAGGGGATTTTTATTCTTTATACAATCGTATCAGCATCTCGATTTATCTTAAATCATTTTGCATTCAGATTTAGTTTTGTATAAACCACATCCATAAAATTTCTGACTTCTTTTCATTTCAGAATAATATTATAACGATATTTTCCAAACATTTTGTAAATTAATGGAGGCGTGGAATAAATCTCTAAATCGTTCATTTGATATTTCTGTGCGAGATAGAGAAGCTCTTTATAAAGCTGATCTACTTTATTGAAAACCTTTTCTTCAATTTCGTTTTTGTACAAAATCACACACAAATCACCATATGGGGGATATTTATTCATTTCACGGAAACTATTCTCCTCTTCTCGGAAATGCTTTTCATCCATCCTGCAAGCATTACGAATGGAATATTGCATAGGATTAAAAGTCTGAACTATGAAATTTTTGCAATCATACTTTGAGAATGCCTCAAATAGCAAATGAAAGTTTTTTTCTCAAACATTGAAATCTGGGATATTCAGTCACAAGTCCGCATTGAGAAATATAATCATATCGAGTGGATAATCCTTACTTGGCTGACAGAGAAGACTAGTTCAAATGACGATTTGTGGCTGTTTTTCCTTGAGCTGGTCAATCAGTTTTTTCACTTTTGTAGGAGAATTTGCATGGTCTGAATCTACTATCAGAGTTTTAGCTTTATATTCATTCTGGACATATTCAGCCACTTGCTGAGTTCAGAGTCAGTATGTTTTAACAGTATTTTCTCAGCATTTTGCGCAAGTAGTAGAAAAATTATACTGCATTTTGCAGATATGACACAGTCACATCAATTCTCAATTAGCCTGCTGATGAAACGAAATCGGTACAGAACATCTTTCACAATATGGAATATGACCGCATTTGGTGCAAATAATCCCTGGAGCGTATCACTTTTTATTCACAATAATTCAGATTTTTTTTCTTTGGTATAACTGCTTTTCTATAGCTGATTTTACTAATTCAGAAAAATGATAGTCTAATTCTCTAGTCATATCTACGAGAAATATCGATTTATCTTTATGCTTAAATTGTTCGTAATTCATTAGCCACGATTTTATTGTTTGAATAATAAATTAAGTGTAATAAAATTCTGACTTTCTTCAAGAAGGAATATTTTAAAAAACGGTCAGCAGATGACCGTTAATATTTTATTTTCAGTAATCTTTATAATTTTCACATTAAATCTCATAGTGCTGCTTCTTGATCTCTTTTTGCGTCTTCAGCTTCTTTAGATCTATTTAATGTATCAAGTACTGCATTCCATTTTTTTAGTCTAACTTGTCTTTCTGATATCAATGCCTCTTTTTCTCACTCTCAATCTTCAGATTCATCCTCATTCATCAATATCTGTAAGTTCATTTGTTCTTCAATATAAATTTCGTACAATCTGAGTATTTGAAAAGACCATAATTCTGAGACCGTTTTTACAATAGATTGATCTCAACTCTTCACTGCAATATACAATTCTCTTCATCAGTCTTTATCTTCTTGCTTTAATTCATAATCACTGGAAAAAGATCCAATTACTAATTTTTCTAAAATGTCTCGATCAAAATCGTCTTCTAAATCTTCAGGTGTAAGATAAGATTGTGTTGGAAATTGTGCCAAATAGTCTTTATATCGAATTTGATCTTTTATATCTCATACAATCTTTCAAAAATATTTTTCATATTTCTCAACTATATCCTTTTTATCCTCTTTTTCTCTAAGCTCTTCTATAAATGCGGGGAAGTCAAACAACATGGTAAAACTTTGTGAAGAATTAAAAAACTTCTCTCTTTTACTTGAGTAAAGAATAAATAAAATATTAAACAATGCAAGAGAAATTTTATAATAAAATATTATTCTATTTTTTATTTATTTTCGTGCTAATATATCATTTTCAACTTGAATTTTTATCTTATTTTCCCTATATTGTGTTTTGGTACAGGTTTTGTTTTTTTAGAATTTCACATATAATAAATAATGCCTACACTAATTGTTATTCTCCTTGTTGTATTAGGGGTAATTATTTGAGCAATTGCATGATTTTTTGGTTATAAAAAAACCATGACTGAAAAAGCTCTAAAATTTAAAGAAAGAATGGCTAGAGCCAAAGAAATCGAAGAAGAAATCCTAGAAGAAGCTAAGAAAAAATGAGAGCAACGTATAGCAGAAGCAGAAAAAAAAGCTGAAAAAATTGAAGAACAAAGACTTGCAAAAATGGAAGAAATCCAAAATCGTCTTTTGGATAGAGAAGAAAAAATGGAACAAAGATTAGAAAAACTTGAAGAAGAAAAGAAAAAAGTTCTCGATTTACGTCAACAAGCTGAAGATGTAGTAAAACAACAAATGGATAAATTGGAAGAAATATGAAAACTTTCTCCAAAGGAAGCTAAAGAACAGATTTTTGCCATGATTGAAAAAGAACAAGCTTCTGAAATTGAGCGTTTTGTAGAAAAATATAAAACCATCAAAGCAGAAGAAGCTGAAAATGAAGCAGCAAAAATTATTGTTCAGTCTTTACCAAAATTAGCCACTCAAAATATTGACGAATTCACTACAAAAACTGTAGATTTACCAAATGAAGAGTTTAAAGGAAAATTAATCTGAAGAGAATGAAGAAATATTTCATTCTTTGAAAAAACTACGTGAGTAGAACTAATTATCGATGATACTCCATGATGCGTAAAACTTTCATCATTTGACCACGAAAAAAGATTTATAGCTGCTCAGACTTTGGAAAAATTAGTAAAAGACTGAAGAATTAATCCGATGTATATTGAAAAAATTTATAACCAGGTTGTAGCAGATTTGGAGCAAACATTTATCGAAAAATGAAAGGAAGCTTTAAATATTTTGAATCTTCCTATGATGAATCCTGAGATTGTAAAGACAATCTGACAATTCTTCTTACGTTTCAGTTATGGACAAAGTCTTTGGCAACATTCAGTGGAAGTAGCCAAAATCGCTGAAGCTATTGCTATCGAAGTTTGATTAGATCCTATTATGGCCAAAAAAGCATGATTACTTCATGATGTGGGTAAAATTCTTTCAACAACATGAGAATCTCATACTAAACTTTGAGCAGACTTACTCAGAAAATGGTGAATGGATCCTATTATAATCAATGCTGCAGAATCTCACCACTATGATGTAGCAATGACTCACCCAATTTCTTGGGTAGTAGCAGCTGCCGATGCTATGTCAGCATCTCGTCCTGGTGCTAGATTTGACACTAAAGAATTATTCATCGAAAAGATGTGAGAACTTGAAAAATTGATTACAGAAGTAAACGGAGTAGATAAAGTTCATATTATGCAAGCATGAAGAGAAATTATGGTGTATGTAGATCCAAAAGAAATTCCTGATCAGGATGTAGAGAAAGTTTTAGAAGAAATTTGAATAAAAATCGAAGATCAGCTTGATTATCCTGGAATTATCAGAATTTCATGAATCAGAGAAACTAAAATCATACAATACTTAAGATAATTTCGTTTTAAATATAGTTAAAAATTATGTATCCTTATATTGAATTGTTTGGAATTCAGATTTCAATGATGGTTATAGGTGGCATTGTCGCAACTATTATATTTTTGGTTACTGCACGAATATTAACAAAGAGGAATCATCAGGATTTTCTTAAGCTGTTTTATTGGTTGCCATGATGGGTTATCTTATCATATATATTATGACGTTATGTTTCTTTTTCTCTTGAAACTTGAATATATTTTCCAACTTCTATTTCTAGTTTTTTAACAATACTTAGTCCTCAAAATTTCAATCTACATTTTGTTGGCCTACTTATTGCTTCATGGATATGTTTATGGATATTTTTTTCTAGTGTTAAAAGAACAGAAAATAAAAAAATCTGGGCAGATATTCTGTTTTTATCAATCTCAAATGCATTAATTATATTTTGAATATTTTTAACGTTATGAGATTCTGTGATATGAACTCCTACTGATAGTATATTCGCTGTACGTGCATTAACAGATAATAGTAATCTAACTAAGTTCGATTGAGTGTACCCTGTATGATTATTTATTTCTTTTGGAATTCTTATAGTTCATATAATTGTATCCGTATTAAGTATAATATGTAAAAAAAATTGAATATGAATGCGGTGATTAATCTGAATTTTAATTGTATTTAATATTGCATTTTTCTTTCAATCTTACCCGAAATACTGATTAATTGAGTTTTTATGAACATCTTTTGATATTAAACAATATGTTTCATTATTCGTGATAATTATAGGAGTTATTACTGCAATAAAATGGGAAAAGAAGAGATTTTAAAAAATCAATGTTTATATTTATGAAATTCTTTTTTGCAAAAACAGATAGTTTATATAAAATATTCAAGTCGCTAGAGAAGATTCCATCTCATAGGAATGTTGAAATTTTTATAGATCCTGAACACTCTCTTTTTGATAATGAATGGCGATGACAACAGATAAAAGATATCATTGATAAGAAAAAAATTGATGCAACTTTTGTGACAAAAAATAAAAAAAATAGGAAATATCTAACAAATGTGTGATTGAAAGTTAATTTTTTAAATGAAAAACGTATACAAAAGGTAATCAGTACTTTCTATTTGTTTTTTTTCAATATTAAGAAATTTCATCTACAAACATACGAAAGTAAAAGATATTTATTCTGATTGATATCTTTCTTTGAGATTCTATTAATTATGTGAATCTTATGGTTTATAATCTCACTGATTGTTCCTAGTGCAAATATTATATTACATCCTTCAGAATCAACTGAAACTATTGTATATAATGTACGTTACTATCCTAATAATGACACATCTGCTGCGGTTGAAACAAGATTTTTGTATGTACCTTTTTATACTGGATCCCTTAGCTATAAACACGATTTAACTATATCTACAGCTAATAGTAAATATATATCAAATCCTTCACATGGTGAAATAAAGATTTATAACAAAAAGGATCAAGAATTTAGTTTAGTAAAAGATACACAATTTGTAACTGATGATTGATTAATATTCCGCTCTGTTGATGATTTTACTCTTCCTGCATGAACAGAAGATACTCCTTCAGAAACAATTATAACTGTAAAAGCTGATGAATATGATGAAAATTGAGATTTAATCGGAATACGCTGAAATATTCCGTTTAAAACTCAAATGCTCATAAAAAAATTGGACGAGTCTTCTTTGTCTAGGGATATATGGGCTGAAAGTATTGAGGATTTTTATTGATGGGAAAGTGAATCTGTTTGAAATGTTACAGATCAAGATATTGAACAGCTCAAAGAAAAACTCATTGAACAAGTTTATAATAAAAAAATGTCTGTAGTTATCGAAAATTTTCCTATTTCATGATGATTTCTGCTACCATTTGAAACTATCACAACTACTCAATTTAATAATATTGAAATTCCTCAACTTAGCTGAGACAACTCACCAACTATAAAATGATCTGCGTATGTGACGTATAATTACTTGTATGTTTTATGGTCTGATATTTACCAAGTATTTATGACATATGTAAATGAAAGGCAATCTGAAAACAATTTGACTGTTAAAATTGATCCAAACACTTTACAATTTCTAAAAGATTCCAATACTACTAATACTTACGAAGTCAAAAAGATTGGGAAAACTTATTCTATATCTACACAAATTGATGTAATTCAAACATATGATTTTGAGAATGATCCAAAATGAATTTTTACAGAGATAAAAGATAAAATCGCATGAATGAGCATTGAAGATGCAAGAAACTATATATTGTCAATGTATAATGAGGTTTGAAGTGTTAAAATATCTGTACCTTTGTGGTATAATTCGATTCCTGTAGTAAAATCCAGAATAAAAATCACTAGTAAATAATTAATTATCTCACTTGCAATTTTTTCTTACATTTATACAATTAAATTTAATAAATCTAATTTACATAACTGCAGTAAAATATGGCAAAAAATCTTGTAATAGTCGAGTCTCCTGCAAAATCAAAAACCATAACAAAAATACTTTGATCAGATTTCGAGGTAAAAGCTTCACTGGGACATATTGTTGAACTACCTAGAAACTGAAAATGAGTAGAAATAGAAAATAATTTCAAACCATTATACCAGATAAATCCAGAGAAAAAAAGGACAGTAAACGAGCTCAAAACTTTAGCCAAAAAAGCTGAAAAAGTTTGGCTCGCAACCGATGAAGACCGCGAATGAGAAGCTATTGCATGGCATGTGGCCAACGAGTTATGATTACCTATAGATAAAACTCCTAGAATTGTTTTCCACGAAATTACAGAAAAAGCTATAAAAAATGCTGTTCAAAACCCTAGAACAATTGATATGAATTTAGTAGATGCTCAACAAGCTAGATCAGTTTTGGATTATTTAGTATGATTTGAACTTTCTCCAGTACTATGGAAAAAAGTTGTTTGATGAATTTCAGCATGAAGAGTACAGTCTGTAGCCGTTCGCTTAATCGTAGAAAGAGAAAGGGAAATAGAAAAATTCAATAGTTCATCAACATTCAAAACAGTTTGAACTTTTTCATGAAATTCAAAAAAATCTTTTCCTGCCACATTAGACAAAGAATTCAAAAAATCTGACGAAGTTATTCCATTCTTAGAGTACTGCAAAACTGCAAAATTTAGTGTTGAAAATGTAGAGAAAAAGCCATGAAAAAGAGCGCCATCTGCTCCATTTACTACATCTACTCTACAGCAAGAAGCAAGTAGAAAACTCTGATTTTCTGTATCTCGTACAATGCAACTTGCTCAAAAATTATATGAATCATGAAGAATTACATATATGAGAACTGATTCTGTAAATCTTTCTCAAGATGCAGTAAATGCTGCTAAACAAGAAATTATCAAAGACTACGGAGAAAAATATTCAAAACCTACAGCATACAAAACTAAATCTGCCTGAGCTCAAGAAGCTCATGAATGTATCAGACCTGCTCATTTAGAAGTTCGCTCTGCATGAGACGATGTTGCACAAAAAAAATTATATGATTTAATTTGGAAAAGAACTATCGCCTCACAAATGGCTCCTGCAAGTGTAGAAAAAACTATTGTTACAATAGACATTTCTGGTGCAAAAAGTAAATTCATTGCCGAATGAGAAGTAATCACTTTCGATGGATTCTTAAAAGTTTATTCTGAATGAACTGATGACGATGAAACTTCAGATACAGTTTTACTTCCAAAACTAGAAAAATGAGAAATTTTAGACATGTCTAAAATTGTCAGTACTGAAAAATTTAAGAAGCATCCTCCTAGATATACAGAAGCCAGCCTAGTAAAAGAACTGGAAAAAAGATGAATCTGACGTCCATCTACATATGCATCAATTATCACAAAAATACAAGATAGAAAATACGTAGTTAAAGAAGATAGAGACTGAGAAAAAAGAGATTTTACTGAAATCACTTTGGAGAAGTGAAATATTTCTGAAAAAACTAAAACTCAAAATAGTTGAGCCGAAAAATGAAAACTTTTTCCTACTCAATCATGAAGAGATGTAACAGATTTTTTGCTACAGAATTTTAATAATATTATGGATTATAATTTTACAGCATCAGTTGAAACAGAATTTGATGAAATCGCAGAGGGTAAAATCGAGTGGATTAAAATGATGCATAAATTTTACGGGCCATTTCATGATGAAGTGGTAAAAGCTCAATGAGTAGACAGAATTATTTCTGAAATAAATCTATGAGACGATCCAAAAAGCTGAAAGCCAGTTATCGCTAGAACTGGAAGATATGGACCTTTCATTCAGATTTGAAATTCAGATGACCCAGATAAAAAATATGCAAACCTACCTAAAGATAAATCTTTGGATACTATAACCCTAGAGGAAGCCTTACAATGTTTTTCTCTACCAAGAGAAGTATGAGAATACAATTGAGAAAAAGTAATAGCTGCAATTGGAAGATTCTGACCATATTTAAAGTATAAGGATTTATTCATTTCTTTTCCTAGGAATCCAGAAAATCCATTAGATCCACATACAATCACAATCGAAGAATCCATTCCTCTAATCGAAAAAAAACTAGAATTTGAAGAAAATAAAAACATCAACCAATTTGAATATGATTGAGAAAAAATCGAAGTTTTAAATGGTCCTTATGGTCCATATATCAAATATAACAAAAAAAATTATAAAATTCCAAAATGATGAAAAGATGCTACAGATTTAAATTTAGAGGATTGTCTTGCTATCATTTGAGTCACTGCTACAAAAAAATGAACTAAAAAAACTACAAAATCAACAACCAAGAAAAAATCTACAACCAAAAAGAAATAATTTATAACTACATAAAATTCTGAATATGGATGGAATCAACGATATAATGAGAAAAAGATTATCACTCCAACATCGTGGTAAAAATATGATATGAAGTATCGCTATGAATGAAATTAAATCCTATTTAAATATTGAAAAAGTAGACACTCAGGTACAAGATGAAGTTTTAACATGATACGTCAGACACAATAGATTATTTATTAAAACTATAGAACAGAGACTAAAAATTCAGATTTTTAAAGAGAAAATAAATATTATAAAACAAATAAACCAAAAATTATTAGAAATCTGATACAAAAACCTAATAGAAGATATTATTTTAAAATAATATTTATATCTCCATGCCACATATGCATCTAAGCCTACTACAATTCATCATAATTATTGCTTCTGTAATATTTTTTCTTTTTTGAATCGATTTATTCAAACGTAAAAAAGCAACTATTCTGCATCTAATTGTTTTTATATGATGAAGTTTCTTGTTAATTGTATTCTCATTGAATATGAATGCTCTAAATAATTTTTGATCTTTTTTCTGAATCGCAAGGTGAGCGGACTTACTTGTATATGTTTCTATAATTGTACTTGCATATTTCTATATTACATTATACAATAAAAATATAAAAGACACTCAAGAGTTAACTAAACTAATTTCAGCATTAGCTATAGAAAAATGATATGAAGAAGAAAAAGAAAAAATTGGAAAATATAAGAATTCAGACTTTAAAGATGATTTTGTTTTCAATATTAGAGTCTATAACGAAGCTTCAATGTTGGAACAGGTAATCGACGAAATAATAAATGCTTGATTTAAAAAATTAGTTTTTATAAATGATGGTTCAAAAGACAATTCACAGGAGATTCTTGAGAAAAAAAAGGAAGAAAATCCAAACTGCATTTTTGTAATATTAACTCATAAAATAAATAGATGATGATGAGCAGCTAACCAAACATGATATAAATTCATACAAAAATATGCTGAAGAGTTAAAAGTTAAATGGTTTGTATGATTCGATCCTGATGGACAGATGGACATAAAAGATATGGACACATTTATCGCAAATATCCAAAAAGATAACTGAAAAATCGATGCATATCTTGGATCACGCTTTATCAAATGATGATCATCATACAATATTCCAAAATCTAGAAAGAGAATTTTGACTATATCTAAAATTGTTACTAGGTTATTTTACTGAATCAAAGTATCTGACCCACATAATGGGTATAGAGTAATAAATATTGAAGCATTAAAAAAGATTCAACTTACAGCTGATTGAATGCACTATGCAAATGAGCTAAATGAACAAATTCAAAAAAATCGTTTCAGAACAAAAGAAATTCCAGTACATATACGCTATACGGATTACAGCCTCTGAAAATGACAAAAAAATTCAAATAGTATAAAACTCTGACTCCAAATGATCTACCAAAAAATATTCTTTAGATAAAATCTAATTTTTAATGATAGCATTCTCAATATTTGGAATAAATATATATCGATATGGAATTTTTTATTTAGTAGGTTTTTTATTGGCCTACTGTTTTTTGTATTTCATTTGAAGAAAAAAGTATTTCTATAAATATCCAAAATTACAAAATTTACTAGAAAATGACCTAGAAACTTTATTCATCATTCTGATTTTATGAGTTTTAATATGATGAAGACTTGGTCATGTGCTAATCTATGATTTCCAGTATTTTGTAAATAATCCATTGGATATATTCAAAGTTTGGCAATGATGAATGTCTTTCATTGGGTGAATACTATGAGTCATAATCTGAGTTTCTATTTTTATCTGGAAGAAAAAGTTTTCACGAAAAGAATTTATTATACTATTGGATTTATTAGCCTGCATACTACCGTTATGTATCGCACTGTGAAGACTATGAAATTTCCTAAATCAGGAACTATACTGAATCGCATTCAACAACCCATTTTGATGGTCTGAATGAACGGTATGAACTCTAACTTCACTATGATTTTTACATATTTATAATAAAATTGATTCAGCACTCAGAATTAATACAAATCTACTTTCCATCATTTTTGAATGAATTTTATTATTCACCACTCTGATTATAATTTTCATAAAACAAATTAAAAATAAAACTCGAAAAATCTGAAAAATTTGAATGATATTTCTACTCCGATATAGTATAATCAGATTTTTATTTGAATACATTAGACAAGATTCTCAGTCAGAATTTATCTGATTATTCACGAGAAGCCAACGATTTTTCGTAATATTTATAGCCTTATGAATAGTTTGAACTATATTCATGATACGTAATCCAAAAGAAAATTTAGAAAAT
>Ga0247608_10006689_pt1 | contig 12042 bp, 10 predicted proteins | sample 176DNAGHGlowgp2_FD_193490 | JGI IMG/M metagenome (GOLD analysis project Ga0247608, IMG submission 193490) | Sheep rumen microbial communities from Palmerston North, Manawatu-Wanganui, New Zealand - 1766 DNA GHGlow gp2 | ecosystem: Host-associated > Mammals > Digestive system > Stomach > Rumen ... | reverse complement strand
AGCTCGGTGTAGAGTACGAGCCGTACATATTCGCTGCCTTGAACTCTGCAAAGGTGATGATCGTTGTCGGTACGGACTACGAGTATTTTGACGCTGTGTGGGTCAAAAACGAGTGGAGCCGGTTTCTTAAGCTCATTGCCTCCGGCCAGCAGAAAACCGTCATTCCGGTTTACAAGGACATGGACCCATATGATATGCCCAAGGAACTGCGCACTCTTGCTGCGCAGAACATGGGAAAAATCGGAGCCATGCAAGATTTGCTGCATGGGGTAGAAAAGCTGCTCGGTAAAACAAACGAGAAAGTGTCGAACGAACAGCCGGTCATTGTCCAGAGCGGCGGGCCGAATGTCACGGCGCTGCTGGGACGTGGATTTCTGGCATTGGAAGACGAGGAGTGGTCAAAGGCGCAGGAACTCTTCGACCAAGTCCTAAATATGGATTTTCAGAATGCAGATGCCTATTTAGGACTTGCCATGGCGGAGGAGCATTGCCAAGACAAAGATGCATTTCGCAAAGCGTTTGTTGATATGGCTTCAAAGAGCAAAAACAACAAATACCTTGTCCGTGCAAGACAGTTTGCAGATGATAAACTACAAAACTGGTTTGACTGTATGGACATGGAGGTAAAGGAGGCAAATGAAAAAGCTCGGCTAGAGTCAGAAGCAAAAAGGCAAGCGGAACTGAAAGCTACAGAGGCAAAAAAACAAGCAAAATTGAAAACCATCGAAAGGCTGAGAATTCAACGCGAGAAACGAAAGATGGCAAGGGTTATGATTTCTGCGGGAGGCTGGCACACGATAGGCCTAAAGTCGGACGGCAGTGTTGTCGCTGCTGGTAGCGACGGAAGCGATCAGTGCAAAATTTTCGACTGGGCTGATATTGTGTCGGTCGCCGCGGGAGGAAATCACACAGTAGGCCTGAGAGCGGACGGTAATGTTGTCGCGGTCGGGCGGAACAAGGAGGGGCAATGTGATGTTTCCGATTGGACGGACATCATGATGATTGCGGCAGGAGCCTATCACACGGTAGGTTTGAAGTCGAACGGCACCGTCGTCGCAGCCGGATTAAACGATAGTGGTCAGTGCGATGTTTTCGAGTGGACGGACATCGAGACAATCACAGCAGGCGGCTTTCACACGGTTGGCCTGAAAGAGGATAGCACTGTTGTTGCCATTGGACGGAACAAGGAGGGACAATGTGAAGTTTCAGGCTGGACGGACATTGTGTCGGTCGCTACGGGTCATGAATACACGGTGGGGCTGAAGTCGGACGGCAGCGCAATCGCGGTCGGTAATAATAATTACGGTCAGTGTGACGTCTCCGGGTGGACAGACATAATGGGAGTCGCCGCAGGTGGCTATCATACGGTAGGTCTAAAGTCGGACGGCAGTGTCGTCGCGGTTGGAAATAATAATTACGGTCAATGCGACGTCTCCGAGTGGACGGATATAGTAGCGGTTGCCGTCGGGGCTAATCACACGATTGGCCTAAAGGCGAATGGAAACGTTGTCTCTGTAGGATTGAACGATCAGGGGCGGTGTGATGTCTACGGCTGGAAATTGTTTGACAGCTTTGAAACAATAGAAGCTGAGCAAAAAGTTGCTTTCGAGATAGCCGCGAGAGTACGAAAAGCTGCTGCCGAAAAAGCCGCAGAACAACGAAAAGCCGCAGAAGAAAAGTGCGAGGCAGAACGAAGAGCAAAATCGGCGAAATTGATTAAAGAAAAAAACAATCTTCAGACAGAGCTTTCAAACCTCCGCGGCTTCTTCAGTGGCAAACGCCGCCGGGAGATCGAAGAACGTCTTGCTGAAATCGAAGCAGAGATAATGAAAATGAAATAATATCCGTTATCCTGTAGGGGCGAATGGTATCTGCCCGTGAACATAGTGCAAAAATGTGGGTGTACGTTATGCTCTCGTTCAAATAAGGTCAGAGATAAAGGAGAAAAACCATGACTAAAAACAGACTACGTCTTTACCTCGTCATCGCGATCATCTTTGTGCTGTTCAGCGTAATAGCCTTTGCGGCTCCCTTTGAGAAAAACACCGTGTTCTGGCTGAGCTATGGCTTTGCTGTCCTTGCACTGGCAGTGCAGCTCATTGTGCAGCCCCGTGCGCTCGATCTGGACGGGCACGATGTGCGCAGCAAATTCTATGGCTTCCCCCTGACGCGCATTGCGACGGCTTATCTGGCTGTTCAGCTCATACTCAGCCTGACATTCATGGTCCTCTGCAAATATGTGGAGGCCAAAACCTGGGTTCCGTTTGTGGCCTATGTGCTGATCTTCGGCATTTCGGCCATTGGCTTTATCGCCGCTGATGCCATGAAGGAAGAAGTGGAGCGGCAGGACACCGTACATAAAGCAAATGTCGGCACCATGCGCGCGCTCCAGTCCAAGGCCGTCTTCGTTGCAAGTCAATGTGAAGACGCTGAGACGAAAAAAGCATTGGACAGTTTTTCCGAAGCCCTTCGCTTTTCCGATCCTGTAAGCAACGCTGCAACGGCAGACATTGAAGAAAACCTCACCGGGCTCCTGGAGGAACTGGGCAGTGCGGTGCTGGACAAGGACTATCCTGCGGCAAAGACACTTTGCGCCAAGGCTTCGACATTGCTCGCAGATCGCAACAGGATGTGTAAGCTGAACAAGTAAAAATCTTTTTAAACTTTTTATGAACATGGAACATTTTGCCCGTTCTCATGCCCCGTTTAAATGGAGAGGAAATGAGAACGGGCAAAGATGAAGGTGATCGAATGTCAGAACAGAATCGTCCCGGCCCGAAAGGGTTTGTCGCAGTTGACCCATATAACAAAGGAAGCATCGTGGAAATCCCGCTGGAGAGCAACAAGTCATGGCTGACACTTTTCTATGCACTGCCGGAAGAACTTGTGGCAAAAGCTACAGCATATCTGGACTTCCCCCGCTGTCCGTATGAAGTCCTGCGCACGGACAAATACGACAAGCTTATCAATGACGACATGTTTTTGCTGCTCGTCTGGGATTGTACCGCATGGGCGGTATGGCAATACTTTGAGGTCCCGAACTTAAAAACCGGAGAATATCAGGAGATTCCAAGTGCGGCTTCGTCTTATTCAGGGGACTTCCCGATCTGGCGTCTGTCCTATCTGGCGCTGCCATATATCCGCTTGAAGCTCGAAAATCATGGATTTTCATTCCAGTCGTTGTTTAATATGCCGCAGAATATGAGCATCCCTTACCTGAGCTATGATCATTTTGGAAACCTGATCGGCAATCTCACGACGATTATTGTGGAGGAACAAAACTGGCAGCCAATCATTGATGAGGCGTGGAGAAATCGCAGTCCGGCAGATTTTTCAGATTATAGGAGCAATGCCAAATCGAACTTTATGAGAAGCTGGGATCATGGCCGCACGAAGGTGGGCAGATTTCTGTCTTTAGATGCACTTGCCGAGCAAGCACAAGGAGCAGCTTCACTTTTTGACGTTCCCGATCCTCTGGCAGAGTTTGAATCAAGCGTTATGGATTCTATGATGATCGAAGAATTCAAAGCCTCGCTCTCTGAGCAGGACATGCAGATTCTGAAGTTGAAGAGTCTCGGTTTCACCTTTGAAGAGATCGCACCGAAGGTCGGCTTCAAAACGCACAGCGCCGTGGTCAAACGCTTTCAGAAGATTACGGATCAATACGAAGAATTCGTCTCAAAGCAGTACGAAAAATACCTGGAGAGCTTCTGAGCACAACTACAAACCCATTATGCAGTCATCGCTTCTGCGGTGGCTGCTTTTTCATGCTCAAAAATCGTAAGCGATGGGGCGCGGAAGATTGCGAGAGGGCGGGGGACGCGAAATCCCTTGACGAAGACAAGGGCGCACTTCTATACGGGGTAGCGGGAGCTGCCCCGTAGTGCGTCCTGCGGAGCCTGGATGCCTGTCCGAACAGTCATCCTCTGCGTCGCGCTGCTCCGTACAAGGGGCTGCACCCCTTGCGATGCTTCGCATCTATCCTTGCAAACCGGCAAGAGCAATAGCTGTTCCGAAAGATAGTTATCGCTCTTTGCCGGTCTATCATTCGCGTTCTGATTGAAGTTCAGGCTGCTCATATCTTCTGCAAATGTTGAGTCAAAACTTCACACTTACGGGAGGAACAAGAGCAAAGCGAAAGACGTGTTCATAAAAGATTTACATGGTAATTGTAAACAATCCATGAAAAAGGGTGGTAAAAACGGCTCAAAAATGGACCTTAGTGAAGGAGTAAATATATGAAGGAGGAATGTTTTGAACAACATCATACGAATGACGCCGGAGCAAGTATTAAAAGTGAAGAAGGTGATCCGAAAACAATGCTGCAATTATGATGACGGCAACTGCATCCTACTGGACGGAATTGAACCATGCCCCTGCCCGCAGCTCATCACAAGATCGCTGATCTGCAAGTGGTTTCGTACAGCGGTTCTGCCGGGAGAGCTGGAATTGGAGCAGGAGCTTTTGCACCGTGGTGAGCGAAAGTGCTGTGTCGAGTGCGGTGCGGTTTACTACTCCGCCTCCAACCGGAGCAAGTATTGTTCATCATGCGCGGCAAGAATCAAGCGCCAACAACAGGCGGAATATGCAAGACGAAGGAGGGCGAGCATCAAAAACAACATATAAAGAGAACCGATGTACATGAAAGAATTATTGAAATGGAGGTATGCAACTGAACAAAGAACTTGAAAAACTGAGAGCGGACAAAGCAAAGGCCGAACAAGAACTGGAGTATCTTCGGCATGATATGCAGCGTTTGCAAAATCGGGTTGGAAGAAGGAATTAAAAGAACTGGAGGCGAGCTATAAAAAAGAAGCAGAAAAGCTGAAACCCATCCGCGAAGAACTGAAAGAACTCTACAGAATCAAATCAAAAATTAACTACATCCTGCGTCAGCAAGAGACAAAGGAAATACAAGAACCACGAAAGGAGAAACATGCCCAGGAAGAAGAAACCCATTAATCACAGCGACCTGCCCGATCATGAAATTGAAGCCATTGCCCGCTGCATTCTGCCGGACATTCTGGCTCTGTTTGAAAGTGAGGAAGGCCAAAAAGAATTTGCTGCGTGGAAAGCGCAGCATGAGTCAGAAGGAGGAATCCATGCCGAATAAGAAAATCTTCAAAAAAGACTTGCAACATCGTATATGTTATGTTAATCTCACATTGAAAAATATGACGATCATTGTGAGAGGTGAGAACATGAAAATCATTGGTGAACGCTTGAAGCAGCTTCGCGAGGAAGCAGGATTCTCGCAGAACAAGCTGGCAAAGCTGATCGGGATTCAGCAGTCCAGCCTCAACCGCTACGAAAGCGGCTTCTCGAATCCCACACCGGAGACGCTGCTCTGGTTTGCGGATTACTTTGATGTGTCGATGGATTACATCTACGGACGCACGGACAAGCCCCAGGGCAAGACGTACAAATACAAGCCGCGCTTTGACCCTGAGATGGCAAAGTTTGTGGAGATGTGCTTTGAACCGGGGACGCGCGCCAATAAGGAACTGCGGGCCTCGATCCTGAAAATGGTCTCGGAGGAATCGAAATGAAGGCTGTCATCTATGCGCGCTATTCCTCGGACAATCAGCGGGAAGAGAGCATAGAGGGCCAGATTCGAGAGTGTACCGCCTTTGCGGAGAAAAACGGTATCACGATCCTGCGTCATTACATTGACCGTGCATTTTCCGCCAAGACGGACAACCGCCCGGAGTTTCAAAACATGGTCAAGGACAGCTCTCAGGGTTTATTTGAAATGGTTCTTGTCTGGAAACTTGACCGCTTTTCCCGCAACCGATATGACAGCGCCCACTATAAAGCGATTCTCAAGAAGAACAACGTCAAAGTGGTTTCCGCCACTGAGAAAATTTCCGATGGTTCAGAAGGTATTTTGATGGAGTCTATTCTGGAAGGGTTCGCCGAGTATTACTCGGCGGATCTCTCCGAAAAGATCGTGCGAGGCATGACGGAGAATGCGCTGAAGCACAAATACAACGGCGGAGGTAAAACAATCGGGTATGTCATTGATAAAGACCAGTGCTTTCAGATTGATCCGCTTACCGCACCTCTTGTCCTGGAAGCCTACAAGAGATATGACAAAGGTGCAACAATGAAGGAGATCCGGGACTGGATGAACGAGCAGGGATTCCGAAATAGCAGAGGGAATCCCATTGCATACAGCGGAGTAGAACATATATTATCCAATCGCCGTTATATCGGGGAATACCGTTACCGGGATATTGTTGTTCCGGGTGGCATCCCGCAGATCGTACCGCAGGATTTGTTTGACCGGGTACAGACGAGGCTTGAGAAAAACAAAAGAGCCCCTGCTCGGTTTAAAGCAGAGGATGAGTATATACTCTCAGGAAAGCTGTTTTGTGGATACTGCGGTGAGGCGATGGTCGGCGAAAGCGGGACGGGCCGAAACGGTGTCCACCACTATTACAAGTGCTCTTCAATCAAGCGAAAGCTGAAAAACTGCTCCAAGAAAACCGTGAAGAAAGCATGGCTGGAGGACAAAGTCATTCAGAGGATCAAGATGTTCCTGGATGAACCTAACACCGTAGAAGCTGTGATCTCAATGGTCATGGACATGCAAGATCGCGAAAGTTTAAGCATTCCCGCATTTGAGCAGCAGCTTAGAGAGACGAATACGGCCATCGACAATCTGCTCAACGCCATTCAGCAGGGCATCCTGACGAAATCCACGAAAGAGCGCCTTGAGCGGCTCGAAGCACAGAGGGACGAACTGGAACAGAAGATCGCCGCAGAAAAACTGGCAAAGCCCAAAATCTCCGAAGAGTTCATCCGGTACTGGTTCAAACGCTTTCAGCACTTGGATACAAGCAACATGGATCAGCGAAAAATGCTGATTAACACCTTTGTAAATTCAATATACCTCTTTGACGACAAAGCTCTCGTCAATTTCAACTACAAGGACGGCACTGAGACTATAAATTTTAGTGAAGTGGAGTGCGCGCTTAAAGAGCGCGCCTCCCTCTCCGGTTCGGATTTGGAAATCTTATCTCCACCACAAAAAAAGGCATTGCCGTCAAGGCGATGCCTTTTTGTGGTATAAAAGAAACGGACGAGAAGGGCGCGGAAGTGAATGACCTGCCGGGGGCAGGTCAGAGCCGCGCCCCGGCCCGCCCGCAGGCGGGCGAGTCCGCCACTCTCCACCAGAAAAAAAGCACGCGAGAGCGTGCTTTTTTTCTTTCCCCCGGAAAACACAAAATGCCGCGCGGAAGACTTTCCTGCCTTCCGTGCTTGTGTCCCGGCAGGGAATGTGATACAATGCGGCTATGATGACTGAATTTGAAAAACAATATATAGAAGCTCGCAAAGAGCTCATAAGAAGCGATTTCGCTTCACTCAATCCCATGCAGCAGGAGGCTGTGCTTGCCACCGAAGGCCCGCTGCTGATCCTAGCGGGAGCCGGCAGCGGCAAGACCACTGTGCTCATCAATCGCATCGCCAATCTCCTCAAATATGGCCGCGCAGGGGACTGCGACGAGATCCCCGAGGACGCGGACGAGGCGCAGCTTGCTCTTCTGCGCGAGGGCGGGGAACAGGCCAAAGCCCTCGCCGGCTGGGACCGGGTGGAGCCGTGGCGCATCCTCGCAATCACTTTCACCAACAAGGCGGCAGGGGAGCTCAAGGCAAGGCTTGAGAGCATGCTGGGCGAGGCGGCGAATGACATCTGGGCCTGTACCTTTCACTCGGCCTGCGTGCGCATCCTCAGAAGGGACGCCGAGCGCCTGGGCTATACGGGCACCTTTACCATCTATGACACGTCCGACAGCCTGAGCCTCTTAAAGCACATCGTCAAGGACATGGACCTGGACGAAAAGACCTACGCCCCCCGCACCATCCTCTCCGAGATGGGCCGGGCCAAGGACGAGGGCATCTCCGCCGCGGAGTATCTCCGGCAGGCGGGCATGGTCTCCGACCTGCGCCGCAAAAAGCTGGGCGAGATCTATGCCGAATACAGCCGCCGCTGCTTTGCCGCCAACGCCATGGACTTTGACGATCTCATCTACAACACCGTCAAACTCCTGGAAGAAAACGCCGACGTGCTCGAGCACTGGCAGCGCCGCTTTCGCTATGTGCTTATCGACGAATACCAGGACACCAACCGCCTGCAGTACCGCCTGTCCTCCCTTCTGGCCGACGGCTGGGGCAATATCTGCGTAGTTGGCGACGACGACCAGTCGATCTATAAATTCCGCGGCGCCACCATCGAAAACATCCTGAGCTTCGAAAGCCAGTACAGGGGCTGCCGCGTCATCCGGCTCGAGCAGAATTATCGCAGCACCTCCCACATCCTGGATGCGGCCAACGCCGTCATCGCCCACAACTGCCAGCGCAAGGGCAAGGAACTCTGGACAAACAAGGACGGGGGAGAGCTGCTGACCCACTACTTCGCCGACGACGAGCGGGACGAGGCCCAGTATGTCGCCTCACAGATCCTGTCCGCCTACGGGCGGGGGGCCAACTGGCGGGATCACGCGGTGCTCTACCGCATGAACGCCCAGTCCAACCAGTTTGAATATGCCTTCAAGCGCAGCGGCATCCCCTACCGCATCATCGGCGGCACCCGCTTTTTCGACCGGGCCGAGGTCAAGGACGTGCTGTCTTATTTAAGCCTCATTTCCTCCCCGGCCGATGATCTGCGCCTGAGAAGGATCATCAACAGCCCGCCGCGCGGTATCGGCGCGAGGACGGTGGAGGTCGTGGGAGAGATCGCCGCGGAGCAGAACACCTCGATGTTCGACATCCTGCAGCGCTCCGAGCAATTCTCCGAACTGCAGCGCTCCGGCGTCAAGCTGCGCCTCTTTGCAAATCTCATTCTGGAACTCAAATCCTTCTCCCAGACCCACACCCCGGACGAGCTGCTGGACGAACTGCTGGAAAAGACCGGGTACGTGCGTACCCTCGAAGAGAAGAACACCACCGAGGATACGGCCCGCGCCGAGAACGTGCGCGAATTAAAAACCAGTATCCTCACCTATATGAAGGAATCCGGGGACGAGACGCTGGAAGGCTATCTTGCAAACGTCGCCCTCTATACCGACATGGACAATTACGACGCGGACTCAGACTCCGTCGTGCTCATGACCATGCACAGCGCCAAGGGCCTGGAGTTTCCGACTGTGTTTATCGTCGGCATGGAGGAGACCATCTTCCCCGGCACGCGCGCCATCGGCGAGCCGGAGGAGATGGAGGAGGAGCGCCGCCTCTGCTACGTCGCCATTACGCGTGCCAAAGAGAAGCTGTACCTCACCTCAGCGCACCAGCGCATGCTCTTCGGCCGCACGACCGCAAACCGGGTCTCCCGCTTCGTCTTTGAGATCCCGGAGGAACATATCCAGAAGAGCATCCCCAAGAGCTACGGCTATCAGGACCGCACGCGCGAGCCTTCTGCCGGTTTTGAATCACCGAACCGCTGGGGGGCGCAGGTCCGCCGTGAGCCCATAAAGCCCAAAGCGCCCGCCTATCCCGCCCCTGCCGCGGCAAAGCCTGCCGCTGAGGTGAGCTTTTCCGTCGGTGACAAGGTGCGGCACAAGGCCTTCGGCGCGGGCGAGATCGTCAAGATGACCCCCATGGGCGGGGACTTCCTGGTGGAGATCAAGTTTGACTCCGCAACCAAAAAGCTCATGCTCAGGGCCGCTGTACAACATATGACAAAAGCCTGAAAAGGGAGGATCCCATGCGTGACGTTACACTCAAGCGGGTCTACCGCCATTTCAAGGGCGACTGTTATCTGGTGGAGGATGTGGCGCGCCACTCCGAGACCGGGGAGGAGTATGTCGTCTACCGCAAGCTCTACGGCGACGGTTCCCTCTGGATCCGGCCCAAGAGCATGTTTCTGGAACCGGTGGACCGGGAAAAGTACCCCGACTGTGAGCAGAAATACCGCTTTGAACTGCTGGACATTCCCAGCAAAGCGGGACACGAGGACTGAAACATGAACGTAGACGGCTTTGAAATCGAAAGAAAATTCCTCATCGCCATGCCGGATGAGGCGTTTCTCGAAAACTGCGAGCGCTCCGAGATCACACAGACCTACCTGCTCGGGGAAGAAAACACCACGGAGCGCGTGCGAAAGCGTGTCTATCGGGACAAGTGCGAATACACCCACACCGTCAAGCGTAAACTAAACGACATGCGCCGTGTGGAGGATGAGCGGGAGATCAGCGAGAGCACATACAACGAGCTTCTTGAGCGTGCCGATCCCGCGCGCCGGCCCATTCAAAAGACGCGCTGCTGCTTTGAACACGGCGGAAAGCTCTGGGAGCTGGATGTGTTTCCCTTCTGGAAAAGGCAGGCATATCTGGAGATCGAACTCACAGACGAGGACGAGGCTTTTCGCCTCCCGCCCGGCATACGCCTTCTGTGCGAGGTGACGGAGGATCCGCGCTATACCAACGCGGCCCTCTCGCTTGAAATACCGAACGAAGAAATCGACTGACTGTATGACCATCGTGAAAGGATGATGAACATGAAAAAGTGGACAGCACTCTTGCTGATCGCCGTTTTCTGCCTTGGGCTTTGCGGCTGTGACGCGCTGCAGAATCTGATGCCTGCCCCCACCCCCGCACCCACCGAGACACCGGCTCCCACGCCGGAGCCGACGCCCGAACCTATACCGGAACCGACGCCAGAGCCTACACCGGAACCGATGCCCGAACCCACTCCCGAGCCAAAAACGGAGCGCGTGACTGTTTCCATCAACCGCACAGAGATGGAGGCCATGGATCCCCAGAGCGGCGAGATCCGCATCCTCAGCTTCACCTATGATACCCCCATTGTAGAGATGGAATCCAACCCCGCGGCCGCGGAAAAGATCAATGAGTTCATCGCCCTGCAGGGGGAAGCCTTCTACACCGGCGAGGAATACGGCGACGGCTTCGGCACGGGCTACAACAACATGCTGACGCTGGCTGAGGACAACTACGTTTATCAGGTAGAGTCTCATGCTGAGTACCCCAACTATGAGATGAGTGCTGACCGCCGCGTCGCTGTCCTGCGCAACGACGGAATTGTGCTGAGCTTCCTGTTTACCGATTACTATTACATGGGCGGGGCCCACGGCAGTACCATGTCCCGCGCCTACTGCTTCGATGTGAGCACCGGCGAGCTGCTGACCCTCAATGCCATCAGCGCCGAGCCCTCTGCCCTCGCCGGAGCCCTTGCCGACAATATGATCGCCCAGGTGAAGGAGAGCGAAGAGCTCCAGCAGCGTATCGACCTTCTGAACACCGACCTGCCCTCCGCACTTTCCGCGCTGGTGCGGGAGGGCTCCTGGTACTTTGACTATGATGCTGTCGTGCTCTTCTCCGACGACTATGAGATCTCAAGCCACGCCTCCGGCCCGATCGCCTTCCGTGTGCCCTATGACGCAGTCGCGCAGTATCTGAGCCCGCGGTATATCTCGATTGCCCCCACGGGCAGCGCCGAATTTTTCGTCACCCCCACCGATGCCGTCGGTGAGGCGGACATTGAGATCATCGACATGGTGCGCATCGGAGAAGGGGATACCACGCTCTATCTGATCGCAAAGGGACCGGCCCATGACGTGCATCTTACGAGCGTGGAGTATTCCGGCACGTTCTATGAGACGGCCCAGCTCTGGTCCTGCAGCCTCATGGAAAACTGTGCCGTACAGGTTTCCACGATGATCCCGGACGGCATGCCGAACCTCAAGCTCAGCTACCGCAACGCGGACGGACTGCAGAACCTCTACCTCACCCAGAGCGGGGAGGACGGCAGCTTCATTCTCATGGACGGCACCATCGAGGCCATTGGGTGAAAAAGTGAAAAATCCTCCCGAAAAGCTGAGAAAATGCTTGACAATGAGACAAGACCGTGATAATCTATTTAAGCCGCATTGAAGGGGCATGAAAGTGAGGGGCAGCCCTCCGCCTCAAGAGCGAGTCCTGTAAAGAGGGAGGATACATTCATGAAGCATGCGATCATCGTGACCGGCGGCAAGCAGTACCGCGTGGCCGAGGGCGACGTCATTTTCGTTGAGAAGCTGGACGC
>Ga0247608_10006687_pt1 | contig 12044 bp, 8 predicted proteins | sample 176DNAGHGlowgp2_FD_193490 | JGI IMG/M metagenome (GOLD analysis project Ga0247608, IMG submission 193490) | Sheep rumen microbial communities from Palmerston North, Manawatu-Wanganui, New Zealand - 1766 DNA GHGlow gp2 | ecosystem: Host-associated > Mammals > Digestive system > Stomach > Rumen ... | reverse complement strand
TTGTACGTCTGCGGGGATATTCTCAGGAATAGTATAACTTGTAGTTGGCATAATGCTACTAAATGCAGCCACATTTATTCCACCATAATTACCAACAACATTTTTAATACTCTTTTCCATATCATTATATGCAGTCCTAACATCTCTAACATTCTTTTCTACTCTACTTTTTGTTTTAGAATAAGAAAAGAATCTATCTTTAGATTTCATAACTAATGCTCTGTCTGCATCTATCTCCTTAGTATCCATCTCACCATCTCTATATACTTTAAATAATTCTTCATCATACTCAGACGCAGACATAGGTGTTGTATTTAAAATGTCTCCTCTAAATTTATCATAAGCATCTTCAAAACTAATAGCACTATTTACTCCTCTAACTTGTACCAAATTGAGTTCTTTTATTCCACTTAAATCAGAAAAGAAATCTGCAGTATTAGTTATAGCTTGAGTAGATGGAATATAATCACTAAATGTATAATTAAATCCCATAAATTTAAATTCATCAGAAGACCTAAAATTATCAAAATCTTTCTTATGCTTTGTTAGATATTTTTCACTATTAACAAACTTCATTAATGCTGTAAGGAATCTTTCAGCAATAGATTGAATGAATTTAATAACTTTCATTATTATATCATGTACTCCAGCAAAGAAATCGCTGAATGATTCTAATACCATTGTTTCATTCTTAGATTCAGATATAGCAACATAAAGAGTTTTCTTTAAATCATTAAAATGCCTATCATTATCAATAGCAAATTTAATACCACTGGAATAATATGATTCATACAATTCAGCATTTGCAATATCTTCTATTCCAATAGGTGTATTAGTTGGTTCTATACCATCTAACAATGAAGAAAATCCCGGAATTTCTATAGTATTAGTTGGAGTTAAAACAAAATCATCCATATTTTATTCTCCTATAAAGTTTATATAAAAAATGGTGGTGGGAATTAACCCACCACCATTGAATTCATTTTGAATTATGGCTTAGGTATTATAAGATTGTTACATTACCCAGAAGGCTCCCAGAGCCATAATAAGAAGCACTCTCCTGCTTAAGTCCAAGGCACTTGACACAAATTGCACGAGCCTGACGATTGCGATCCTTATAAGCATCAAGAAGAACACCAAATGCTACCGTGTAATCGTTAGATACGCTACGCAAAATATCTGCTTTATACCTTAAAAACGATGCCGTATTAGTTGATACGGTGGCTCCAGGTTCCTTGCCTTTAGAAGCTATTGCTTCATCATCTTTTTCAGATGCAGTTTTTTCCATATCTTTAACAGCATCATCAATTTCTTTTATTAATGTTTTTTTGGCCCTTTCTGCGTTTTTTGTATTAGTAGATGTATCCTTAATAATAGCTAATAATTTAGTTATTTCTGCACTGGATGTTATTTCAACAGTCTCTTTATCTTCAGAGCCATAAAGTTTTTCTTTTAACTTTGTTCTAAATTCGTCTGAATCTAACTTAGATTCACCTAAAATATTTCCGCGTAATTTTTCTTTTAAATCGTTAATATAATCCGAATCAACCTGCTGTTTCGCATTTTTTTCTGACAATTCAACATTGAAAACTGACAATGCGGGATCATATCCCTTATTAAATATGGAATCTCCCTTATCAAGATCTGTGAATTTATATCCATCTATTTCTATTGAATTATTAGATGAAAGTCTAGAGGCCTTTGCCATAATATCTTTCTGGTATTTCTTTACAAAATCCTTATCTTTTGAAACCATAGAAGATATAAATGCGAGAAAATGCTGGAACATTTCCTGAATTTTCTTGGCAACAGATTTTAAGAATTTTACAACCGTATCTACAAAACTACCAAGAGCACCCTCTTCCATGGTCCAAACATTTGTGCCATGCTCATTATAGTATTGAAGCTCCATAAGAGATGCGGCCTCACAGATTCTGTTCCAATTCTTTGTATTATCAAGAACAGCATACATAGCACCCTGAAGGTCGCCAGTATATTTTGAACCCTTAGTTGTTGTATATTCAGATTCATTTAAAATAAACATATTTTCAAATCCTCCACGTATTATATATTAATTAAAGCATATCAAAATTAAATGCTTCGTTCTTTGCAACATAGTCAACTCCAGTAGATCCACTTACAGTATCACATGGAGTATCGGTATAAGAATCTGGCTCATATACCAGCTCATCTGGATCGTTGCTTGTTCCCGGAGGAAGAACATCATAAGGAGCCTTATTATACATACAATCAAGTTCCTTTGCTTCTTTACCGTCAATAGCGGATGCAATTACTTCATCAACTTCATCCTCTGCCATTTCTGCAAGAACGTTAGCAAATTCATATTTCTTTGTCCTTCCAGCAGCAGCCATCTTAACAACAACAGCCTTAGCTTGCTTATATGCTATAACTAAGATTTCTCTAGCAACGGAAGTGTATTCAAGATATAACTGCTGAAAATCTGATAAAACTGTAATTATATGGGAAGCTTTATCATTTTCTGCATTCTTAGCAGTATCTTCTCCCTTCTGCGCCATAGCATTATCAGAAGCAGTTTTTTGCTTTCTTTCAGCTTCTTTAATTAAATTATTCAAATTTGTCTCACTCTTTTTTTGAATACCATCATACTTTTTAATATTAGAACCAAAATTTTCAATATAGTTTAATAATTTTGGAATATTAATTCCTAAATCTTCAAAATCATAATCAGTTGGAGAGTCATCTTCAAAAGAAGCGTCAAACATATCTTGTTTAAGACTATCTGGATCAAACTTATCATGCTTAACAATTGCCTTTAAACATTCTTTTTTTCTGTCATCAGCATCATCTTTATAATAATTAGCATAGTTATCTAACGAATCTTTTGGAAATTCGTCAAGTTCATTAGCTATTTCCGGTAATTGTTCAGACCCTTTAAACTTTCTCCATTTTACAGGCATTTTATTGAATCTGGAAGATTCATACATTATGTCTTTCTTATATTTCTTAACGTACTCTTTATCTTTCATCCATAATGAGGAAAGTTTTGCAATAAAACTGCCAAAAATGGCCTTAATCTTAGCAAGAAACTTTTTAACCATTTCAACAATCTTTGCCCAGATGTCTCTAAGGGCACCTTCGTGAAGAGTAGTAATTGCAGCTTCATTTAAACTTCCAGACTTACGCATCTGGATCTCTTCATAGTCCATTTTCATCATAGCTTCAACAAAACTATGACGATTCTGCTCAATGTCAATCAATGCTCTCACAGCACCACAACCATCACTATAACCTACAGCGGCTGGAATATTACTAGCGAGAGAGGTTGAATTTTCAGTAAAAAACATTTTTATTTATCCTCCTATAATTTCGAAATTATATATAATTATAGCTAACTCATTTGCTAATAATTATATATATGTTTTATTTGTTACTCAGAATAATACAGATGTAGAGCTATCTGGAATGGCATCTAATATATCATCTTGAGTATATTTAGTTTTCTCTACGGTTGTATTATCTTTAACAGCCTTAACTTCAGCAACCTTATAATTTACTTTAACTTTATTAGATATCTTATTGAAAGCATCTGCAATTTTCTTTTGATTTGTGGCAATCTTCTTGCGTTCTTTAGCATCCCTAGCAAGATTATTTTGAACGTTATATGCATTCATTGTTAATAAATTAGCTTGCAATTCAAAATATGTAGAAATGCTTTCTCTTGTATAATAAAATAAAAATACCAATTCTCTTATAGCGGGGATGATTAATAATACAGCCGCTAAAGCTATAGCTATTGCTGACGCACTAAATCCAAGCATAATACCTCCGGTAAAATTCTTAGCTTTAGCACTAAGCATGAAATCCATAGCTTTGTCAAATTCACCACTAGCACAAGTATTATTAAATTTAGTAAGGTCTTTAAACAGCAAAGCATTTGCAGAATTAGTAGTTGCAGCTTTATCTAAAGATATTTCAAATCCCATATCTTCAGGTTGTTTAACATATTCTAAACAACTTGCTATAAGATAACTTACAGAACTAACAATACTTAATACTATAGTATTATAAATAACTATTGGCATTTCTATATTGAGTTTATAACCCATAACAAATTTATCAGTTCTATCTATTACATTCTGTACAGCAAGTTGAACAACTTCAATAGATGTTGTAGGTTGATTATATCTTGCTAATACTTCACTTATAACAGTAATACAATCCATAAGTTGATCATAATTCTGAATCTTGGTAATATCACCCTTACTTTCAGGAATAGTACCAAAATCAATATCATCAACTTTATTGATTATATGAGAATATAATTTCTGAGATAAATTTGTCATCACTACATTTTGGTCTGCTTCGTTGACTGTAAGGAGAACGTTCCTAGTTAAATCATCAGTTAAATCAAAATAGCTCATACATTCATTAAATTGTTTAGACCTATATATTGTAGATGGATCAAACTGTTTAAATTTAGGTTCAACAAGTGCTCTATTACTAAGAAAGTCATTTGCTGAATTTATGAATGGATCATTCTTATCTGTTGAATATGTATATGCCATTATAACAAACTCCTTTCTTTATATTTATCGCATCTTGTTGAGAAGGTTAACAACCTTCTTATAAGAATTATCCTTAGCTTCTTTCTGTAACGCATCAAATGGAAGAATCTCATACATATTGCTGCCATCATCATATAAGAATTTGGCTAATTCTAATCCTTCATCGGCAATAACTATATCCATAAGATTATATGATTCTAATATTTTTGCAGCCACAGCCGTCTTATTCATATCAAGATTAAAATATTTAAGTAAATATTCAACTTCTTCTTGTGACATAATAAGAGATGTTATTGGAGATGCATCATTCTTTTTAAGAAGCTGAGCATATTTATTCTTAACAGACCTTCTTTCTAATAATCTAAACAATCTAGCACTATTAGAATTTTTAGATATTTTAATAGCATCTAATTTAGCGTTATCAATAGCAAAAAGAAAATCTCTAAAGAAAGAAATTTCTCTAGTGGTAGCTCTAATAAGATTAAATAATGTATTAGAACTATTATATTTATCAGATATTCTATCTATAATATCCATAGAATCAACCGGATATAACTTGGCCTTTACACCAATTACACCATTCTGTATTATTTTAACACCATCTTTTACAGTAATAAAATTAACAATCATGGTTGTTGGCATTAATTCATTAGCCTTATTAATTTCAGTAGAGGTAATCTGGTTTTTAAAGAAATCTGAGTAATTCTTTTGTACGGCTGTGACGTCTTTAGATTGGCTATAATTCTTATCTGTAGTGGCATTATCTGCATTCTGTTTCATAACCGGGGCTATTTTATCATTAACCATCTTTGCAAATAATGTTGCATATTTTTCACCAGCATCAGTCGCAACAACTCTTTCCTTAGCTTCACAGAATATTGATCTATTCCCACGCACATCTGAGATGTATTTATATTCATTAATGCCTATTGGATTAAGGTCAGTTGGTAATACATAATTAATATTCTTCATATCTTCCTTAACCATATTATAGGCATCTGCATCTGTAATTATTGCAGACTCATCTTTAATCATATCATCCAGAACGGACATCATATCATCAAATGTTGTTCCAGTATTTAAATTACGATGAAACTTTTTAATATATTCTTGAATGTTCTCTGCATCTTCACAAAATTGAATGGAACTAAAAAGAATCTGAAGGAGCGCAACGCACTTCCTTTCTATAGCCTTTTGTATCATTGTGGCTGTTCCGATAGAGATAGATGTAGATGTTAATACGGGAAAGACAAGTATAAGATTAGATGATCGTCTAGCTATAGAACCTACATCATTTCCTCGCCTTATCCACTCAACTTGATCAATGTCTTTCATGTCTTTTAAGACATCAAAGACATCACGCACCACCGTCTCATGGAGCGTAATTGATTCGTTTTGCATATAAGGAAGCCTCCTTCAATTTTTTATTATGATGTTTTATAATAAAAAAATAAAGAGGGTCAATTTAGAATAAACTATTTATTGCTACTTATTATCTGTAGAGCAATTTCTTCGTTTTCCGTGCCTTTATACTTATTATAGAAATCTAGTTTAGCTTGCAACATGTCAAATTCAAAATCATAAACGCTTGCGTTCATAAATTCAAATGCACATTTTATGCCAAACGCTTTTAAATATTTTTCCATTTCTATTTGTTCTTGTATAACAGCATTCTGTTGCTCTACATCTATTTTTGCTACATCATATGGACTCATTCCAACCTCCATTATTATAAGTATTAATCTAAGTTTACATTGAAGTGTTGGAGTTGCTTTTTCCACATGACCCTCTTTGCACTATTATAATATGTGTATGACCTATAAATTGAACCCTAAAACACTTATGTAATACGGACTAAACAAGAAAGGGTTTTATATAATGGCAGATGATTTTAAAGGCTATTCTGCTCCGCATTTTGAAAGATTATTCGATGATAATAATAGAGAAACTGCGGAACTACCAACATATGGAACAGAAATAAAAAATATAAAAAAGATATTACACTCTCAAGGTTTCTTTTCTAAAAATGAAATAGAGTGGTATGATAAAATCAATAGATATGGCTATATTGATTTATATAATACCAATAGAATAATTAGAGAATATTTATTCTTCACCAAACCAGACTTAAATCTTATAGGCGGTGATGAAGAATATGGTCCATTTAACCCTAGCCATGATTTAAATAGTAATGTTAGATCAGCATCACCATTTATAGCTACAGCGTATGCAAGAAATAGAAACGCCATACTTCAATTACAAAATAGTGTTGTAAAACATGATGGGGAAAAATGCCCATTTATGTATTTATTAAGCAATGCATTGACTGGTAAATTAGATTTACCCGGAATATCTGACGATTCAACAGAAACCACATCTAATTTATATGGCACATCAATATCATATAGAGGTCATAGCTATAAAAGTGATGTTGGATTTGATTTCTCTTTAAGTTTTGAAGATACCCCTCAATTAGAAGTATATACTCTAGCTAAAACTTATGATGAATATCATAGATTGGTAAAATTAGGAGAATGTTCTCCTAAAAAGAAATATATTACAAATCATATATTAGATGATCAATTTTCCATATATAAGTTTATGGTTGGTGAAGATGGAGAGACTATATTATATTGGGCAAAATTAACTGGAGTGTATATCAAAGATGTACCAAGAGATGCATTTTCAGATCCATCCGATTTTAAATTTTCTTTATCATTTCATGCACAATTTGTAGAAGATATGTCGCCTATGATTATACAAGAATTCAATAGTGTTGTTGCGGCATATTCTGGCATTGGTGCTGATAGGGCGCTTCATCCTGAAAAATATAGTAGCGGTTATCTTCCAGTATATGAAATAAATTCAGGATTTAATGGAGTTAATAATGAATGGGCTAAATATCCAGTAATTGTTCCATATACAGATAGAAGAACTTGTAGAAGATGGGTTAAGTTTGATTATAGATTAAAATGGTATTGATAAGGAGATAATCTATGGCTACTACCAATATAAACACAGATAAAACTTTATTAAGTACTGATATATATGATGTATCATCATTTATTGATCAGATACGAAAAGATAATATTACAGATATAAATGATACAGCCGCATATTCTGGAATATTTGGATATTTAAATGAAATACATTCACAAGCGCTACAAAATACTTTAATAGAAATTGCTGAAACCTCTAATGAAGTTATACCAACAAGAGCTAAGTTTGCTAAAAATATACTTGCCCATGCATATAATTTAGGCGTTAGAAATATAAATGCTATTCCGGCAAGTATGACATTAATGATATATTTACCAATAGACCACTTATTACAGAATTTAACAGAATTCGATAGTGTGTCTGGAAGAGGAAAATTTATATTAGATAAAAATACTCCAATAAATATACAAAAATTTGAATATCATTTAGATTATGATGTTATAATAAATATGTATACATATACTGATAAATCTGATAATTCAAAAAAGAAATATACATTTACAGCAATGTATGATTTATTCAAAGATGGAACTAATATAGTTAAACAAGAAAATCCAATAAGTCATATATATAATCCATATATTACAACTGTAAATATGACAACTATTAAGGGGGTTGATTATGTTGGATTTTCAGCAAACTTTCATCAAGTAGAATGTGTTACTGAAAGAAAAATAATATTAACAAATAATAATATTGAAAATAAAGCTATAACATTTGAATTTGGAGAGCAACTTGCTGCATTTGATGTAGATGTGTATGAAAATAATGTTAGAACGCATTTAACTCCAATATATTATGGATTATCAAACTATTCTTTAGAGAATGGAGAATGGTGTTGGTTTGAATATATTGATTCTAATACTATTAGAGTTATATTTGATAAGATGTCGTATCTTCCGGGGCTTAATGCAGACGTATATGTTAATATTAAGCTAACCAAAGGTGCTAGTGGTAACTTTACATATAATGAACAATTTAAAACAACTTTAAAATCTGAAAGATTTAATAATTATAATGGAATGAGTGCTGTAATAATTCCATTAAGAAAAGGCAATTCTAATGGTGGAATTGACAAAAAGAGTATAGAAGAACTTAGAAGACTCATACCAAGAGAAGCGTCTGCTAGAGGTAATGTAATAAACACCACAGATTTAAATAATTTCTTTAATTCTATAAATGATCCAAACTGTAGAATATATTTTAAAAAGAAAAGAGATAATCCATTTGAGCGTATATATTTTGCATATATGCTAATGAAAAAGAATGGATATGTGTATCCAACAAATACATTACCTTTAAGAATACATCAATATGATTTTAAGGGATTTTCAGCAAATAATAATTTAGCAATACCACCCGGAACCGTTTTTTATTATTATGACCATGGAGAATTGGATCAAGAGAATGCATATTGTACTGTAACTAAACCAATATATGAAGAACCTCTTAATGAGGATGTGGATTATCCGGTTGTAACTAATTCTGATGGTAAACAAGTTAGAGTATTTTCATACATATCTCCATTTTTAATAACAATAGATGACGATTTAGTATCTTCATATTTCCTTACATGCATGAATGAAAATAGATTATTAGAATTCTATTCTGTTAATCTAGAAGCTGAAACTCAATTTGTTGCTACAAATGTAAATTGTAACAGAAAATTCATATACCAAGATGAAGAAGGCAATACTAAAGTATATGATAATAAGTATGTAATAACAATGGATATTGTGCAAAATAATTCAGTAAAAAATGATATATTCTTATTTAGAAAATCAATAAATTCAAATGGTGATGTGGTATATGAAGATATAAGAGTTAGAGCCATTATGGTATTTTATGCAGACGAAACTGCGACTGCACCATATAGATATGTAGAAGGAGTATTTTCTTCTAATGCAGAAAGTGTATTTACATTTACATTCACAGTAGAATCCGATGATCTTATAGATTTAAATAATAGAATTAATATCATAGGTGTTAATAATGCTGGAGATGAAGCATTACAGAAGAAGTCTGATATAAATAATTCTCATGGATATATGACTCCTAATGTATATACTAAAATATTCTTATTAGTAGATTTTGGTACTAGAGAAGGGGATGTATATAATGGCACAGTAGTCACAAAAGAGACTGAGCAAATTATATTATATGGAGATGATGGAATTGGCGGTAGAACAGAATTAAACTCTATGGTGCCAACTAGAGAAGATGTCATAAACGCATTCCTTAGAAAAGATGCATATTTAAATAATCAAGATGGTTCGCAATATAATGTAGTTACAATAATTAGATCCACTCCAGAGTATTTAAATAAAGTAAAGGAATATAATGGCAATAATCTTGAGACTGAAGCAGCCATATTAAAATACTTAAGAAATAATAAAAAGTCAGATTTTGTACAAAATACATTATTAAAAGACGCAAGAGTTATTGAAGTCATAGAATCATATAGTTATTTAGATTTAGATAGATATAGTGTATGTAATACAATGGTAGTTGAAGGTGGAATAAACTTCTACCATGATTATTCTTGGATGATGCGTTCTGTAGTCACTAATGAAAAAATGCCATTACTTGATTCAAATGGTAATCCAACATATAGAATTATACAAAGATCTGATTATACTGGAAATACTTATAATGAATATATACCAATATATGAAACAAATAATGATGGAGTTCCTATATATAGATATACAGTTAATAGAATACCCATGATTAAGAATGAGTATTTGTGGACTGAAGAATTAATGCAAAGTTTCATTACAGACTTAGAAGAACGTCGTAAATATGTGGAAGATTGTTGTTATGTTATGGAAGATACATTTGAATTGGATTTAAAATTCTTTAATACATTTGGACCTTCTAACATGTTCTATTATAATGCACCAAATTCAGAAAACTATGAAGCAAGAATTAATATTAAAGTTGCTAAAATTGTTACTGAAGCGGGAGTTGATGTTGATGATGATGCTAATATAGTAGCAAGATTAGGTTATGGTACTAAAATTCAAATAGATAGGATAGAAGGTCTGTGGGCTAGAGTAATCTCTCCGGTAAACGGATGGATAAGATTAGATGAAATTAGAAAGAGTAAGACTTATATAGATAATGTAGGTTTAAGTCTTAAATTCCATACTGAAACTGTAAAGAGTGCAGACAAATCCATAGTTAATAAAATTATCCCAGATATTAAGGAATATATGGAAGATATTAATCAAGTCAATGAATTACATATTCCTAATATTATTACATTGATAACAAATGCATATAGAGAACAATTAGTATATTTCGACTTTGATGGTATTAATTTATATGATGACCAATATAAACATTTATATCTTGATGAAAAGATAGATGCTGATATAACTCCAGAGTTCCTTAATATAACTACAGAAGATGGAACCACAGATGTATCTAAAATATATATAACTGTATTCTGAAACAATTTAATAAAAGATTTCTGGGAGGATTTTATTTATGGTTCTTTTTACAAATAATATAAAACCAATGAGTAATGCTGAATATAGAAAACATGCAGAAGATGCTTATAATGAAAAAGTAAGATTAGCTGAAGCTGAAAATCAAAAAAGTGAATTAGAATATCATAATTATATGCTTGAAAAGAATCAAGCATTCCATGATTTATTAGAAGAAAGAGCAGATAGGGTTAAAGGATTTAAGAAAAGAGAAGAATGGTTTAAATCTGTAAAAGATGCATTTGTTATTGAAGCTGTGTGGAAAATTTATGAAGGATCATGCACTCCAGACATTCTTGCAGATAAAGAGCTTAGGCGTATGGCTAGAAATACTGTAGCTAAGTTTGTATTTGAACATGGTGGAGCTAACTTATTAAGAGACTGGAAAACAAAGAATCTTATTCTTAGCGAATTAGCCAGAATATGTAATAATGCATATGATAAAGTTGTTGAAGGTGCTCAAACATGTGGTCCCGATAATTATACCGCAGCCCTTGATAAAACTATTGAAGATGATTTCTTTTCACAGCTTAATGATGTAGATACTGCTGATGCTTCTAAATTAATTCAAGGTAGAGTATCTGATGCTATAGAAGATTTCTTAACTACCAATGCATCTGCAAAAATGGATTATGAGGAAATCTTTAAAGGAGCTGAAGATATTAAGTCTGGATTAGAATCTCAAGATGCAATGGAAGAGGCAACATTTAATGCAAGAAGAAAAGTTGAGTATATGCGATTAACTAGAGAAAAAAATGTATTCCATTGCATGGTTGAAGCGCTTGCTAAAAACTGTATAAAGGATAAAAAATTATCATCTAAATATATTAAAGAAGGAACTTTAGATATGGATGGTATTGTTAATGGAGCACAGATTCTTTATACAATGCTTGAAGTAGCTAATACCACATATATGATAGATGTAGATGAAACATCATTAGAAAATTATATAAAATCATTAAATTAATAATACATTTAACTGTATAATATAAACGTGAATACATAA
>Ga0247608_10006685_pt1 | contig 12051 bp, 20 predicted proteins | sample 176DNAGHGlowgp2_FD_193490 | JGI IMG/M metagenome (GOLD analysis project Ga0247608, IMG submission 193490) | Sheep rumen microbial communities from Palmerston North, Manawatu-Wanganui, New Zealand - 1766 DNA GHGlow gp2 | ecosystem: Host-associated > Mammals > Digestive system > Stomach > Rumen ... | reverse complement strand
TTGTTATGGTTAGTTATTTGTATTGCTTTTATTGTATATTTATTTCTTAAACAATAAAACGAAATGAAAAATTATTTATTAAAGTCTTTGGCAATATTCTTATTTACTGCTCTTATTTGTATAACAGCGTTTTTATTCTGTTTCTTTTGCTTTTTTATTAGCAAGCATATAGGAGGAGGGTTTATTAGTTTTATATGATGCTTTGTAGTATTTTCGTTAATTGTTGCCTTATTTATTAAAGATATAGATTAATGAGAGTATTAAGTTTATTTGATGGTATAGCTTGCGGTTTGGTGGCTCTTAAAAGATGCTGAATTAAAGTAGATAAATACTACGCAAGCGAGATAGACCAATACGCTATACAGATAGCAAAGAAAAACCACCCAGAAATAGAGGAAATTTGAGACGTAAAATTAATTGATGGTGGGAACTTAAATAATATTGACCTCCTTATAGGAGGTAGCCCTTGCCAAGGGTTTAGTAATGCAGGTAAAAAATTAAATTTTAATGATCCACGTAGCCAACTTTTCTTTGAGTATGTAAGAATACTAAGAGAGGTTAAGCCTAAGTACTTTCTATTGGAAAACGTTAAAATGAAAAAAGAACGAGTAGATATAATTAGTACTATGTTATGAGTAGAGCCAATAGAGATTAATAGTGCCTTAGTTAGTGGACAAAATAGAAAGAGATTATACCGAACTAATATACCAGGTATTACACAACCAGAGGACAAAGGTATATTATTAAAAGACGTATTACAGGATCAAGTAGACGAGGAATACTATTACTCAAACGAAAGGCGAAATAAAATATTAGCAAGGAAATATGAGGTAACAAAACGTTTAGAAGAGTTAAATAGTAAGTGTGCAACTTTAGTAACTACTGGAGGAGGAGACCACGAAAAGAAAATAGCAGTAAGCCATTGCCCAGCTAGTAGAGAATTTGATGGACAAGGATTTAGGACTGATAAAGTACCAACTCTTTGTGCTAGAGATTATAAAGACGCTAAAGTAGCAGTAGAATTACAGACTAAAAGAATAAGAAAACTAACTCCAATAGAATACGAAAGACTACAAACACTACCAGACAATTACACCGAAGGAGTAAGTAAAACACAGCGTTATAAGATGCTAGGGAACGGACGAACAGTAGACGTAATTAAACATATATTTAGTTTTATACCTAAGGAATAAATGGAAAAGAAATTACGAGAGAGTGTAGGATCAAAAAAAGTTATAAGCCACGTAGACGAAAGTATTAAATTTATGGTAGAGTATTTTAATTCAAAGTATTTTGGTAAATACACAGTAATAGCTGAGCGACCAGGGACATTTAATTTTACGTATGAGTTTGATAATTATTACGTATTTAGTTTAACTGATATATATACAGCTATTTATCATAATATGCCTAAGGAGGCTATAATTTGATGGTATAATAGTAATGTAGTTTGAAGAGGAGGAGGGTTTACATTATTAAGATATTTTAATACATATTATAAATAATAAGTTAGATTTATATTTTAATTATAAAACAATGAGTTATCCTACATATTCAGATTTGGAGTTGGAGATACAAGAGTTAGAACAAGAAAATAAAAAGTTAAAACATAAAAACGAATTACAAGAAAAAGCACTTATTAAGTTATGCTTAAAACACCATTACGATAGTATAATTATTGAGTGAGAAGAAGTTATTGATATGAGTAATTATAAAGTAGTAGATAAGATAGTGCCAAAGAATGTAAGTTTATTTAGTTTATGAAATTAAAGTAATGAAAGAACGAATAGTTGCTATATTGGTATTATGAATATTATGGTTTTTTGGAATTAGTTTTTTAGTTAGTATATTAAAGTAAAATGTTTGAGTGTTTATGCTATGTAAGTATAATGACTATGTTATTTTTAATTTATAAGAGAGTAAAGTAATGGAAGAAACAATGTATAAAATAGTTTGTGTTATATGTTGAACTATAATGTTTTGTGTAAGTATGTGGTTTATACATAAACATTAAATCAAAGTTTTTAGATTAGTAATATTAAAGTAAAATGACAGTAGAACAGAAAGTAATTTTAATAAATTTTATACTAATATTTGTTTGTAGTAATTTAATAATATTTGATATAATATTTATATGTTGGGTTATAAGTATCATAGCACCAAATTGACTTAGTTAGTTTTATATTATTTAATTAGAGTATGAATAATAATTTTATACCTATGGGTTTTGGTTTATGTAAGTGTAGAGCTTGTAGGAGAATATGGAAAGATAGCCTAGGTAGATGGAATAAACACCATAAAAACAGAGAAAGAGCAGACAAGTATAGACTAATAATAAAAAGAATTAGGAGGAATAAACATAAAGAAGACCTAGAAAGGAATACTTTTAATGTTGGTAGTTATACAGATTAGATTTATTTATTTTATAAATAATATGGGACGAATAATAGCACGAACAGTATTATTAAATTTAACTTTAACGATCCTAATATTAGATATTATATTAGGTTATAAAAAAGGGATTAACTTACAGCTTTTTACTGCTTTATATTGTTTATTACTTTTAATTTATAGTTTATATACTTATGGCAACTAAAAAAACAGAAAAACGTACAGCTTTAGAATTAAAGCTAATGAACGAAAACGCACAGCTAAAGGCTGACTTAACTAATTTAAAAGCAATGCAAGATGGCTATATACAAATTATAGCTGACTTAAAAGAGGCGATCCAGGGACTAGGTAAAAAACATTATGGTAAGCCTTTTAAGAGTATATCTATACATTGAAGAGACTACAAACTTTTACCAGACGAGGAAATTAAAAACGAAAATTAGACATTAAAATAGACATTTTTGTAAAAAAATAGCAAAAAATAGGGTTTTAATGCAAAAATTTTACATTAATTAGTTAGACATTATGGATTATGCAGTAATGGAGGCTTTAGAGGCTATAGCTGAATTGTTAAAAAGAATAGACGAAAAGTTAGATAAATTAGTTAAAGAAAAGGGAAAAACAGACGAGCTACCTTTTTAACCAACAGTTTTAAAAATCTAAGTATATTACTATCTAATTTATTAATAATTTAGATTATGCAAAAATACCGATACTTAGTTAAAGTACAGTTTATAGAAACTGAAGAGATTAAAACCTATAGAGTAAAAACAACTCTAGCAGGTGTAGAAAAATGGTTTAGCAAAAACTTTAAAGAAGGAGAGGCAGTAATTTTAAGTGTAGAATATGATAAAAACCAAGATTAATTTATTTTATATTATTTTAATTAAACGAGATGGGAGAAACAACTACAGCAATACCTCCTCAAACAATGGAGTATATTAAAAAATTAGAAGAGGAAAACCAAGAGCTTAAAAATGAGTTAGTAGAGTTAAGAAAATTTGCACAATACGTAAGAGGATTAAAAACGCACGAAGACTTTAATAAGTTAAGAAATGTTATTTTAACAACCAATAAAAATCTAGGAATATGAAAAAAATAGCAGCAGTATTATTAATGCTTTTATTATGATCCATAGCTTTAAATCTTTTCCAGCGACGTAACCAAGCGGTAACTTGCGATAATATAGACGCACAATGGAAAGTAGATTTACTTTATAAGTTAGGACATAAACATTTAGACGCTGATAATGATGGTATACCTTGCGAAGAAAATATTTACAACTAAAAATATCTAATGCCTTGTTTAAGATGCAAAAGTTATAGTTGAAGGAGTTTATATTGTAGAGAGTGTAGAAAAGATAAAGAAAAGGCAGTTAGTATTGTTAGCCAAAATAAAATAAAGCTAATAAAATTATGTAAGGGTAAAGTTGTTAGCAAGGAGTGGTTAGATAGATTAAATTTATATACCACCAACATAAATACCTATGCTTTGATATTATTACAATACAAGGAGGAGAAAACAGACTATTTATTTTATAAAATTGTAAATAGTTTTACTGTTTTCTTTTTCTTTATATGTTGTTTTTTTGCTTTTGAATTAGCGTTATTAAATTAGCTTGCAATTATGCAGCATAAAATATAAATACAAATTAATTTTATATGCTATAAAACGAACGAGATGGCTACTAAAAGAGAAACGATAGACTGCCCTTATTGTGGGGAGGAGATATTAGCAACTGCTAAAAAGTGTAAACATTGTGGAGAGTTTTTAGATGGATCAAGTAAACCAGTACAAAGTAATAATAATGCTCCAATGTTTAGTCAAGTACTTACATACAATAGCGGTTTAATAGTAGACTGCCCTGTATGCTGATATACAGGGAAACCTAAAAAAGAAACAAGAGGTAATATACGAATTGAGATAGCTTTATGGTTATTTCTTTTCCCTATTGGTATTTGTTACTCAATATGGAGGTTAGCATCTAATAAAACTTGTAAATGCCCTAAGTGTAATAATGAGATGCTAGCAATACACAGACAATAATTAGAAACCAACAGTTTTAAAAAATTAGGTATAACATACCTAGTTTTTTATTATTAATCAAAAAGCTATGGCTACAAACGAGGAAATGGAAACCAGTATTATTATTAAAGCGAAAGCTGACGACCAACAAATTAAAAAAGAGGTAGATAGAGCCGCCGACACAGCCCAAAAAGAGCTAGATAAGGACGACTTAAAAATGGACTTACAAATAGAGAAAGCTAAGCTACAAAAAAATTTGGATTTGGCTAGAGCTGAACTTAGGCAATTTAAAAAATCGTGAGATAAAGAATTAGAGTTTCAAGCTAGGCTTAATATTCAAGATATTGAAGAGAAAATTAAAGGAGTTAATAAATGATTAAAAGACGTAGGTAAAACAGCCGAAGACGTAGCAGGGGACGATAATAAAGGTATTGGTAAAATGATGGGGGCTTTAAAAAATACTGCTATTTGGACTGCGGCAATAACTCTTATAAAAAAAGCTGTTAGTGCTTTAATAGAATTAGGATCAAAGTACCAGGAAACAGCCGAAATATTTAATAGATTTACTGGAGATGCTGAAAAGACTAAAGAGTTAATGGACAATTTAAGGGACTTTTCTAGCGATAATTGACTTAATGTAGACGACGTAAGAGATACTGCAGCAGCTTTATTACAAATGGGAGATAGTACTGACGAGGTAATGGAGAAAATGCAGGCTTTAGGAGATATTGCAGCAGGAACAGGTACAAAGATGCAAGACCTTACAGACATATTAGGGAAAATTGCTGAAGACTGACACCTTACTAAAGATACTTTTAACGATTTAGTAAAAGCTGGAGTACCTATTGGAGACCAACTAGCAAAAGATTTAAATACAAGTGTAGAACAGGTAAAAAAGTTAGCAAGCCAAGGTAAAATTACAGACGAGCAAGTAACTACAGCTTTCCAACATATGAGTGAAGAGGGAGGCGTATTTGCTGGAGCTATGGATCAATACGCAAGTAGTTTTGAGGGTAAAATGAATACTTTTAAATCTACGTTAGCAGGAATAGGAGAAAGTATAGCGAACTCGTTAGCACCTGCCTTTGAGGGATTAATGGAGGACGTAGTACAAACTGGAGACGATTTAGTAGCAACAGGTAGCCAAGGAGCTAGTGGGTTAGAAATGATCCAAAAAGCGTTATTTGTAGTAGTACAAATATTTAGAGGAGCTATTAAAGTTATTTCAAGTTTCGGAAAATCTTTAGGTAATGTAATATGAGGATCATATACTTTACTCTCTGGATTTATTACTGATATAGGAACAAACTTTAAAAAGCTTTTTAATGGTGACGCCTGGGCTAGTATGGGAGATAATTTAGCTTATGGTATTGGTAAATGAGTTAATGGAGCTATAGGTTACCTAAATAAACTAATAGACCAAATTAATAAAATACCTGGTATGAATATTGGTAAAGTTGGTAATGTAGACCGAGGTAAAAAAACGGATTTTGATTTTTGATTTAACTTTTCTAATACTAAAAACGCTTTAAATGGTGTTGTTAGTGCTACTAAAGATACTATAGACGATATTACTGACGACTGGAGCGATTATTTTACAGATTTTAAAGACTGATGGAATAACGCAGGTAAAACAGTTATAAAAGAGCAAAAGAAAACAAACGCTACATTAAAGGATTTAATTACTGGTGGTGGTAGTGGTAGCTGAGGAGGTAAAAAGAATAGCGTATTAGAAACTCAAAAAGAAAATCTAAAGAAATTAAGAGATTTAAAAATACAGGAAATCCAGGAAAGTGAGGCAGGGGAAAAAGAAAAGAACGAGAAATTATTAGAGGTTTATAACTGGTATAAAGACGAGTTAGTTAAATTAGAAGGGAAAACAAACGACGAATTATTAAAGAGTGCCGAGCAATACGTCAAGGATTATTACGACCAACTCCAAAAAGTTAGTGAAAAGGAGCAAAAAAATGCTGAAGACGCAATTAAAGGGGCTAAGAAATACCAAGAGGCTATAGAAAAATTAGGAGATAAATGGGACGAGTTTAAAGATAAAGCTACTAAGAGTATTAGAGAGGTTAATAACTCTATTGAAGAGTTAGATAAAAACTTTGTTAATGATTTAGGAGATAGATATAAAGAGGTTAATAAAACGATCCAAGACTTTGAGAGAGAACACGGTAAAAACAATGCTTTTAGTAGTATTAAATTAGACGAGTTATATAATTGGGAGCGAGAGACTATAGGAGGTGTTAAGATAGAAGAGGTAACAAAATATGTAGAGGCTTTACAAGAGGCTAAATTAATTAATCAAACACTTACTGAAGAGCAAAAAGAACAGGTTAAGCTGATGGAACACCAAAGCGAGACAAGTAAGCTAATTAACCAATACGAACAGCAAAGAGCCCAATTAGAAGAGCAAAGAAATATTTACCAAGCTATAGCTAACCAATGAGACTTAGACGCTATAGGTAAAAAAGCTATAGAGGTAGAGGGAGACTTAGTAAAATACTATGATGCTACTAAGGACGAATATGTAGAAATTACAGACTTTAAAAACCAAGAATTAGCAAGAGATTTATTAAACCAACAAACAAAGTTAGAAACTGAATATAAACAACAGGAAACAGCTTTACAAAATGAGTTAAAATTAGTACAGGATCATAGTAAGAAGGTATTAGAACAACGGCAAAGCGATACTAAAGCATATAAAACAGAGCTAAAGAATAGAGAGCAAGCCGTAAGAGATTATGTAGCGAGTGTACAAGAGATGCTAGCGAGTGTACCTGCATCTTATAGGGCTTACTGAGGAGAACTAAATAAAGGAGTTACTATTGTAGGGGAAAACTGACCTGAGGCAATAGTAAGGCGTACAGCATCTTACGTACAGCCTAGAAATGCAGTACAAAGCTACAGTACAGTTAATAATAACCAGAGTAGTTTTGCTATTAACTGATTAAATGTAAATGTAAGTAATGTAGACGAGTTTTTAGGAGAATTAAAAAACCGTTTGACTTACAGAAACTAAACGCTATAGATAAAGCACTTATAACGCAAGAAAGCCACTATAAAACGTGGCTTTTTTGTAATGCCTATTTTTATATAAAATTGGCTTGCAATTTTAATAAAAAATCTATATAAATATCTACGTAAATATATTTTATATTTTAAACCCTCTAAGTATGAAAAAAGCAAAAGACCTACACAAAGACGTATTATTAGAGCTTGTTAAGTTAAAAGCTCAAAGAGTAATGGAGAGAAAATATTTTGGTACAGCTTACTTTGATTTTAAATACAACGAAATAGAAAATCAAAAAAGAGTGGAGCATATAATTTGGAGCTTAGATTTAGAAAACCAAAGAGAATTAAAGAAGGAATTAACACCAGAGCAACGAAAAGAGTTAAAACTTTATTTTGCAAAGGAGCTAGCATAGCCTAGCTCTTTGGATCATAATTTAAATTAATATAAACGAGCAATGAAAATAAATAAACTAATAGAACAGCTACAAGAAATAAGCGACCAATACAATGGTAAAGTAGACGTAGTATTAGAATATAAGTTTAAAAATAAAATAATGATTACAAGTAGACCTAGAGTTTATACTAAATGTATTTATTATAAAGAGCCTAAGCCAATACCAAATAGTTGATTAGCTGCAAGTTGAGAAATACACGTTATAATATCAAATAGAGTTAAATTATATACAGGCTGGGACGTATATAAAAAATATAAGTTATGAGAAAATAGTATTTAGTTTAGTAATGTTAAAGTATAAAAAAAAGAGCTAACAAGTAGCTCTTTAATGTACCCTCTAAAGTACCTTACAAATTTATATTTATTAAACGAAATTACAATGGAATATTTAGAATTATTTAAAGCTACTGAATTAGCCGAGAGGTTAGGGGTGCATCGTAAAAGAATACCTGCTGATAGATGGCTATATATACCTGTTAGAGTTAGTGCTGGATCAAGTAAGAAATATAAACAAGGATTTAGTGTTAGATATATAGCAGTAAAGGACATAAAGAACTATTTAAGGACAAAATGTAATAGAAAACCAGAGGTAAAGCATAAAACAAACAGCTATAAATGGGAGAAAAAAACCGCTAAAAAATAGTGGTTTTTCTTATATTTTGGCTTGCAAAAGTGCTAAATATTGCTACCATCTAATTTGGGTAAAGAAATAACGTAGAGCCTAACTTTAAATAGTTAGGTATTTTGCGTTATGATTAAAAAAACTCCAATAAATAAAATTTGAAGGAGACACCAGGAAAGAATAGCCAATGGTGGTAGCGAATTACTTACATTTAAAATTAAATGGTTAAGAAATAAAGGTAAAAGCGATTTAACAGGGAAATATTATAGATTAGAAAATTTAGCAAGCTACCAATTTGCACACGCACTACCAAAAGGCTTATACCCAGAATTTAGAAACGATCCAAACAATATAGTATTTGTAGATAGTATAGAACAGCACGAACGAGTTGACCGTACTACTGCAGGTAAAAAGTTTTTGGTGCAACAATTAGTAATGCACGGAGAATTAATACCACGGTTAAAGAGACAGTGGGACTTTTATTATAAACAAAAAAATACTGATGGAAAAACCACAACGTTTAGGAGTATTAGAACGGAGCAAACAAGAGGAGTTTAGGCAAGAGATAAGCGACAGTATATACAATATAATAGTATGAAACCCTAGCAGTATAGATTTTAGGGAGATAAACTGACAAATACACGTATTTAAGGACGATAAAGATACAAGGCGAGTAATAAGCAAATCCAAAGCTCTTTACTTTATGAGAGATAGAGAGCAAGACGACATAGTAAACAGTCATTTTAGTTGTAAAGATTAATGCAATGGATCAAAAGAAAAACGAACAGAAAAAAGGACACCCTAATATATGCCCAAAGTGTAAATACCACCGACCTTTAGGACTTAGTTTTTGCCCTCATTGTAGAGAGATGGAGGCTGATAAAAAAGATATAGGTGGAGCTGCACTAAAACAGGTATTTGAAAAAATGGGAGCTAAAGTAGTTAGTTGATTTAATAATTTACCCTCTAATACAACAGACAATGATAGACCTAATACTCAAAGGGAGAATACCCAGCAAAAAAAACCAGAAACAACGAACAGGGAGAAGGTTAATAAGCTCCAAGGCTTACCAAGAGCGAGAAAGCGAACAACTAAAAGCTCTATTAAATCAAAACATTAAACCACGGAAATTAAAAGCTACATATAGCATAGAATATACTTTTTATTTACCAGACGCTAGGAGAACAGACCTAAGTAATAAAATAGAAAGTATAAACGACTTATTAGTTAAGTTTTGATTATTTGAAGACGATAACCGAGAAATAATAAGAGAGATGCACGTAAGGGCAGGTTGAATAGATAGAGATAACCCAAGGTGCGAGATAAGGATTTTAACTATGTATATACCAGATTAATTTTTATATTTTTCCAGTAATAAAAAATGGCTGAAAAGAAAATACAGCTAAGGGCTAAACATAAAACAGGTAGCCAAAAGAAAACAAGTAAAGATAACCGTAAGGTAAAAATAGCAAGACATAGAAATTGGAACGAGGTTACTGTAGACGATCCAAGTATACAACATATGCTTATAGGTAGACCAAGGAAAATTAAGGACGAAAACGAGTTATTAACTCAGTTTAACGCCTATTTAGCAAGTTGTATTGAAAAGACACGTAGAGCTAAGCTAATACCAGTTAAGACCGAAGGTTTAGACCAAGATAAGATTAATATATTAGACGACGAGAAAGGAGGTAAAGTAAAATGAAAAGGAGGGCAAACTACAATTACCAACAATGTTATAAGTCAATTTGAGATAATAGAAGGGCAAGAACGACGCACAACACCTACTATTGGTGGATTTCTTATTTTTCTAGGTGGTATTGCCTATAAGACTTGGGACGAGCGAAGAAATAGAGAGGACATAAGTAAAGCGGTAGAAACTATTGACAATATCTTAGAGACTATTTGGGTTGACGAGGCTAGTAAGTGACATATTAACCCATCTATTGCAGCACTCGTATTAAACGTAAGGTATAACAGAATACCTAAAAAGGAGGTAGATAATAATATTAAAGGCTCAATATTTAAAGAGACTGATTTTATTGACGATTAATAAAAACCTAATGCAAAGTGAAACTTTAATAAAAATAAAGTGATACTTACAGAGGAATAAGCATAATTTTATTAACGGACAAGTAAGGCTAATAGTAGAAAATGGTGTATTAAAAATAACGTATAAAGATGCTTTTATAGATTTTATCATAAAAGAAAAAATAAACGCTGACGATAAGAAAGCATATAAGCAAGTAAAGGATTTTTGCTTAGATGCTTATTATAATAACGAGCGAGATGGTAAGCCTATGAATAGCTACCAACTAGCCGACCTATTAGACGTTAGCGACTGACAGGTACGCCGAATATTAAGCAATATTTATAAAAAGTTAAATAAAGATGGAAAGCCAGTTTTACAGGAAAAGTAAAAGGTTACAGCTTTATACTATCATAAATAAGGATCAAGAGGCGGTAGGATTTAAAAGAAATAAGGCACAGGAAATCCTAGAGAAGAGAAAAACCGAATTAAAGGAGAAATACGGTAGAATAAGGCTAATAATTCTAAAAGGTAGGCAAATGGGTATAACCACAAACGAGGCAATAAGTGGGTTAGATACTGCCATAATTAAACCTAATCAAAATATATGAATATTAGCCCAAGTAGATAAAACGAGGGACGAAATATTTGATAAAGTAAAAACAGCATACCAAAGACTACCAGAATACATAGAGCTAAACGATGGTAAAGTATGGGTTAGACCTAATACAAAGTATAGTACAAAGAAGGAGTTAGAGTTTTTAGAAAACCATAGTAAAATAGCAGTTATAACCGATAGTAGAGGTGGTACACGATCCAAGCTACATATATCGGAATTTGCTTTTATTAATGAGGCTGGCGAACTCCTAGCAGGTACTTTACCGAGTGTACCAAAGAACGGAGATATTATTATAGAAAGTACAGCCAATGGTTATGGAAACGAGTTTGAAAAGCTACGAAATAAATACTACAAAAAAGACACTAACGAGCGATCCTGTATATTTTTAGGTTGGTGGTTAATGCCTGAGTATGTATTGCCTTTAGACGAAGGAGAAACCATTAAACTACCTAAGGAATTGCAACACTTAAATAAGCCGATGGTAGACGGTACAATATTAAGTGAAGAGCAAAAGAAACGGTATTTAAATATGTATAACTCGCAAACTAACCCTAATTATGCTTTCCAGGAATACCCTAGCACACCAGAGGAGGCGTTTTTGAATACAGGTACTCCAGTATTTAATACAACGGTTATTAAAAACCTAATAATACCGCCTTACGTACAAGATGCCGTTTACCAAGACCTTTATATTTATAGAGAGCCAATAAAAGATAGGCAAGTTGTAATATGAGGCGATACCTCTAGCGGTGTATTAGGAGGAGATTATAGCTGCTTAATAGTTAGAGACCGAGAAACAGCTGACTTAATGGCGTGTTATTATGGTTATTGCGATCCAGGGGACGAGTTATGTAAAATAGTAGATAGGTTAGTTAAGCTTTGATACCGAGGA
>Ga0247608_10006675_pt1 | contig 12062 bp, 10 predicted proteins | sample 176DNAGHGlowgp2_FD_193490 | JGI IMG/M metagenome (GOLD analysis project Ga0247608, IMG submission 193490) | Sheep rumen microbial communities from Palmerston North, Manawatu-Wanganui, New Zealand - 1766 DNA GHGlow gp2 | ecosystem: Host-associated > Mammals > Digestive system > Stomach > Rumen ... | reverse complement strand
TGCATCCCTTTGGGCCTTACGGATCATGATATAATTAACAAAACAGTGTTTTTACACAATAGGAACCGACCCTACTGAGTAATTTTACAATGCATATCTGATTCCTACAGCAAAGACATCCTGACAACCATAGCCGACTTCCATATACAAATTGACAGGTTCTGTGCCAAAATCAAAACCAACGAATGTCACATGATATGTGGGCTTCCATTTCACTTTATCATAAGATAATTCTGGTAAATAGCAATCTTCCCATTGAGTGGGCTTTCCCAAATCAAGGATAACTTCACTGTAATTGAAAATCATATGTTGTCTCATAGCTCCCAATGCTATCCGTGAATATAGACTTATTTTATTCAAGTGACACCATGAACAACGGAAAGAAGGAGCAACATAGAAGATTCGACTCTTCTCGTCACCATAACCCCACTGAATCAGATTGTTACCCAATTCATTATCATCACCAACATAAGATTCACTCGAAGTTCCCCAACCGAATATAAAGCCCAAGGCATAGGTCTGATTAAACCGATAATGATATTCAAAGTTTAGCATCGCAAAGCCTTCACCCAGTATATCAAAGCACTCTCCTTGATTCGTCAGATGGTATCTGTCGCAATACTGTGATCTGATATCACGAACAGTCTTGTCTGCAGGATTGGCGCCTACAGATACACTTCCACTGAACTCGTGGTGATGAAATTTCTTATTAATCTCTTGTGCCGACAATCCTGAAGAGAAAAGGATTGTCAGCAGCAATGTGAGACTTTTTATCATACAAGCCTATTCTTTATTCTTGGGGCCTTCTTCCTGAATGTAGTAATGCTTCTGAGATGGCTTGCTTACACAATTTGTTCCCAGATCAATACCCCAGCCAATGATGCCACCTATCAAGATGTTAGCCAATGTCCACTCATTCATAGATTTCTCAAGGACAATATCGCGATAAATGTAGTTCTCAGACTGAACCTGAATGCGCTGACCATCAAGGTGATGACGTTTTACTTGAACTACACAAGGTAATTGTACATTTGGATAGGTCTGCTTTTCTGTGACAATGGTTACTGGTTCCTTGGTTGTACCATCAATGGTGATCGAAGGATCGCCACCTGCGAAGAGTGTTGCACATGAACTAAACAATGTGGTCATTGCAGCAATACTGATAAACATAAATACTTTTTTCATATACCTTATTTTGATACCATTCTTTTCTATATAACACCCAAGCATCGCAAATCTTGCACTTGAGGGTGCAATTTTTAACAAACTTTGTGCAAAGATACGACTTTTTACAATACGTTGTATCAAATGGGGCAAAAGAGACGCTAGGGATTTACCCCACTTCTATAAGCCATTATTAATTATGAATGCAAGATAAAGATAGAAAACAATTTACATCTTTACCTAGTATGATAACGAGCTTAGATAATGTGGTTTTTCAAAGTGCCTAGGGAACAAGTGTTTTCTAGGCAGGAAATTTTTGCTACCTGCCTAGGGCGCAAATGCGACATCCTTATATATTTTTTTCTTGTTCGGTGTAAGCATTTGAAAATTCCGTACATTCGACTTGTGGTTCTATATCAAGAACAAGAGACTACTCCATCAAGCCCTGTTGCTTCGGCAGCGGGCGTTTCATTTTTAAAATAGGGAGATTTAAAGCCAATTGCTTGTGTTACGGGTGATTGGCTCTTTGTTTTGCGTCAAAAATCGAAGAAAATGGCCCAAAATGAAACGCCCCATTTGATACAACGTATTGTAAAAAGTCGTATCTTTGCACAAAGTTTGTTAAAAATTGCACCCTCAAGTGCAAGATTTGCGATGCTCGATTGTTATAAAAGAAAAGACTAAAAGAAATAGGCATATGAAGAAGTTGGTTTCATTTCTCGTTTTGTCAGCCATTTGTTTGGTTGCTAATGCTACTGTTCCAGAGCGAAAGATGTTGGAGCTGGAAAAGATGTGGGTTTATACCTATCATCATTTTGAGTATCGCGAGACACCAGCGGCCGACGGCAGTAGTTACGACCATTCGATGTGGATGGCGCACTACCAACTCATAGGCGATACTGTTATCAATGAACGCGAGTATATGAAACTCTACCGATGGGATGAGCGCAATAGAAATAAAAAATTCATCGGTGCTTTCCGCGAGGATGAGGAGGGGAAGGTGTATATGTATGGCTATAACGGCAAAGAGGAGGATGGTCTGGTGCTCGATTTCAGTCTGCACTATGATCGCGGTTATTTCCCTAATGTTACACGTATTGCCGAGACCATCACGACAGGCGACCATTCGTACCGTCGATACCGCTATCAGGATGTCCGTCCTGACGGCAGTAAATACATGCTTCCCTATATCGCTGTTGAAGGTGTTGGCTTCGAAGGGAAAGGGCTGATATTCGATCCTTATGCACCAGAGCCAGACTGCATCTGCGACTATGAAGAGTTGTCGTACGTCTATTCAAACGGTGTCATTTTCTTTGCCTCGGCCTTCCGCGCTCCGAAGGATATCGAACTCGCTGACGGCGAACAACAACTGATCACCAACAACAACGACTTCGCCATTAATCTCTTCCGTCTGACTCGTGGTGAGACGAGCAGTATACTCTCGCCTCTCAGCATCACGTTCGCACTTGGTATGTTGAACAATAGCGCCGCTGGACAAACCCTAGAGGAAATAAATCGCACGCTCGGCTTCGGTGAGGCGGGTGCCGATGCCATCAACGCCTTCTGTAAAAAAATGCTCACAGAGGCTAATACACTCGACGAGAAGACCAAGGCGCTTATCGCCAATACCATCTTCGTAAACGAAGGTCTGGGCTATCGGCTGCAAAACGGTTTTATCGAGAAGGCCAACGAATTCTATAACGCCCAACCGCAGAACCGCGACTTCAATGACGGACAGACGATGGACGTGATCAACCAATGGGCCAGCGATCATACCGAGGGAATGATCCAAGAAGTGCTGAATGAAGAGTCGTTCGACCCCTTTGCGGTCAGCTATCTGCTGAATGCGATTTACTTTAAAGGCGAATGGGCCGCTCCTTTCGATGTTGCCAATACGAAGGACGAGGCTTTTGGCGGTGGATCCGCTGTACCTATGATGCACAAGCCATACTCTGATATCCTTTATAGAGAAAACGACCTTTATCAGGTTGTAACGCTGCCCTATGGCAATGGTGCGTATAACATGCGCATCTTCCTGCCCCGTGAAGGCAAGACCATCAGCGACGTGCTCGATCATCTCAACGGTACTAACTGGCAGGTTCAATGCTCTACTTGTGATGTAGACCTGAAGCTGCCACGCTTTGAAACAGAAAATACAATTGGACTTATGGATGTGATGTCGACCCTTGGTATGCCTACAGCCTTTGACCCCAACCAGGCCGAGTTCCCCTATTTCTGCAATTCACCAGTCTACATCAGCAATATGTTCCAGGTGGCCAAAATCAAACTAGACGAGCAGGGTACAGTAGCTGCTGCAGTCACCGTCATAGAAGAGACGGCCTCAGGCATGCCGAAATACTTCGACTTCCATGCCAACCGTCCTTTCCTCTATATCATCAGCGAGCAGTCGACGGGTGCCATCTTCTTCATCGGACAGTATACAGGAGGCATCAAAGCCCAGTTTAATAGCATCACAGCCATCCAGCAGGATCAGCCCAAAGCCGCGCTCTACAATCTCTCAGGTCAGCGGTTGGACAAAGCCCCAGTACACGGCCTCTATATCCAAAATGGCAAGAAGATTCTGAAATAAACGCAGGGATTAGCGCGTCTGGTTTTTACTCAGGCAGGCATATTCCTCGCGGGCTTTGGCCATATCGTCGAGAAACTCTTGGCTGGTGTGCAGGCGGGCATAGCTGGCTGAGGCCAGAGCGATGGCGGCATCGATATCCGTCTGCCAGTGATAGCCGAGGATGACGCGGCTCTCTCCCCATTCATAACCCAATTTCAACAAGGCATCTTGTGCTGCAGGATTGATTTCTGCCAGCAACAGAGCCATTCCCCAACCTCGGATGGCATGTCCGGAAGGGTAGGAGCCGGAATTGCGCAGTTCCTCTTCTTCCTGAGGAACAGGTGTTGTCTCGTTCATCCTGACATAGGGTCGCTTGCGCATATAGGTCTCCTTGGGATGGACAGCACTCAGACGTAGGGTGGGAATCGCCTTCAACAGCATCTTGTAGATAGCGGGCGTTGCCTCTCTTGAGATGGTCATACCAAAGGGTTTGCTGAAAAGGGCCGCCATTTCAGATACTGACGTCACCACATGGTCGATGGCTTCTTGTCCGCGTTCTGTGTTGCGGATGGTCTTACCCCACATATATTGGGCGTAATCGCTGATGAACAGTATCGATGTGGTGTCGGGCGGTGATGGCAGGAAGACGACACCATTGGGCATCTCGTCAGCGGTGAAATAGGTGCTCCTAAACTGAGCGTTGACATTTACAGCAGCGATGACGGCTGCAAAGACGGTGATAAGAATTCTTTTCATATGATTCTTTTTGTGATTTCTATTAGATGTTGATACCGTAGTTTTGTTTCAGTTCGCTCATCACGAAGGTACTCTCGATAGAGGCCAGACTCTCTATCTCGCCGAGTTTGTTGAGCACAAATTCCTGATATTGTTTCATGTCACGTGCGCGTACCTTTAACAAGTAGTCGTAGGCGCCCGAGGTGTTATAGCACTCGGTGACTTCGGGTATGCGCTGGATACGACGGTTGAATGCGTCGGCTATCTCGTGGTTGATCTGCTTGAGTTTCACTTTGCAGAACACTTGCAGACCTTGACCCAGCATCTCTGGATCGAGGATTGCCACATACTTCTTAATATAGCCTTTCTTCTCAAGTCGTTTTTGACGCTCAAAGACGGGTGTTGGGGTCAGATGAACGGCATCGGCCAGCTCTTTTGTGGTCAATTTCGCGTTTTTTTGCAGCGTTTTCAGTATCTGCAGGTCGGTTTCGTCGAGGATTTCCGCCATAATTTAGAGTTTTATTCTGTTTGAGGCGCTCAAAAGGGGCCTGTATGGAAAGATTTTCTTTCTCGGCTGCAAATATAGTGATATTTTCTGAATTCTGCAAGAAATTTGGAAGATATTTCTAAAGTTCGTACCTTTGCACCGTCGAAAAGACATTTGAGCTTTTACTGTCAATCAGGAAAGCGGCGTAAACCAAAAGGGAATAGAAACAGTATTAACAATTAAAAATTAAGAAAGGATAAGGTTATGAGTACAAAGAATTACAAGTTTGAGACTTTACAGCTTCATGTAGGCCAGGAACAGGCAGACCCCGCAACTGACGCTCGCGCAGTGCCCATCTATCAGACCACGTCGTATGTGTTCCACAACTCTCAGCACGCAGCCGACCGTTTCGGTCTCCGCGATGCAGGTAATATCTATGGTCGTCTGACCAACTCGACTCAGGGTGTGTTTGAGGATCGTGTTGCTGCCCTCGAGGGTGGTGTAGCCGGATTGGCCGTTGCCTCTGGTGCTGCTGCTATCACCTATGCGTTGCAGAACATCGTACAGAATGGCGATCATATCGTGGCTGCTGATAATCTTTATGGTGGAAGCTATAATCTGATTACCCACACGCTGGCTACTCAGGGCATCACGAATACGATTATCAATGTGAACGACCTCGAGGCGCTCGAAGCTGCTATCCAACCCAACACAAAAGTAGTATATGCCGAGACTTTCGGCAACCCCAACTCTGACGTGCTCGACCTCGAAGGTGTGGCTGCTGTGGCCCACAAGCACGGTATTCCGTTTATCGTCGACAACACGTTTGGTACACCGTATCTGATTCGTCCGTTGGAGCACGGAGCTGACATTGTGGTGCATTCGGCAACGAAGTTCCTGGGTGGTCACGGTTCAAGCCTCGGTGGTGTCATCGTCGATGGTGGTAAGTTCGATTGGAAACAGAACGACAAGTTCCCCACGCTCTCTAAGCCCGATCCCTCGTATCATGGTATCGTCTTTGCTGATGCAGTAGGTGCAGCCGCTTACGTCACCCGCATCCGTGCCGTCATCCTGCGTGATACCGGTGCTGCTATCTCGCCCTTCAATGCCTTCATCCTCTTGCAGGGTGTTGAGACATTGAGTCTGCGTGTAGAGCGTCATGTGGAGAATGCCCTGAAGGTCGTCGATTTTCTCGCCAACCATCCGAAGGTGGCCAAGGTGAACCATCCGGCCCTCGAGAGTCATCACGACCACAAGTTGTATCAGAAGTATTTCCCCAACGGTGGTGCCTCGATCTTCACCTTCGAGATCAAGGGTGGACAGGAAGAGGCCTGGAAGTTCATCGATGCCTTGCAGATCTTCTCGTTGCTGGCCAATGTGGCCGATGTGAAAAGTCTGGTGATCCATCCTTACACCACCACCCACTCACAGCTCTCGCCTGAGGAACTTGCCGAGCAGCACATCACACCGTCGACCATCCGTCTGAGTATCGGTACAGAGCATATCGACGACATCATTGATGATTTGTCGCAGGCACTCGACAAAATTTAAAAAAAAGTTTGTACCTTTGCACGCAAATAGGTAAATGATGGGAAAATATATCTTAGCAGACAATCAGGAACTGACGCGGTTCGCGCTGGAGAGTCTGATTCGCCAGAAGGGTGAAAACGACATCTACAAGGCTAGCGACAAGGCCGGACTCGTTCAGCTGTTGAAGGAACACGAGAATGCTGTCGTGCTGCTCGACTACACGCTGTTCGACTTCGCCGACGAGGATCAGTTGCTGATTGTCGCTGAGCGTTTTGCACTGTCAGAGTGGATTCTCATCAGCGATGAACTCACTCCGCAGTTCCTGCGCCGCGTGGTCTATTCATCCCACCAGTTCAGCATCGTGTTCAAGGATGGTCCGCTGAAGGATATCCGCGATGCCCTCGATGCTGTCAGCCGTCACAACCGTCATATCAGTCAGCGGGCGTTGGAAGTGATCATCAACCAGCAACAGGAAGATGAAGAGAACCCCAGCATCCTGACGGAGACGGAGACGGAGATCGTGCGTGCTATCGCTCAGGGCAAGACCACCAAAGAGATTGCCAACGAGCGCTTCTCGAGTGTCCACACCATCACTACTCACCGCAAGAACATCTTCCGCAAACTCGGTGTCAATACGGCTCACGAGGTCATCAAATACGCTTTACGAGCAGGATTGGTAGATTCCTCAGAATTTTATATTTAAGAAATTAGGCATAACTGTGCATTCCTCCCAACAGGTAATTCACACCGAAATAGGTGATGATGACGGCGAGGAAGGCACAGATCATGTAGATGTGGTAAAAGCGGGTGCTGCGGAAGCGGCTGATAGACGACTTGTGGAGTGGGACAGCATAGACCATGAGGGTGATGAGTGCCCACGACTCTTTAGGATCCCACGACCAGTAGTTTCCCCACGATACATTGGCCCAGACAGCACCAAGGAAGATACCGATGGTAAGCAGGAAAACGGCTGGGTAGAGCAAGAGTTGCGAAAGAGCCGTGATTCGCTCCAAGTTGGAGTTGGGGGCCCCAAAGGCGTAGATGCCTAAGAGCATCTGCAAGGCAAAGAGGGCGTAGGCGCACATGACGGTCATCACGTGGATGGACAGCAACGGCGACTGCAACACAGGCATGAGAGGTGTAAGCTGAGAACTGCTGCCGCCGAGCATAGCCACCAAGAGACAGAAAGAGCTTATGAGTGGTCCGAAAGCCAGGATGATGGGGAATTTCTTTTGTATCAGGATGGTGAGCAAAAGCATCACCCATGCCATGAAGAGCATAGTCTCTGGGCCATTGCTCACGGGGATATGACCACCAAGCCACCAGCGTAAGCCAAGCGAGAGAGTGATGTAAGCGAAGAGGAGGAAAGCAAAAGTGAAAAGAGAATAGCGAATCACTCGCTTCCGCCAAAAGAGCATAGCGATACACAGCAGCAGGCTGAGCGTCAGTGATAGGAATACCGGCCACTTCTGACTGTACATCTTATTAAAGAAGAGTTCTGCCTGGGTTTTGCTCTTGCTGGGCAAGACGTCGCCGATCATGTCTTGTTGGAAGAGTTTGATCTTCGCAATAATCTCAAAGGCACGGTCGCGCTGTCCTGTGACGATGGCTTCAGTGAGAAAGTCCATCGACTGCTTGATGAAGAACTGTTCCTTGACGGGAATCTCCCTCGGTAATACCTGTCCGCCTGGCGAGTACCAACTGACGGCGTCGTCTAAACGATAGGGGAATATTTTGGTAAACTGTCCGTTGTAGAACATCTCGACGATAGCTTTCCTTTCCTCAGCACCTTTCTGCTTGGGGTTATTTTTGAGCAACTCTTCCTCCCACGGCATGTAATAGATCATCCAACTGAAAAACACCTCGTCGGCAGAATAACCTTTCCACGAAGCACTACCCGTAAGCTTCATGGTGAAGTCGGTGGCGACGGTGTTGAGCGGACAGATGCGGTTGTTGTAGAGCACATGGATGGTGCCCATGCGGTGGGCGATGTCTGCGTCTACGACAGGAAGTGAAGAGTGAAGAGTGAAGAGTGAAGACTCGGCTATGCCGCTTGCTACCGAAGGGACGCAAGAATTTGCTACCGCGCCAGTGTTCATGCCGAAGAAAAGCACTGTCACCGCGATGGCTTTGCGATAAAGCGAGCGCATCTGGGTCTTTCGCGACAATAGGGTGGCGATGATACCTATCAATAGTAAAAGATAGCCCACGTAGGTGATGGCGATACCGTAGGGATCATGGCTGATACCCAGTGTCACACCCTCGCCATCGGTGTCGTAGCTCTGCTGGAACAGGCGGTAGCCATCGATATTGCCGATGTGGTTCATAGAGACGACGACCTCGTCATTACCACTTTTGACGATGCTCTGATAGTCGAGTGGCGCATCGGTGCCAGGATAGTTGATGATACGAAACTCCTTCAGTGTCAGTGAGAAAGGCAAATGTTCCACCCTATTGTCTTTATCGATGAAAATCATTTCTGGCACATTAGTCCTAAGTCTGACGATGCCTCTGCGGGCAAAGAGGTGTGTGGTGAGTGCACCTGCCAATATCACCACAAACGACAGGTGGAGCAACATCACCGCCAGGCGCTTATACAACCGTTGCTGGATGATATAGACAAGTGCCACTATGGTGAGTACTGCCCATAGTGCAGAAAACCACCAAGCACCATAGATATGCTCACTGACAAACGTGGTGCCGCGGTATTTTTCTATGACAGTAGCAAACCCTATACACACTACAATGAGCGTGTATAGGGAGCAGACTGTTATCTTTGTCCATTTCATCGGCTGCAAAGGTACGAAATTAAATCGAAAAACGCAATACCTATAGCCGTTAAATGGATTCAATAAAGTAAATCAATTGCTCGCGTTCCTTCTTCGTCAGGTTGCGGAACTTCACAACGGTCTGGTAGGCATCGCTCGTTCCGCCCTCGTTCTTACACCCGTGCCACATGATGGCCTCCAACACATTACGAGCACGACAGTCGTGCAAGCGCTCCACACCACTGCCGGTCTTGCCAGCGAGACCACGTCCCCATAGCGGGGTAGTACGACACCACCCCGTGCGGATGTCGTTCTTCATCCACAAGCGGTGCTGTACGAAGTCGGTATAGGGCCAGATCTTCTGATGCGGGTAGCGGGGCATATCACTGTCAGAGGTAAAGAACTTGGCAGGATCCTGGATATGATCCTCGCCTGTCTGCCACGAAGGACGATGACAATTGGCACAGCCAATCTGCGAGAAAAGTTCCTTGCCTTTCTTAAAGTCCTCGGTGGTGGTGTTACGGGCAGCAGGAACAGCCAGACCACGATGCCAGATCATGAGATTCTTGTACTGTGCATCAGTCATCTCAGCATCGAGCTGTTTACTGGTGAGATAGGTGTAGATGTCTTTCTCGAGGTTGCCTGTATGCCACTCAGGATGGGCGCCAGTGGGATCGATACGATTGATGTAGTCTGTGAAGCCAGCCTGTACCTCTGGGTCCTGTGATGACTTCGTGGCATAATAGATGCCGGCAAGATCGAGGTAGTGGTAACGACGATCGGAACGCGTCACATTGGTGATGTTCCAAATAGCGTTGGCACCAGCAGCATCGAGGATAGGACCACGCGACATCGCATAGGTATAGCGACGCACATACTTTGTGCCATCACCCTGCAGTGAATTGCTGTAATAGCTCTTCCAAGTGCCGGTCGTCTGATCCCACATAGCAGGATTCAGGGCATCGGTCTTGCCGATGCTGTTGAAAAAGTCGCTCTCCGACTTCCACTGTGCTGTGATATCCTCATCGGGAATGGCATCCGTCAGACCTGTACCGTAGATGCCAATCGTAGATTCGAGCAATACACCTATCTCGTTATTATACTGAGCCTCATCCAATGTCACATCGCTACCGCCACGAGCCACAATCACAGGCGCATAGTAGGCAGAGTAGGGGATGGATACTTCAGGATAGATGAGCGAATAGGTTTCACCATCAGGGAACTGATTGCCCCATTCGTCAGTATAGTTGTTCCACGCAATACGGATCTGATTCTCGTCGATAGGCGCCTTGAAAGGTTTTACGGCTCCCGTCTGCGGCATACCAGCCACCGAACGAATGTAGGCATTGGTGGTCTTGTCGTAGATGACGAGCAGATAACCGTTGCGATGGGTATCGGCCTTGTAGTCTGTCTGACGGGCACCGTGACCGTAGCCTGGGTGACAATAGAGACAACCGCGACGCACATAGACAGGACCCAGTCCGTGAAAGGCACCCTCGGTGTTGGTGTTGTAGTCTTTCTCAAAGAGATACTCGCCTTCGTTGAAGGCCGTCATCATGCCTGCAGTTTCAACCGCCTTCGAGGGCTGTTTGAAAGCTGTGGAAGAGTTCTCGGCAGTGGTACCGAGCAGACCTCCGGCATAGTAATCTTCTGGATAATCGGTAGTCGTAGGTTCGCCGATATCCCATGTGGTGGGATTAGCGGCATCATCACCGTCGGAACATCCGACGGTGATGAAGGCACCTAATAGCATACTACCAAAGAATGATAGTCTGTTCATAAGCTAAAAGTTTTATTTCTTAATATTCACAATAGACTGATAAAGTTTCTGGGCATTATCAGCGAGGAGACGATAGGTGGCAACAACCACGTTGTCGACATAGTTCTCGTTAATCACCTTGCACTGATTCTCAACGGTCTCGTTGCCAGCGTAAGCCTTCAGCGTCTCGGCCAGCTCACCAAGGGCATCGTCCAGTTCACCAAGTGCATCAATGGCTACCTTACAAGATGCATCACTGTAATAGAGAGCAAACGGCGCCTTCATGGCCTTGATCTTAGCCAGTGCATTGTCGAGTTTGCTGACAACGGTGTTGGCCTGAGCTGCCAGCGTGGTATTACCAGCATTCTTGCAGAAGTAGATGAGCGACTTTTCATTAGGCGTGGTAGCACCCATGCTGCCATAAAGGGCATTTTTGCAAGACACGATGTTATCGTAGAAGTCGATGATGGAGTTGTAGGCATAAGGTGACTCGATGTAAGAAGCATCCTCACCCGTATAGGGCAGACCGATCTTTGACTGACCCACCTCACCGATGATGTCCTGACAGCCGGAGATAATCTCCAACGTAGCGTCGAGGGCTGTTTCCCAATCACCTGTACCTGGGTTCTTAAAGGCCTTGCCGAAGTTTTGGAAACCTTCCAGCGCACCCTCTTGGTTACCATCATCGTCAATAGCCAGGTGAGTGGCTACATACTCTTTGGCAATTCTCTGACGCTCGGCATTGCTCTCTTTCGAGTCCCAGGCAGCTTCCAAAGTCGATGTGGCGTTGTAGAGATCTTTAGCCACAGCACAGATGTAGTTATACTCCAGATTGGTAATCTGGTCAATCTTACGCGGCTGACCCTCACGGAAGAGCACATACTCCAGACCGTGATAGCCCAGAATGCCTGAGTTGGCGGTTTTGATGAAGTTGTCGAGGTTCGACATCGCTTTCTCATCACGCAGCACATCGGCCAGGTCGTTGGCGGCTACAGGCCATGTGTCGGTGTGGGGATCGATAGAGTAGACATCGGCAGCACCGAAGAGGAA
>Ga0247608_10006673_pt1 | contig 12064 bp, 7 predicted proteins | sample 176DNAGHGlowgp2_FD_193490 | JGI IMG/M metagenome (GOLD analysis project Ga0247608, IMG submission 193490) | Sheep rumen microbial communities from Palmerston North, Manawatu-Wanganui, New Zealand - 1766 DNA GHGlow gp2 | ecosystem: Host-associated > Mammals > Digestive system > Stomach > Rumen ... | reverse complement strand
TGCGCTATGCCGTAAGCTGCCTCTGTATATATGATCTGTTGTTCTGCCTGATAGCTTGCTTAGGTGTTACGCTGCTCACCATGTTCACGCCATACGTGTGCAAACTGATTTTCTCTGAGGTCATCCCTTCGGGCGATGCCAGCCAGATTGTTCCCATCGCTACTTTGCTCATGAGCGCTGCCGCCGGACTGACGATGGTGGAGATTGCCCGCAACCTGGTGGTGGTACGTATCAAGGACAAGGTGGAATATTCGTTGCAGACGGCTATCATGTCGCGCCTGCTGCTCCTTCCTGCCACATTTATCAAGGATTATACACCGGGCGATATATCCAACCGCCTGCTGTCGTTGTCGTGCATCCAACGTGCATCCAACGTGCATCCAACGTGCATCTAACGTGTATCTAACGTGTAACCTATGAACCTAAAAAGAACAGCAAGAATCCGATTGGACTATTGCTGCTCGTATAAGTTACTTTACTAATTCTTAATGTGTATAAATGACGTTGTAATTTTGAGTACCGTCGTTTGTCTCAAAGTTAGGGAATGTACTTGGCGGAGTTACTACGCAGTCCAAAGGATTCTTACTGCCGTTAACTTTGCCAAAGGCATTTATATACTTGCCAGGATCGCTAATAAAGTTGATGGTTGACTGATCTAACAAGGCTTGCAAAGCAGTTCTTGTGGTATTCTGCTTATAGTAATTCCATACCTCGAATGTGATGCCATCATAGTAAGTGCTTCTCAGGTAACGCAGTACTTCTGCATTGACACCTTCTGAGGTTATGCGTATGCCACCCATCTCGAAAGCAACCTTTAAGGTGATGTCGTGACCATTGATGGTGTATGTCATACTTTCTGCACTTGGACTGTGCTGCTCAATTTGCAAACGATGTGATACTACAATATCCATATCATCAGCTGCGCAATAGTACTCTGCTGGTACTGGGATGAATACCTCTATGTCAGAGGTGTCGCGTACGTGAATTGAAAGTTTTGTTGCAATATAGTCATCATCTTCCTTCTCAGCATTAATAGAGAGGTTAACCTCTATCTCACCATTGTTACCTGTAACGGCACCAGTTCCTTCACCAGAACCAGAACCTGCACCAGCAGCTGCTGGATCTACTGCATCAGAACCATCAGCAGGAGAAATCTTGATTACCCAGTCGTTATATACGCCATCGCCCTTGAAGTCAAGCTGTCCGTTGTCATACTTCTTTACGCGATAGTCGAAACAAAGGTAGCAGTTTGTCTTGCCTTCATACTCAATGTAGTAGAACTTGTAGGCATTCTCTTTAGTCTGCTCTTCTGTGCCCCATGAATCATGATAGCGAGGATTGAGGAGAGGAACGTCAAATACCAACGCACGTGGACCCCAATGAGCATTGTAGTCGTTGACATGTATGCCATTAATTTCTAAGTAGTCCATCTGATTGCCACCTGTGATGTTTGCATCATGGTGTTTGGTATCACCATTCATGAAATTTACAATATAATTGTCATAACTTGAACCTACATTCTGGATAAAATAGGTTCTCAGGTCGCATGTGGTACCGCCCTCGTCTGGATGGTCCTTGATATAATTGATTACATAATCACGTTCTGCCTGTGATACCTGTTCGTCACGGTCTGTTTTTGTTGGAGCATAATCAAAATACTCATAAAGGACAGGGTAGTTTGTGCGCATCCAGTCGCTCTTGCCGCCTCCGAAGTCCTGAATCTTGAAATAGTTACTGTTTACCTGCATGTCTGCACGGGTACCAGCACTACGTGTGTCGATGTTAATTCCGTGAGAATAAGCACGGAAATCAGGTGTCTTGGCAGGTGTAAATGTAAACTGATTGTTGACTGACGATGTGTCATCGCTGTTAGAGCATGATGCAAGAGTCAATGTAGCAAATGCTACCATGCTTAGAAGTTTTGCATAATTTTTCTTTTTCATCTTCGTCTGGTTTTTTGTTAACCATCAGATAAGGTGGGGATTTTGTTATATATATACCTGTTTTATATATTTTGGTGCAAAGTTACAATTTTTTTTTCATATTAGTATGAAAAATGAAAAAAAAATATTAAAAAGCGTGAGAATCTACTTTATGTTGTATTTCTTGCTGATTTTTTTGATGTGGGTCAATGCCTGGGTCAACATAATAACCTTTTTCTCCGGAAGTACCGTCAACGGCATCTTTTATGGTCGTTCCAGTTTGTTCTTGCCATAGTTCCTCATAGTCAGGAGAGGTGTTTCCAGGTGGGACGATATTGGTGTCGAACTGGAGTTCTAATAAACTTGAATCCTTAAAATTACCATAAAGGTAAATGAAATATTGGGCATAGCCGGTATTTTTTATTGTATTAAAGTCTATATTTATAAAGCCTTGCTTATGGGGAAGAATGACAATCGGCAACTCATTATTTTGTGTCAGGCAGCCACAGCTGGTTTGTATCTCTCTTATAAATAGAGGATTTTCGGAAATATTCTCAATGGCATAGGAAACACGCATTATTTCTCCCTGCACAACGGGATAGTAGTGACGTACGGGGTCTGCAACAATTACAGTTGCGGGCTTCAATTTCTTTTCGCATGCTGCAAACAGAAACAGTGGTAACGCTATCAGTAATAATTTCTTCACTCCAAATATCTTAATTCCTAATTCTTTAATATTTTAATTCTTCACTCTTCACTTTTCACTTTCTTAATATCCTTCAATCTCATCAATTGCCATTGTACGGTCTGCCTTATCGCGACGAATGGTCAGTATCAGTGTCCCGGAAACATTGCTTGGAATGTTGAATGTAGCTACTGCACGTTGTGGGTCAGCGTCGGATGTCGCAGGAACTACTGTGCCTAATTCCCTGTTACCTGTAGAAAGGGTGACTCTCTCAGGCAAGATGATATGATACTTGGGATTGTTGACAAGATATACGTTCAACTGTTTCATTCCGCCAATTCTTGGAATGGCAATCTTCAGGTGTGGGTCGGCAGATGACAGCATCAGTCCGCAATGGTAGTTGGAGGGCAATCCCAACAGCCCGTCTGTCAGTATGCTGATGTCGCTATATTCTTCATCAAGGGCTGTCATGGGTTGCAATTGTTTTCCTAACAAAAGGTTTCGCTTGGATGCCGCCTTGTGGGATAACATCTCTTGATATTCCTTGACATAATTGTCAATATACCAGAAGGACTCGCTATATGCACGTATCTCTTTTGCCGGGAGTTGTTTCAGACCTTCTAAGAAACGTGAGCTGTTGTCAGTAGAATGGTTTATACGGTTTAACTCCAATCGTGTCAGTGCCATAGCTTGCCACATGGTTTCAAGGTCTTTTCTCTCCTTATCTTCTGCCTGGGAAATTGCTGCCCCCAATGAATCGTGAAATTTCGTAAACGATTGCTCTGGCAAATATGTTGTGAGTGCCTCTCGAACACCGCAATAAAGTGGTAGGGCTTTGTTCTTTTCTGCTGCCCATTGTTCTTGTTCCAAGACAAAGTTGGATATCAGTTCTCCTGCTGTAGGATAGTTTTTGCTACAGTATTCTGTTACCAAGGCCTTCCAATCATTATCTGGATTTAAGAGCAGCTTGCCGATGATATTATGGTGTAGCTGGCTAAAGGTGCTATAGTCTGTGCCGCTACCATTGAGGAATACACCTTTGACTCCGGCATCTTTATACATTTGAAGACGGCGTTGCATGATACCCATGATAGGGAAGGGGGTCATGTAATCGTCAAAGTCGTTGATATAATCCCATACATAAACGTGCTCCATCTTCTCACTCCATCTTTTCAGCAAGTTCTGAAAATTATACTCTGCATCCGTGCCAGTAGCTTGTAACGGATAAGACATCGTGCTTACCAATACTCCTGTGTTCTTTGGCATTTCATGGTCGGGCACTTCACGTGTTGACATATAGTAGGATGTGAAAAATAGGTGGCCGTCAAATCGCTTAGCTAATCTTTCCAGCATATAACTTACGGCAGGAGTGGCATTGTTGGCGGTATTGCCGTGACTGAGACAAAGCTCGCATGTACATACCATTGCGTTGTCATTTGGCAGTATGGCAAAACGCTGTTGCTTGCGTTCTCCGTAGTTATCCTCTATATATGTCACTATATACTCGTATAGCTTGTCTGACGAGAAGCAGTATTGCTCGTCCGTTCTATTGCCCTTAATCAAAGCATACACACTGGGGGCTGGATTCAGTGGTAGTACGGTATGCAGGTTATGCCCCCAAATGCCCCAGTCTGAATCGAGATTGTTCAACCCCAAGTGCTTAGCATCGTCAGAGTCTTTCTCTGGAAGGTATATCTCTTTGTATTCAAAGGGCGAGTCCTGGGCTGTTCCGCAGCTGTAGAAACATGCCATCAATAATATGAATAGCAGGGGACGGAATTGTTTAATCATAGGTTTTAGTTTTTGTTTAGAATGCTACATGTAGTTGCGCTGTTATGCTATATATGTTACGATATGAATCATGTAATTCACCATAGTTGTCGCGATAAGGGTTGAAGCAAGTGTTCCAACTGCCTGCCAGTCCTAAATATAGGTTGCGAGTAACCAGATATTGAGCATCGAAACCTACCATTGCATTCGTGTGTGACACATTACGCAATGCTGTCTGCTCGAAGAATGTCAGTTCTGGGAAAGAACCAATGCCTGTCAGCAGGGACACGGATGATATGTTGTCATCGTTGATGAAGAGTTTACCTTTCAGTCCGACATTATAATAGATGGAACCCTCCATGAGTGTGACATCTACCTTGCAGGATGCTTTAATGCCTTCCCAAGACTTCTCAATAGCAGGAGTCACTATAAATAGGTTATACTTGTCATTTTTTGATGTACCGCCATCAAGGTATAGATATGTCTCAGGTGTGCGTCGATATCCCAGCCTCAGTGATGGAGTCCAACCACGATCCATGTGATATGCTGCCATGACGTTGGCACCTATCTTGTTGAAGAAACGGGTAGAGTAGGAGACGTTTGCCAAACCGCTCCATCTATGATTAAAAGTGCGTTCCCATTGCGCCATGAATTCCAAGCCGACACCGCCAGAATTGCTGTCGTCATCGTTGTGGTAACCGTCGATACCCTTATAGCTGATTTGCCCAGTATAGGTGTTGATGCTGTCAATACGGCTATACGCTATGGTAGCTACGGAATAGAGGTGACTGCTGATGGCGGGACCGTCATGACGGGAGTCAAAGGCTGCATAGGTGTAGGAAGCGTCAACACGGTTTTTCCTGCCTCGGAAATAAAGATATCGTAGATGCTGATAGTATTCCTGCTGTTCAGCATTGCTTGGAACGTAATATTTCTTTTGGTAGTCGTATGCCTTATCAAACACTTTCATTTGCTCGTATGCCAAACCTTTCAGGTAAAGCAATTCACGATTCTTGGCATCGTGGATAAGGGCACTGTCGATGACGCCCAGGGCAATGTCTGACATGTGGTCTTTGATGAGTTGCTGTGCCCATTCGGCACTGATGCCGGAGAATGCGGCATCAAGCATGGCGCGATCCTTTTCAATAGGCTTCTTCAGTAGTGCCAATGCTTCGGAATTGCGTCCTTGTTGTTGTAGCGAAACAGCCTGCTTTACAATAAAGTATGGCTCGTTAGGATATGTCTCATATCCCTGCCGGGCATATTTCTGAAACAAATCGTTCTTCTTCAGTGTTTGGCTCATATTGATGCAACAGCGCAGAGCAGCCTCACTTTGTGGTACCACTTCCAGTAGCTGTTGACCTTCTTGCAAAGCCTCGCTATAGTTTTCTTCTTCTATGAGGAAGTGCAGCCTGTTAGCCACGATGTCTTCGTATGCCGATGCAAATCGCTTGCTGTTTTCCGGGCTTTTGGCTGCTGCATCCCTATATTGCTGGCGCGCTTTGTCATATTGCCCCATGTGTCCGAGACACGTAATGCGGCGTGATACGGCGGCAGGCCATGATTCGTTTGTGGTTGGCATTATTTCGAGAACCCTCTTCAGGTGTTCTGCCGCATCTGCCCATTGCTCGCCAGCCATGTCATTGATGGCAAGCTGTAGCATCATGTCTGAATATTCCGTCTTCAGCTCTTCGTCGTTAGGATTCATGGCATATAGCTCAAGAAGCAGCTTGTGCATCTCGCGTTCATTGCCCATGCGTTTCTCAAGGGCATACTGCTTCATCAACAGCCTTGCCGAGCGTCCTTCTAACTTCATGCCTTCGCTGAGATACATGCGGGCATCGTCATAATAACCTCGTGTCAAGGATGTGTTGATAAGGTATGTCAGCGCATCCCTGTCGTGGGTCTCTGCATACAGCCTGCCGTGAATGTCGTAGCTGTCGTGCATTCGTGCCTGTGCTGCCACTTCATGTAACAGATTGTTGTATGCTGTGCCGTGAGGGTCGTAACGCTTGGCTATGTCAAAAGCTTGGGAGTAAAGTCCTAAATCAGTTAAGATTCCTACCATCTTGTTGACGAGAATCTTGTTGCCTGGGAATTGTTGCAGGCCTCGGTTTGCTACACCAATAGCTTTTTCAAATTCTCCCATCCTCTGATAGACACCAATCAAATCAAGGTAATATTCTAAATTATTAGGATCTTTATCCAGCCATTGTTCTATTGTCGCAGCAGATTCGGTAAGGTTGCTGGTATGAGTTATGTTGCGTAGATTTTCGCGGCGACGATTTCTGATATCTTTCGCTACTATGGTGTCATTGGGATATATACGTGACAGGCGCTCCAATGCAGCATCGGCCTCTGTGTTATTATTCATCTTACGGTATAGAGCAATCTTGCGTCTCCATAAGTCAATGTCGTATGGCTGGAATTCCAACAGTTCATTGATATAACAGATAGCACTGGAATAATGTTTCGCGTCATCTTCTACATCTACCAGAGTACGCTTGGCTCTGAAATGCTGGTCTTCAACCTGAATGGCTTTTACCAAGTTGTATCGGGCTTCATTAAGATGTCGTGCCTGATAATAGTATCTACCATTATAGTAACGCAGGTCTGGATCTTCCGGATAGATTTTCAGACCTTCGTCAATGACACGTTTCGCTTCGTTCCATGCTCTCGACTGAATATAGGATTCTGCCCTTGATATATAGTAACGTGGAGTATAGCCGTCGGCAAATATTGCTAATGGCATCAATAGAAAACTTATTATAATTATCGCATTACGCATAATATTTCACTTTTCACTTTTCACGTTTGATTCTTCACTTTTTACTTTTGCCTTGTCGGGCGAAGCCTCTCTCTTCTTCACGCCTGTTCGCTGTATAGGCTTCCATACGGCCGTTGTATTCATGAGGAACCTCCAATATCCGATGTTTGAGAATATGGTGATAAGAGGGTGATATATGAAAGGTTCCAACATTGAAGCTATTATCAGTTTCGTATGGCTTTTCCATACTTTGTGCCATTTTATGGCTTTTATCTTGTAGTCGAAATATGTCAGCATGAAGGACATGAATATACAGAATACGTATATCATACAGAAAATGATAAAGGCTGTTCCCCAGTTGATACCACCGACGAAAAGCAACCATATCATAAAGATCTGTCCGAACAGTTCCAATGTAGGAGCAATAAATTCGAAGATGAAGACGTATGGCAAGGTTATTGCCCCGATAGGGCCATAGTGCGGATTGAAGAACAGCTGTCTATGGTTGGTTATAATCTCGCATAGTCCGCGTGCCCAACGTATTCGCTGACGGTACAGAGCCTTTAATGATGAAGGTCCTTCTGTCCAGCAGCATACTTGCGGCACCTGTGCCAGACGGAATGGCTTGCCATTATTTTTCATGTATGTCACCATTCGCAGCAGCATATCCATATCCTCCGCCATACTCGTTTGGTCGTATCCGCCAGACTTCACTACGACGTCAGTATCAAACATACCGAAACCACCTGAGATGTTTGGCAGTGCATTCATTGTTGCCCATCCTAATTTACCGATAAGGAATGAGCGCATATACTCCAGCTGCTGGAACATAGGAAGTAACTGGCTTGGCACATGAGCCTCTGCTACATGACCGTTTTCTACGATGCAGGCATTACTCATTAGCATGGTGGCGCTGACGCCTATCATGGGCTCGTGGCTGTTTACGACGAGCCATATCATACGATAGAGCGCCATTGGCTCTATGATACAGTCCACATCGGTACATACGAAGTATTTGTTTGTGCAGACATTGATGCCGGCATTGGAACCATCACTCTTTCGTCCACCATGTTCCTTGTCAACGACTACCAGTTTGCTGAACTTAGGGTCTGTTGATTTCAAAACTCGCTTGATAGGTTTTGACGGCACCTTCATGGCAACGTCGTATGGCACCTCTGTTAGCGAGAATTCATTGATGAGCAGTTCGAGAGTCTTATCAGTACTTGCGTCGTTGACGATGATAATCTCGTAGTTGGGATAGTCAATGCTCATCAGTGAATAGACGTTATCAATGATGGTCACCTCCTCGTTGAAGGCTGGGGCTATGATAGACACGCCAGGCGTCAACGGTGAACCTTCCAACAGAAACTTGATACTCTCGTCGCTGGGCATATCTACGCGCAATGCTTGTTGTGTCCTGTAGCTCTGGAATGCCAGAAACAGGTAACTCAGCATAATCAGGATAGAATAGCCGAATATCAGATAACAGAATATGTAATATATGGTCAGCCACATAGTGTTAACTCCAGTTATAAACCATTTCTACAGATGGGTGATATGCCTGCTCTTTGTCAAGGCGTATCTTCTCCAGTGTAATAGGATTGTGGAAGAATGCAAAATATTTTTTGTCAGAATCGGATGCCTGTTGCTCTATCTCGAAGAACCTCTTTTTCCCTTCTTCTCCGTAGTTGTATAGGCAACGCAGTGCCTCAAACCTTACATGAGGGTTTGTGTGGGTGTAGAAGCTTCCAGCTAATAATTCCAAACTCTTGCCAGTGGCAAGACGTGTCAGGGCGTGCATGATGGCAACCTTTGTGTCGTCAGGTTGCATCAGCAGGGCATCTGACATCAGTTGTTCTCCATCCAGATAGTGCAGATATCCCCATGTTCTTGAAATTTCTTCAATCAGTTTCTTATGCTTGCTCTCCTTGTATAGCTCAACGAGTTGATGGCAGGTTTCTTTTTGGTCAAAACGTCGCATCAGTCTTACAAAGATGCACTTTGTCTCTGGATGCTCTTGTCGCAATGCCCATGTAGCAAGGTTCGGAAGTTTTAAACCGCTCCTCTTACGGCGATGCAGTGCATAGCCGAGCTCTATCTCGTCATATATGCAGCAATTTTTGTCGAAGAAGTCTGTTTCATAGTAGTCTAAATCGTTGTCGGTACTTGACATCACCATTGCATACATTGCCAAACGTCGCTCGCGCAGGTTGTGTGACTCAAGCAACTTGTTGAGAACCCAAGGACTGATGTATAACTTGAAGGTTCGTAGCATGCTCAGGCATTTCACTCTGTGTCGCCTGCTGCCCATGCTGACTTCGCTTTCAAGATATTCCTGCACCTTGAATAGCGTAAGCATCATCTGCAGATTGTTCCAACGTCCTTTTTGTACGCTGCACGATGTACATGCGTGATATACTAAACGGCAGAAAATCCATTTCTCACGCTTCGTCTTCAGTATAGCCTTCTTTTCGGCAATCTCCTTCTCAATGCCCATTGCATGCATCACTTCGCGGCGGCTCATGTTGGGACTTGCCTCTTCCGAGATGATATACTCAAGCCCCTTTCCGAAACGTTCTTTTAATTTTTCTCGGGTTTTCCTGTCCAGTCTTCTGCTATTCCTTTTCTTCAACAGCAATAGCCTTATTATTATAATGCCTATGAAGGAAGCTGTGGTATTGAAAGCTGCGATTCTTACTTCTATTGGGTAACCCTGAAATATGTTAATGAAGTATGCTACATAGTAGGTACCATACGCCATTAACAAGTTGAAACAATATGTTAACCAAGAAGTAGTGTACATTGAGTTCTAATTATATTTTATATAATTGGGTACAAAAATATAAAATATTTTACTAACAGCCATTTTTTTTTCAATTCTTTTTGTCTTTTTTGTTAAAAGAGCAAAACAAATTGGATTTTATCTGGATAATTCTTTGTCTCGTTTCTCAACGGTATCGTAGAATTTGTTCTGGGCATCAGAAATCTTTCTGTACTCTTCTTCAGAGAACTTGCTCCTGTTTGCTCCATAATTATCAGTCCATGCTTCATATCTTCTTCCTTTTTTTCTTCATGCGAAAACATTGCTGCGATGAAGCCTTCGGGCTGTTCCAGTGTCCAGTTGTCGAAAGCCAGAACCGTATATAACTATCCGTCTTCAGGGTTATACCACTGCCACACTTTATCCTTCATTTTTTTCTGATGTTCCATCAGCAGCATTTCCTGGGACAAGGCATAAACGGTTTCCGTCTCCTCTAAACCCGTAGCGCGCTGTCCCTCTGGCAGTTGATTGTTCAGCATGGTTGCTTCGCGAAGGGACCCTAAGCATTCAATGTCGCCATAAGGACTCATTTGGAATAAGTACATCAAATAACTCCAGCAACCTTTTTGGGCGATATGAAGAGGAATGAGTTTGTTTTGGTAACCAAACTCATCGATGTAGGCACGAATGACCCTGTCGTAGGCAGGGAGCACCTGCCCATAATCCTTTTTTGTCACATAATAGTTTGCAAGCAATTCCAATGACTTGGGCAATATGGTGTCTTTCTTGACCTCCATCTTCTCTGCGATTTCCAGGGCACGTTTTGCGAACTTCCCACATTGAGTCGTATCCTCTATAGTGAGGAAAAACTCAGCAGCATCGAACTGTTTGCGCCAGTTCTGCGGGTCGGCATCGGCGGCCTTTGCCAGCTTTTCGCCCTTTTGTTTGAGAATACTTGTCGCCTGTTGTGCAGGGACATTCAAAGTCATACAGATTAAGGCAACTGCGGCCGTAAGCAACCTTTTCATATTATTTGCATTTATTATTGTTATAAAATACCCGAAATTACGCATTTACGATGCAAATATATATAATAATTATATATGAGATTATAAGCCAGTTGAAATAAAAAATCACACAAATTGCCCTGAGAAGTTGGAAAGTTTCATGAAAGAGTATTATTTGATATACAATGTCTGATGGCTGAATGCACTTACGGTAAAGGGTTCATGGTTAGAGAATCTGATGTTTGGAGGTGGAATTCGATGAGATTTTCGCCTCCAAATTCTTTGATTTCCGCCTTCAATCAAGGAGATAGGGTTAATGACTTGTTCGGATAGGGTTAACGAGTTGTTCGGATAATCCTTTAGGGGGGTAAGGGATTATCTGAATGAGTCGTGGAGATAAGGGGAACAACTCGTTCAGATTATCTGAATGAGGCAAAGGTGACAGGCCTTGTTTGGTGCAAGGTTTATTCGTCAATAACCAATAACCGTTTACGGTTTACTGTTTACAGTTTACGGTTTACGGTTTTCGTCGATAACCAATAACCAATTTAAGTTTTCGTTTTCGTTTTCGTTAGGGTTCCCGTTCCCGTTGGTTGATAAAAGAAAACCCCGAAAACCCTTCTGCTCAGGTTGAGACTTCGTCTCTGATGTTATGTCTGCGTCCTTTTCCTTGTGTGCAAGCACCCAGATAAAAGCACCCAGCCACACCATCAATCTCTTTCGAGATTTCAACCTAAACAGAAGAAAAACCAAGAAAAATTCGGGCAAGCCCCAATTTAAATTCAAAATTCAAACATGCTAAATTCAAAAAGTCTAGCGTCTAAAGTCTGTTTTCTTCTTAAATCAGAAGCAATGGGTTAGGGTTTATCGGTTAGCGGTTAGCGAATTTAGCTTAATAGCTTAGTTGCTTAATAGAGTTTTCGTTTTCGTTTTCTCCACCATCGCCCACGGGAGAGGGGTCGGGGGTGAGGCTGTCATCCTCAACGATACCCTCGTCAGCACTCGTTACGCGCTTCACCTCGTTGCCGTTGCGGTCGTAGCAGGTAATCTGGATGGCAGTGTCAGCCAGCTCGTCCTTCAGGTCGGTCGTGGGAGTGAAGATGATGCGGCGGCTGCGGATAAGGCCAGCCTTCACCTCGTTCACGTTGGCAA
>Ga0247608_10006672_pt1 | contig 12066 bp, 11 predicted proteins | sample 176DNAGHGlowgp2_FD_193490 | JGI IMG/M metagenome (GOLD analysis project Ga0247608, IMG submission 193490) | Sheep rumen microbial communities from Palmerston North, Manawatu-Wanganui, New Zealand - 1766 DNA GHGlow gp2 | ecosystem: Host-associated > Mammals > Digestive system > Stomach > Rumen ... | reverse complement strand
GGAGCCGACTCCCGACTGAGCCGTCATCTGGGTGGCCATCCGTTCGGTTCTCCGGAATACGCACGGGAGGAGCTGATCGCCGAACTGTCCGCTGCCGTTATCTCCAGCCAGTACGGGATGAGCAAGCACATCAAGAGTGACAGTGCCCAGTACCTGAAGTCCTGGCTCGGATCTCTCCAGCAGGGGCCTGAGTACCTGAAGAGTGTCCTCGGAGACGTCAGGCGCAGCACCGGTATGATCACCCAGCGTCTCGAATCCATCCAGCAGGAGATGAACAAGGGCGAGGAGGCGGACTACAGCCGATTTCGTCCGGCAAACGTGAGTGCCCCGCCGACGGCTCAGGAGTCCCAAGTCCAGGCAGCCAAGGAGGCTGAACCGATCGAGGAGGAAGTCCACCATCACGGCCGGTCGAGATAAGGGAAGACAAAAGTGGGCAAGAAGCGGAAAAAGGACAAAGGAGCCTTGGCGTTCATTTCTCCCAAGAACAGGAAGGACGTCAAGGCCCTTATCCGTGCGCTGGGGCTGGAATTAGTATCAGCAGAGAGAATAGATGATGATGGTTTGAAAGACGATTAGCCCCTTTGCAGGGGCTTTTTCATTTGTGGAAGTACGTCGGACGCATCTGCCGTACAGGGTCATCGTCGTCCCTGATGGTAAATGTGTCCGGGTTCGTGTTGTAATAAGCGTTGACAACGGCCTTCTGAGAAAAGACGCGGCTGATGACGTCATATGCTGCGAGCATGAGCTCTTCGCAAGAGACGGACTTCTCGAAGCCGTCTTCCTCCAACTCCACCGCTACGGTGAGGTTGTCCTGTTTGATAGAGATAATCATACTGATAATTGTTCGTTCGTTGTAAATATCTGACAATTATCTCTGTGCACGTGCTCAGTTTTATTGTGCAATGACAAGTTTTTCGGTCGTTTATGATGTTCATAAGCATATTTTTGAATGCTATAATTAGGATCCACAACCGGATATAATTTAGGATTATGATTATGATTATAGCAGATATGGTTGGTTCGATAGTTTTCGAATTGCTTTTTTATAGGTTGTATCACGTCTTGGCACATCATATATTTATGTTTGTCCGTAAAAGAGTGTAATTATACCCCCATTCGTTGATTCCATATGCCTGGATTGAACAATTGTATCTTCTGGTCGATAGTCGCATCAATCTGCTTTATTGCAGCTTGGCAGTTTATTGTTTTGATAAGTCTGGGGCCACCAAGAGTCTTCATGTTCGATTTCTTCGCCCCCCATACATATATGAGTGATAACTGGCGAAATTTCTTGTTTAGCATTCATATTCGGCATATATGATGGAGTACTAAAGATCTGTATTACGCCACAATAGTTGTTCGAATAGCATAATTGATAAAAAGATGGGAAAAATGAAAAGATAAGAATTAGACAAGTGGGCCCTCCGATTTCGGAAATATTCATTAAATTTGCATTAAACACAAATTCCATATGTAAATGAAGGAGGATATCAACCGCATTAAGGTTGTCCTTGCCGAAAAGAAGAGGACCAATAAATGGTTGGCAGAGCAACTAGGCAAAGACCCGGCCACCGTCTCGAAATGGTGCACCAACAGCGCTCAGCCAGGCTTAGAAACACTACGCGAGGTCGCCAAACTGCTCGACGTGGACATTGCTGATTTATTATGTCCATCAAAATTGAATTAGCATAGTATGATTTATAGGATAAAACGTTCGATATTTGACCCTATCTTGCCCTCTCAAAGAGAAGAATTGTTTGCTTCTTTCGAGGGGTGCAAAATTGGGAAGGAGTACATTACAATTGAGTACGAAAACAAGAATTATAAATGTGCTCCATATCTAGAACAGGTATTAGATTCAAAGGTTCATGCCCTTTCATTTTTCTCTGGTTGTGGTGGATTGGATATTGGCGCTCAGATGGCTGGAGTTAAAATTTTGACTAGTCTAGATTTCGATAAAGATGCCATCAATACATTGTCACATAATGAGTTCTTCGCTCATACGCACCATCAGTGTGCTGATATTCGTAATATAAAAGGAAAGGACTACTCCAGCATCATAAACCAAAACAATCCTGAGAAGCTAATTTTGGTTGGAGGCCCGCCATGCCAACCTTTTTCTAAGGCCGGTTACTGGAAAACTTTAGCTCAACGCTTGGGACCAGATGATCCCCGGAACATGATTGGTAGTTACCTCAATATTATTGATGAGATTCGTCCTGATGGTTTCATTCTTGAGAATGTTGAGAGCATTCTACATCCAAGTAATATTCAAGCAATTTACGACTTGCAAGAAGTTCTTGATACAATGGGGTATAAATATGTTATCCAGAGAGTGAATGCTGCTGATTACGGTGTCCCCCAACGCCGTAAACGAGTCTTTGTAATTGCTTCAAAGAAAAAGATAAAGACCCTACCTTCTCCTATTTGTAGTGAAGATCCTGCCAATACGAATCTGCGTCCATATGAACGAGTTATTGATTGGATTGGGATATATGATAACGATAAGTACTCAACTGAACTTGATTCAATCGAGGGAAAATATGAGCATTGTATACCTATGGTTCCTCCAGGGACGAATTATATCAGTTTGAGTTCGAGGCGTGGTTATTCAGATCCTTTATTTTCGGCTGGCACACGCTATTGGACTTTCCTTTTGAAGTTACACCCGTTGCAGACGTCATGGACTGTTATTGCGTCTCCAGGTCACTGGGAAGGACCATTCCATTGGAATAACAGAAGGTTACGTTCTGAGGAGATTGCTGCAATTCAGACATTCCCCGTAGATTATCATATTCTGGGAAGTCCTCGAGTGATACATAAACAAGTTGGGAATGCCGTTCCATGCATTCTCGGAAAACAAATGATAGAATGTCTAGTAAAGAACATATAAAAGAGCCAAAGGTTATCAGTCTTTTTTCGGGTTGCGGAGGACTCGATTTAGGGTTTAAACGTGCCGGTTTCCGAACAGTATTTGCCACGGACAACTGGCCAGTAGCTTGTGCAACATTAGAAGCTAACCATATGGCTGATGAGGTGCTTTGTGAGGATGTACGCAAGATTGACTTCACAAAGTTGAAGGGTAAAGCCGATATTGTTATTGGGGGGCCTCCTTGTCCGCCATATAGTCAAACACGCCATTATCTCGTCGACAAAGAGAGCGGTTTTCACGACAAGAAAGCGGGATTTGCTGTTCCTGAGTATTTTAGAGCTATTTCAGAGATTCGCCCTAAGGCATTCATGTTTGAAAATGTAGATGGCTTTATGTTCAAGACTCATCAGGAAGCAATGTCCTTCCTCAAAGAACAATCTGAAAGTCTTGGTTATAATATCAGTTATCAGGTGGTTAATGCTGCTAACTTTGGCGTCCCTCAGACTCGTAAAAGGTTTATATGCATTGGCCTTCTAAAAGAAATTGGCACATTTGTTTTTCCCGAGGAAACACATTCGGAGACTGGGGAAGATGGTAAACTTCCATGGGTCACATGCCGCGAGGCTATAGGCGATATGGATTACATTACTAAAGATGAACAATTACAACGTCCAGGTTCGAAAGACTATGAACTTCTGAAGTTGGTTCCTCCTGGGGATAATTATCTATATTTCACTGAAAAACGAGGTTATCCTACCCCGATCTTCAAATGGAAATCACGATATTGGACTTTCCTTTTGAAGTTATCTCCTGATAGACCTTCTTGGACAATTCAAGCTAGTCAGTCAAATAATCAAGGGCCTTTCCACTGGAGAAATAGGTTCTTGAGGATAGAGGAGATAAAAAGAATCCAGACCTTTGACGATGATTATATTTTAACGGGTGACACTAAAGATCAATGGCGGCAGGTTGGCAATGCCGTCCCTGCTAATCTTGCCTTCGTTTTTGCAAAAGAATTATTAAAGTATCTATAGTAGTATGTCAGCTTCACATCTCCAGGTTAATCATGATGCATCCATCATTGATGCCAAAACGAACATCATTCCTTCAACTGCGGCCTACAAGACAGACTTCATCAAAGGGATTCTTGCTTTATGCCATTGGGATGTGGACGGTATTGAACACGTTGGTGGCTCACATTTCAAGGTAAAAACACATTGTCAAGATGAAAGTTATCGCTTGAATATTTTCCTCAGTTCTGTCCGGGACGAGGATCGAGCCAGTGATGAGTTCAAGATGCAGATAGGTACGTCTTATATCCCTGAAGATGAGGAAGGATGGGAGAATATTATCATAGGTGCATACATTAAGGATCAGAATGATAAAGTCAGCGATTCTTTGCTTGTTGCTTATGACTACCGAAACTATAGTTTCGATACTAATCCTAGCCTACGGGGTGCGAGAACAGGCTATCTTCAGAAAGCCAAAATAATAGGATATTACCAGACTCCTAACTGCTGTATATTCAGACCTGAATTTTTTATCTACTATATCAAGCAACTACTTGCAAAGCATAATTCTACACCACTTGAAACCAATAATTTAGAGCTTAATACACCGGAAGATATGAAGAATTATATAGAAGCACTCAAGACGAAACCCTTCCTTCTACTGGCCGGCATATCTGGAACGGGTAAGAGTCAGAAGGTAAAAGAGTTGGCTTATATGACCTGCCCGGCTGACAACCTTGGTTCATCAAGTACAACTCCCGGGAATTATTGTTTAATTGAAGTCAAACCCAATTGGCATGACTCCTCTGAACTCCTTGGGTATTACAGCAACCTAACGGGGATGTACCATGTAACGGATTTCTTACGGTTTGTATATAAGGCTACTAAGAATACAAGTTACCCCTTCTTCGTATGCTTGGACGAAATGAATCTAGCACCTGTGGAACAGTATTTCGCGGAATATCTATCTGTTTTAGAGACACGTACCGTCGTGGATGACCATATCGTATCGGCTCAATTGCTTACCAAAGAGTCTTTCGAAGGGTATGATCTTTCTAAAGAGTATGCACCGCTGGATAAGGAAGTAGTTGAATATATCCGGGATAATGGTCTTTCCCTGCCGGATAATCTCTTTATCATTGGTACTGTGAATATGGATGATACTACTCACCAATTCAGCCGCAAGGTTATTGATCGTGCTTTCACCATTGAAATGAATGGAGGCGAGTTAACAGCGATGTTCTCAGATGAGAATAGCAATGCTCTAAAATACCGTTCAGAGCCAGTTCCCCTGGATGTTTTCAAACCCAAGTATGTGAAGGCCGCAGAAGCTCTGGAGGACAACGCTGTTAGCAATTATGCTGAGAAGATTAAAGAAGACGTCCCTGAAATACTCACGAAGGTGAACGAGATTCTAAAGGATACTCCATTCCGTGTCAGCTACCGTGTGCAGAACGAGTTGATTCTCTACGTGGCAAACATGATTCTGTCATTAAATGGGGCCCCCTTTGATATCGATTCTATCATTAAGGAGGCTGCGTTGGTAATCCTACTGGAGAAGATTCTTCCCCGTGTCCAGGGAGATGATAAACTGCTTTCGGATATCAATGGTTCAGTATTCTCAAAGTTGAAAGGCCTTCTGGAATCAGATTTCGTCGGGTTGGAAGAAACCGCTGTATACGGAGAGGTGGTCTCAAAACTTGAAGAGATGGACAAGCGCCTGACTAATACCTATTTTGCTAATTTCTTCTAATTTTGACTATGGTCGTACTAGAGTACACGCATAGCGATTATTCCATCAAGATCTCGACATCGGATATTACCGGTGCATGGCTAAAATTCAAAGGACGTGTCGACGCTCCCGAGACCTATGCCAAATACCAAGCAGATCCTGGTGGTACTTTGCGATTGTTCGATTATTCAACAGCTGCTTTGTCTGACGCTATTCCGATAGAAGAATGGGGAGCAATGCGGCCGGTATTCTATGAGACCAATGATTATTCCATTTCCATCAGGTTCAATAATCTCGCTGTGGGTAAAGAACCACAGATTATTCATCCAGACAAGGATGTGGAGGCGATGTTCAACTACATCCAATTGGAAAGGGGGGGGATTCTGGCTAGTACCTTGCACTTCCTCAACGAACCTGGCCGTTTTGACCTCAACTTTACATATACCAATGAGGACGGTAGTGTAAGGACAGCTGCTTTTGGTTTTGATGTGGTGTCTCCGAAATTAGACACCAAAAAGGATCTCAATATTATCATTCAGGATATCAAGGCAGAATATGATGACTTGGTATTCCGATATCTGACGCTTACCGTACGAGAGTACTCTCTTGGTAAGGAGGCAAACAACGATTTGATTTGGCTTTCTATCTTTAAGCAAATCATAGAGAAATACATTGTTGCAGTCCGGTATATCATTCATTCACCCCATTTCAAGGATTCGTCGGTGGTTGAGTATTTGAAACCTGACCGGATAAAGCGTTGGACAAATCCTCTTGCGGAGCAATACTGTAATGACCGAGTCCTTGATTATGATGCGGCTGCGAGGAAGTTTTACCGGACAGAGCAGGTGGACACCACGCTGAACACATTGGAGAATCGGTTTGTCAAATACACAATCGGACGTATAGCAGAGCGCTTACGTTCTGTGTTGCGCCGTATCCAGCGCGATAATGTCTCGCAAAGCGAGATCTCTACTTTGGATGGCTATACAAAGCAGTTAGAGATTCTGCGCAGGAATTCTTTCTTCAGTCCTATAGGAAAGTTCGAAGGTTTCCGTCAGGAAAGTATGGTTCTGCAGCAGAGAAACGGATATGCACAGATTTATCGTTTCTGGATAATGCTTCAGAATGGTTTAGCACTCATCGATGGAGACAACGCCATTGGAGTTCAGCCGGTCTGGAAACTATACGAACTCTGGTGCTTCTTGGAAGTCAAGCGCATGGTGGAAGATGTCCTAGGCCTTGATCGCCACAATCCTCTAGACCGTAGCTTTATCTCTGAAGACACGACTAAGGCCTTCGACCCATTCAAGGGCGGCGATCTTACAGGCAGTACTACGTACACCAATCGAGATAACGGTGATCGTATCGAGATAGGGTATCAGTATTCCTTTGAGAATAAGGTTCAGACTGAAGGCATTCGCTCAATGACTGTTGAACAACGTCCAGATATCGTCATGCATATCCATAAAAGTGATGGATTCATATTGACGTATCTGTTCGATGCTAAATATCGAGTTCTTGGTATAGATGATGAAAAGGTAGTCGAGGCGATGGATTATCCGGTTGAAGATACAATCAATCAGATGCATCGCTATAGAGATTCTATATACTACAAGAATGTTGGCCACAATTCTTTCTCCAAAGAAGTTGTAGGTGGATATATTCTTTTTCCTGGCCGACTCGAAGAGGAAAAGTATCTTCATATGATTGAGACTGCCGAATATGATCATCTTCCCTACTATTTGAAATCCATTGAGTATGTGAATATAGGAGCTTTCCCCTTGCTGCCTAGGGAGACCAGTGGACTCCTGCTGAAGAGTTTCCTTCGCCGTGTCATAGTTGAGGATGATATCCATCAGCAATTAGATACCTCGATCCCTCAGAAAGGTCTATACTATTCCTTCGAGAATGAAGGAGATAACGTCATATTTGCATGTTACCAGAGTGAACGACATCTTGAGTGGATTAAGGCCGAATTGAAGTACAGTTTGCTTTTGGACAAGAATCGCCAAGGAGCCGTGGGACTCAATAACGATTTTACACATGCTAAGTATCTCGTTCTGTATGCGAAGGGAGCCAAAGTGTCTAGTATAGTTTTCGGTATTACCGGAGAGTCAGAAGTTGTTTCTAAAGATGAACTCATCGCTTCGGGATACCCTAATCCACAAGGAAAGATATATCTTAACTTAGGTTTGACGGACAATATCCATCCAAGTCTCAAAGAGCGTTCCTTTGTTCTATCTGATAGTCTGATAGATACCAATGCCTGTATACCTCAGGTGGTCAAATACACTAATATCATTCCTCCAGAATGGGCATTTAATATGTCAATAGACGATCCGAACACAATCTAGTCTGTATTATGACTCGACTCTTAGCCACTATTCTTGTTATGACCCTGATTTATTCGTGTACTTGTTCTAATTGCAAGTTCACTAGGCAAGATCAGTTGCTGGAGGATGAGGAAACCATCTCTCCGGAGTATGAAATGGATCCCCCGGATAGTCTTACGATCGTATTTGATTTGGTTAATGAGGAGAAATCCGTGAATGATGATGAAACCACAGATCAGGAGAAAACCCCATCATCTGGAGAAACATGTTCTGAAACCTCCAATACATCTTTTGGCAACAATCTATCAAAAGAAACGAAATCTTCAGAAGTCCGTCAGAATCTTCAGAATGGTTCTGGGAAAAGTAATGACAAACTAGAGAGGGACCGAAATAGCATCAATCATTCGGTAACGATTCAATCATGGAACCTTGAGAATAGAGAGCCTTTAGTCTTACAATTACCCAACTCTGTTAATGGCGCAACAGGAAACGTAACTGTAATAATCAAAGTGGATCGCCAAGGGAATGTGGTTTTTGCTGAAGTAGATCCATCGGTTTCAACAGTTAATGTTGAACTTAAAGAGAATGCACGAAAGGCGGCGAAGAGTTCCAAGTTTTCTGTTTCCTCGGATTCTCAGTTTCGGCAAACTGGAATCATTGTATATTCCTTCGAATAATTGTTCGTTGAAACGTCTCTGTCCCCAAAGAAGTCGCTATTCGTTCATCTTCTCAAGGTAATGTGTTGCGAGAGTCATGTATTATTGGATGACTAATTGAAAAGCGCATCCCTGCTTTGGGTGGCTTCTTCTAGCTCTTTGATTCTTTTCTGGGTGTTCTCATATACACTGGATACATATGAGGGTTGAATCAAGTAAACAAGGTGCTCAAGTTTATCGACTGAGGTGAAATATAACTTGGTGTCGAAACTAGATCCCCTCTTTCTGATGCCGATACTTACTGACGGTTTTCCATCCTCGTCAACAAAGAAACTAGCCTCCAGTGTCCTCAAATAGTAATTCTCCCTTTTAGCATCAGTGTGGATAAAGGCATCATAAACTCGAGGTTTTACTTGCAATGGAATGTCTTTTCTGAAATTGGTGATATTATTAGTTTTAGCCACATCACTCCATTCGATATACTTTTCCAAGATCGTGTTCATCGACTGAAGGAAGACATCCATATCTTCAGGCATTACTCTTATCCAATCATTGCCGAGAGCATCGCCTATGCACTCGATATTGAGAACAAGCGAATCAGATTGTGTGTCTTTCATTGCTCTGATATCGAATTCCAGGAAATTGAAGGAACCATACTTCTGGCGATTATCTGTTTGGAATCTATCAATGAGAACACGGCCGAATTTGGTCATTGAATCTATATCTTTTTCTGCGGATAATACTTTCTGGTTCACATCGTTCTGGGCGTATGCAAGACAGTATGTTATCATAGAAAACAGTACTACGTATATTCCTTTCATAACTGGGTTCGTTAGAGTTCATTGCAAAGTTAAGCATTTTCGATTAATCATCTATAATGCTAATCAAGTCGACGGCTGTTTGTGGGCAAACCAGTGTGTTATTTAGTCACTCCACTTTGCTCTTTAAGTCCATTCGAATATAAATGAGTATATTTGTAATAATGTGAACGCTCAATAATAAAAGCATAATTCCTATACGGAAACTCTTTTTAATTAAAAATAGTAAAACATGAATTTTCTTGAATTACAGGAGATTAAATCTAAATACCAAGTAGAGGAAATCGCCAAAGAAAGAAAGCCATTGTATGCTGCCCGTAATCGTTTCGTTAGGGACTTTCCTCGTGAGCGTATCGAGAATTTGTCAATTGACGAGTTCATCGAAGGAAAGGGTGATACAAATACATTCTGCTATGGCATCGAGAGGACTCTTGATGGCCTGGGTAGAATCCGGGGATCCTTTGCAACGAAATTCGGCGTTTATTACTCGAAAGATGATGGCCAGTATATGTTCGCAAAAAAGTTTGGTGAAACATATAGGAAAGCTTTCAATGCTATTAAGATTGAGCTCCTCGCACTAATTGAAGCCGGTGCAACTGGAAATCTCGATGCTCTGGTAAAGAATAAGATTTCGCCAATGTTCAAGGGTAAGATTCTGGCCACATATTTCCCGGAACGATATCTGAATGTTTTCGATAATGAACATCTGACACACTATCTACGAGTGTTTGATCTTGACACTGAAACTCTCGTCCGGCAAGACCCAATTCTCAAGAGAGAGGCCCTCGTTCGTTTCAAGAACGAAGACCCTGATATGAAGTCTTGGGATCTGGACATCTTTGGCAAATTCTTATATCAATACTTCCCGCCCCAAAAAAAGAAGGCTGACTCTGATGATGACGATGAGTTTCCGACTACAGATCATTACGCATTCATCGATCTCAACATAGATTATGATGCCGAATCTACCCCATCTAAACGAAAAGGTATGGCACCAAAAACCAACTATGAGAGAGAAGCTAGGAAGTATAGAAAATACGGAGATCGTGGTGAAAAAATAGTCATGAGGGCCGAGATAGATCGCCTTATGAAGGAATTCGGCCTTTCTGAGAAACAGGCAATGAAAAAAGTATCGCAGGTTTCAAGGAAAAGCGACTCTTATGGCTATGATATCCTGTCCGTGAATTCGGACGGTTCCGCTAGGTACATCGAGGTGAAAGCAACAACTGGAAAGGTCGGCGATGTAGATTTCTATTACACCGAGAATGAATACGAGAAGGCCAAAGAGTATGGTAGGAACTACTTCATCTATATAGTATACGAGATTAAGTCTATAGAACCTAAGATTTGGATTATTAGAAATCCCTTCTTGTCCAATACCTTAGAGATGAGACCGGTCCAGTATAAAGTGACAGTCCATACTAAATAGACAATAATAAAATATCGAAACTATAGTCAAGAAACACTTTACAATACAGCCTGTACCGTAAAATGGGGAACTCCCCTGCTATCTTTGCGTCAAACACAGCTATAATGAAAGACAAACACGCAAGCAGAATCGAATTGTTCAATTCAACCCTGACCTTTCTTCGGCAGGGCTGGTATATTTCCAATTCAGGTGATAGGGTTGACCTCCCTTCCGTAGAAGAAGTCATGTCCATGGCCACGATGTACCGCGAGCCGGTTCACGTGCTCATTGACCCTGTCGCTCCAATCGAGACCGAGGTACGTGTCGAGAACAATGACTGTGTCCTCGTTGCCAAGCGGCTCATCGATGAAGGGTACAATCCCGCCATGCTGAATCTGGCCGACCTCTATACCCCCGGCGGCCTTGTGGAATACGGCTCCGGAGCACAGGAAGAGAACCTGTGCCGTCGCAGCGACCTCATCCTGTCCCTCTATCAGTTCTCCCCCTCTCGTATCCGTCAGTATCCCGATCTCGGCCTGGTTCAGAATGAGGATCAGTATCCGATGGATGAGCGATTTGGTGGAATCTATAGTGGGATCGTCACCTTCTTCCGTGGTCCCGAATCCGAGGGCTCCCTGCTGGAGGATGTTGCCTATAACATCCCTGTCATTTCCGTGGCGGCCTTGAGCGGTCCCCGCATCGGAGCTGATGGCATGATGTTTCCCGAGGAGACGGATATCACTCTCGACAAGATGAGGACCATCCTGCGTATCGGAAAAGCCAACTTCCACGACGCCTTGGTCCTGTCGGCCATGGGCTGCGGTGCCTTCGCCAATCCGCCTGCCCACATCGCGAAACTCTTCCACCAGGTTATTGAAGAGGACGAGTTCAAGGATACGTTCAGGCTCATTGATTTCGCGATTCTGGATGGTTATCGCACAGGACTTCGCCATAACCCGGAAGGGAATCTGAAACCGTTCCAAAGAGAATTTGGTGTGCTTTGAATCCAGTTAAACAAACACCAACCGCCTCGACCACCACAACGGCCGGGGTTTTTTTATTTGAATAAAGTGAAGAATTCCTATTCCTGTACCACATTTTGGGACAACCGGCCGATAACTTTGCATTGGAATTCAAAACACACAAAGCTATGCAGACACCTACCATTACCCCCAAGACCCAGGTATTCAACCTCGTCATCCTTGACAAGTCCGGATCCATGGAATCCATCCGCAAG
>Ga0247608_10006671_pt1 | contig 12066 bp, 10 predicted proteins | sample 176DNAGHGlowgp2_FD_193490 | JGI IMG/M metagenome (GOLD analysis project Ga0247608, IMG submission 193490) | Sheep rumen microbial communities from Palmerston North, Manawatu-Wanganui, New Zealand - 1766 DNA GHGlow gp2 | ecosystem: Host-associated > Mammals > Digestive system > Stomach > Rumen ... | reverse complement strand
ATGTATCATTTATGCCTGAATTTGACGACGTATATGAAGATGACAATAAGGACTATATATTTATTATTGATATATCTGGTTCAATGTCAGGAGATAAAATAGTACAAACCAAAAATGCAGTTAAGAAATGCTTACTAAAATTAGATGAGGGAGATACATTTAACATTATTCCATTTTCAAATGACTACAAAGCAATGTCAATAGAATCAATGGAAGCAACAGCAAAGAACATCAAAAAAGCAGCAGAGTATATTGATTCATTGGAAGCAGATGGTGGAACAGAAATATTAAAACCAGTTAAGTTTTCACTATATGAAAAGGATGTTAATAAGGTAATACTACTATTTACAGATGGACAAGTATCAAACGCAGAAGAAATATATGACTTTATTAGAGAGAATATAAATAATAGCAAGATATTCCCATTTGGAATAGATTATAATATCAATTCTAGCTTCATAAGAAAAATAGCAAAATATGGACATGGTAAGGCAGAATTTATTACACCTAAAGAAAATATTGAAGAGAAAATAGTAAGAATGTTTGATAGAATAACATCACCAATTTTTGAAGACGTTAAAGTAGATTTTGGTAAAAGTGAAGTATTAGATCAAATAAAAGAAGATGATATGCTATTTAATTATGAATACTTCAATGTATTCACAAAGGTAAGAAGTATAGAAAATGATGTAACAATAAAAGGAAAAGTAAACGGTAAGGAATTCTCTAAGAAAATACCTATGACTGAATTTAAAAAAGCAAGTGTAGACTTGAATGTTATTTATCAAAAGGAACAGTTAAATCGATTAGAAGAGTATTTATATGAAGTACCATATTTCGAACAAGAGAAAAGACAAAAATATATTGATAAAATTGTTGAAATAGCAACAAAATACAATATTGACTCAAAATATACAACATATGTTGTAACATATGAAAGAAAGAACAAGATTTTTGAGGTGCCAATATATCAAAACACACCACTTTCAGGTGAATATATAGAGTCAGGAAATTCATTTGTAATGGGAATGGCGAGAATGAGAAGCAAAGCTGCACCAAGAGGAGCTTCAATGCCAAACTTTTCAAGCATGAGAGCTCCAGTTATAAATACTGTAGCAGATGCAATGGTTGATTATGAAGATGCTGGATTAATAGATATGCCAAATATGCCAGCTATTGGAGAAGACTTAAGTATTAAAGAGCATAAAAAAGTTCAATTATACTATATGGATTTCGCAAAAGGAAAGAAGAAAAAAGTACTAACATACATTCTATTCCAAATCTACTTACTAGAGACAAAAGTAAGTACTAATTTCGAAAAGTTTATCAGCGAAATTAAAGACGCAAAAGAATTATCAGAAGAAAAATATCAAAAGCTATTATATAGACTTTACATGACCCTTGAATCAATAAATGAGAGAAATAAACAAAAATTAGTATATGATATTTTATCTGATAAATTTAAGAAAATGATAGACACAGATTATGAATTAGATGATAGTTATGAAGATATTTTTGAAAAAGATTTCAAAATTAAAGTAGAAAAAATTGAAGATATTAAAAAATATTTTGAAGAAAATTCAATGGAAAAAAATATTAATTCTATACTAGTTTTCTTAATCGTAAATGATAAAATCAGCTAAATTATTGACCAACAAGGAACGACTAAAAGGCTGTAGCATCAGGCGTTTTGTTAAATTTTTGTAAAAGAAATTAAACATTATTTTTATAGTTTTTAGTAAATGTTGGTGCTAAGATATAGTTATAATAAATCTTTTTAAAGGAGCAAAAACTATGAAAGGAAACACAGATTGTATGGTAAGTTTTAATGTTGGCGATAGAGTAACATTAAAAGAGGATGGTATGAGCGGTACAATCAAAGGAATTGCAGCCGGAATTTTCATGGTAGAATTGGACAATGGAGATATTGACGCATTCTATACAAGAGAATTGAAATACGAAGAATAATCAAATTGATTTATTGTAACGAAAGAAAAAATTTTTTAAAATAAGAACATAAATTTTTATAATTTATGTTCTTTTTTTTGGTTATATGATAAAATAACTCCATAATAGATACGGAGGATAAAAAAATGGTTCTTCAAATAGTAATATCATTTATAGATTTGCTATTCCTTTTCTTGTGCTTAAAGAAAAGCAAAGCAAGTTTAAGAATATCTTTAGGATATATAATTCCTACATTAATAGTTATTTATTTTAATAGAAAAAGCTTGTTTAAAACAGGATTAAGTATGCATATAAACAGTAGAGTATTCTTAATTGTTACTGGAGTTATTTTAGCATATACAGCAATCTATTTGTTATTAAATACAAAGAAAATCAATTCAAAAACATCAGTAATGTTTTTAATTATGGTAGTATTACTTCTTTCAACATCAGCAGTTGCAACAAGAGTGATTAACTACAACTTCCCAGGATACAACGTATATTATCATAATGTAAGACAATTCATATTCATGTACATATACTTGCTTCTAAGCATAGGACTTATGAGCTTAATACTAATAAACGGAGCAAAAAGACCAACGAAACTTAAAAAGAGTAGAATATAAAGCAAAGATGCTACATACGGTAGCATCTTTATTTTTTTGATGAAATGTGCTATAATTTCAAGGATTTAAAGAAAAAGGAATCTAGAGATGGAAAAGTATAAAGAGATAGAAAAAAGTATCATAAAAACATATAGAAAAGAAATCTGGGCTAGATTTGTAAAAGCGATTAAAGACTACAATATGGTAGAAGAAAATGATAAAATTGCTGTTTGCATTTCAGGAGGCAAAGATTCATTTTTGATGGCTAAGTGTTTTCAAGAATTAGAAAGACATTCAGATGTTAAGTTTGAAGCTAAATATGTAGTTATGAATCCGGGATACAATGAAGCAAACTTAAAGAAGATTACAGATAATGCCAAACTTTTAAATATTCCAATTACAGTATTTGAAACAAGCATATTTGAAAGTGTAGAAAACATTACAGAGAATCCTTGTTATTTATGTGCAAGAATGAGAAGAGGATACTTATACAATAAAGCGCAAGAATTAGGATGTAATAAAATAGCATTAGGACACCATTTTAATGATGTAATTGAAACTGTATTAATGGGAATGCTATATGGCGCTCAATTCCAGACCATGATGCCAAAAGTAAATAGTACTAATCATCCAGGAATGCAACTAATAAGACCAATGTACTTCATAAGAGAAGATGATGTAATAACATGGAGAAATTATAATGGCTTAGATTTTATTCAATGTGCATGTAGATTTACTGAAAGTGTTGCTAAAGAAAAAATGGATTCAAAAAGAAAAGAGATGAAAGATCTAATAAAGAAATTAAAAGAAAACTATGACAACATAGATGTTAATATCCTAAAAAGCACAGAAAACGTTAATTTAGACACTGTTATTTCATATAAAAAAGGTAGCGAGATACATCACTTCTTGGATGATTATGATGAAAAAAGAGAAAAGATAATAAAAGATAGCAAAGGAGACTCTTAAAAAAGAGTCTTCTTTTTTTACATAAACTTAAAGAAATCTTAAACTTATTGTAATTGTATAGATGTACAAATAATTATAAAATATATTATGTAATAATGGATTACGAGGTGCAAAAGATGGAAGAAAATGAATTATTAGATGAGTATAGAAAAGCATATAAAGCATATAGAGAAATAAATGATTTAATCAAACTTGAATTAGTTCCAAAAGAAGAACTAGAAGCCACAACAGCCAAAAGAGACGCTGCCCAGCAAACACTAACTAAAATAAGTCAAGATCTTAGTAGTAAGGGAATAAATGCTAATAAAGCAACACAGCAAGCAATAAACGATAGAACAGAAGATTTAAAAAACGAGTACATAGCAGCTTTTGAAGCAGTTGAAGAAGCAGAAGAATTATTTAATACAGATGGTAACGATGATAACAAGATTAGATTGGAAGATGCTCAAAAAAGACTTGAAACTGCAAGAAAATTGTTAAAAAACATGTACTTAAAAGATAAATTTAGCGAGTTTAATGTTCCTTTTGTGAGAAGAAAAGAAGAAAGAAGAGCAAAAAGAGCAAAAGAAGCTGCAGAAAGAGCAGGGGTAGAAGAACCAGAAAAGCCAGCAGAAAAACCTGCAAAAGAGGCAGCAGAAGAACCTGTAGAAGAACCAGGGAAAGAAGAGCCAGCACCAGTGCCTGGAACTGAGCAAGAACCTAAAACAGCTAAAGGAAAAACAGCTGAAACTCCAGGAAAAGATGATAAAACTAAACCGGAAATATCTGAAGATACAAGGGCAAAAATGGATAAGTATGCGGAGGAATTTAGTGGGCATGTGAAAACTTATATGGCTGTGACAATGAAAGATGTCAAAGCAGCTGTAGATTTTTGCCTAAAAGATTCTCTTAAAACCCTATCTAATCCAATGAATCCAAGAGATAGGGATCTACGAGAGCAAGCTGGAAAACTAGAAAGCAGAGGCTTTAAAACTGGTATAGCGAAAGAAAACTTGAAAGATGCTTTTTTGGATATTTTAGCTCGAGCAGAAGACGAATTCCCTCCTGAAGTAGTGGAAGTTTTAAAGAATGAATTAAATACTTATTTGAAAGATACTCTTAAAAAAGAGTATGAGGAAACATTTGATGACAAAACTATTGAAGTATTAAAAGCAAATGACAAGGATGTTTCAGAAGAAAGAAAGTATTACGAAACGCATAAAGAAAAAATTGATAGTTCAAGATATCAAGAAATATCAAAAAAAATAGGCCAAGCTGCTGCTATTTTACAAGCAATAGAAGAGGGAAGATCAGATCTTTTGGGGGCGAGAACCAGTTTAATAACAGAATTAAACCGTCAAGAAAGAAAAAGAGAGTCTTTTAGGTCATCTTTAGAGGAACCAAATAAAGAGGAAGAAGCTAAAGAAGGAGGAACTAAAGAAGAAGCTAAAGAGGAAGGACAACCAAAAGAAGGCACTCCTGAATATCAATTAGTATCTAAATTTAATGAAGTAAAAAGCACTTTGTTCAACCAAGCTGTAGCAGCCAGAATAGATCCAAAGACCTTTAAATATACAATGGATAAATATAAAAAACCGGTATTGATAGTTCATGTAGAAAATGATGGAATAAGAACTGCCGATGGTAAAGTAAATAAAACAATAGCAACTGTAGTGGTTACAGAAAATTCGGTAAGAAAAATTAGCGAATATGTTGAAACAGTAGAACCAGGTGATTATTATCAAAGTCTTACTGAAGGTAAAGGTGATGAAGAGTATTTTAAGGCGAATAAAGATAAACTCTTAGGTCCAGAAGGTATTGATATGAGACCTGTAGATAAAGATGGGAAAAAGGTAGAAGATGCACAGCAGGTTCCAATGTTAGCTGAAAGCTTGGTAACTACAAAGACAGGAATGCAACAATTAGTCGTAAATACACCAAAAGGAATTTCTGCAATAGCAGTAGGAGCTAAAACAAAAGCATTAAGTTATGAGCAGAAACAAGAGATTGAATTATTTACAGAACAGCAAAAAGAAATAGCATTAGGTGTTAAAAAAGACCTTTTAGATAATCATAAAACTGGTTTGGGAAATAAAATTCAAAATCCCGATGCTCCAGAAGGTGCATCTACTATTTCAGTGGAAGCAGAATCTAACTTGGAAGATTTCTTTAAAATTCTTTCTACAGACAAAGATAGATTAGCTGTAGGAGGAACAGGAAACTTTAAGAGAGACTCTTCGGGAGAAAAGATAGTAAAACAAAATTTTATGACATTTGTTTTTGATAAATATGATAAAGAAAATACAAAAATTGAAGATGGAAAAGATCCTAAGCCACTACAATTTACAATAACAGAACGAGATGCTAATGGAAAAGATACTTCAACCACTTATATTTTAGGTGCAGATGGAAAGTACTACGATGTGGAAGCAGTTAAAGCAGCTACTAAGATGGCTGATATAGATTCAAAAGGAGTAGAAGCTGCTGTAATACTAAATAGAGCGGGAACGCTTGGAATCGGATCTAAATTTGTTACTAATGTAATTAGAAGAGATTCAGATAAAGCTATAAATGATAAAGAAAAAGACCAGAAAATTGAAGAAGCAGGTTTATCTCAGTATCGAGTGGATGGAGATAAAATTAATCGACATATTAACCAATCAGAACTATCTCTTCATAAGCAAGCTAAACGTGAACTAGCACAGGCAAAACAAGCTCAAAAAACTGCAGAAAAAGGCAATAATACTAGAGAGGATGATGGTTCTAGAGGAGCATAATAAAAATAAAAAAAGGATATTCTTTGAATATCCTCTTTTTTTAACTATTTTACTTATTGTTTAAAATTAGTTAACTTTGTCTTTTAATGCTTTACCAGCTTTGAAAACTGGAGCTTTTGCTGCAGGTATTTTGATTTCTTCACCTGTTTGTGGGTTTCTTCCTTTTCTAGCAGCTCTTTTTCTTACTTCAAAAGATCCAAAGCCAACTAATTGAACTTTTTCACCTTTCTTTAAAGAATCTGTGATTGAAGATAAGATTGCATTTAATGCAACTTCTGCAGATTTCTTTGTGTCTCCTGTTTTTGCAGCAACAGCTGCGATTAATTCAGCTTTATTCATTATAAAATCCTCCTTGAATATTTATGTATTTTCCATCTTTTGTATAACAACACTCTAACAAACAAAATAATAAAAGTCAAGAGAAATAAGCAAAAATCCTTAATTTTTCGCGGAAAAAACCGACTTATGTAAATTAAAAAAACAATAATAACAATGTTATGTAAAACAATAACTATTTTACTGCGATTTACTACAATAAAAGTACTATAAGTGATTGAAAACCGGTTAAAAGTGTGATAGTATAGAGTTGTTATTTTTTAAATAAAAATTGAGGTAAAAATCATGGACGATAATCAAAGTCTTGATCTAACACTTGAAGAAGTTAGATTGACAGGGGATTGCACAGATGATGAGATTAGATTAGCGAAAAATGTAGTAAATGGTGATCCATATAAATCATTTTGCGTAGGTAAAGATAATGACAATAAATATTATATCTTGATTAGTGCAAAAGATGGCTCTAATATTATCGTGCCATGTGCTACATCTAGGCAAGCAATAGTGTTTTTAAGAAGATTCCAACTTAATTATCTTCAAGCTATAATAAGTGGAGCTGAAAGAACACTTACAACTAGTTCAGTTGAAAAAGTGACAACTAATATAAAAAGTTCATCATATTTTGAAATAAAACCAGATACAACTTTACCTGAAAAAGGTAAAAAGGTATTAGATGGAATAAGAGAGAGACTTTCACTTCCACCAATGGAAGAAAAAGAGTATATGCAATACTATACAGATAGTGATGCAGAAAAATGTATTCTTGATTTTTCAATTGGAAGTATATTCTCACATGTTGATTCAGGATATGAAAAGTCTTTAGATTCTATTAAATTTGATGAATTAAAGAAAAATAGAAAATTTAAAAAATTCACAGATGCATATGATTCATTATCTAGTGATGATATAAAAGAAATATGTGATATGTTTGAACAAGTAGCTGAATTCAAAAGACAAGAAAAAGAAGGTGGAAAAGAATTCTATCTTTCAAGAATGGCTCAGTTAAGATGTGGAAACAAGTTATTATCTAATGCTTTAATATCAATAAGATATATATTAGAAAAAGTAAATATTGCCCACCAAGGTGATATGCCAAGATATGACTTTGAGTCACGTGAAATACCAAATACAATACAAGATTATTTGCTAGAGTATTTATTTAGAGGCATTGAATTTACACCGGAACAAATACAAGCAATAAAAGATTTTAAAACGGGTGAATTCTATAACGTAAACTATTTGCTTCGTGGATCATTAAGAAGAAATGATAGATTTGATAGTGAACTTTTGAGAAATATAATAGATAGAATAATTGCATTAGACGAAGCTTTTAAAAATGTTCCTAATAGGAATTTCGAATTAGTAATAAGAAGAATTGGTTTGGGAATAAATAAAGGAATAACCAAAGGAACAGAGAATATGTATGATAGCTTTGTTTCATTTGGTTCAAATCAAGGTACTGTTTTAGGAGATGTATCAGGAAAGACAGAAATGCATTATAAAAGAGTTCTTAAAGCAGATGATAAAGTATTACCAATAGATGCATTATTGCCAACACAACTTAAATCTACACAAAGTGAATGTGAATTATTACTTCCACCATTTAATTATACAGTAATGAATGAAGTAGTAGTAAACCCATTAAGAAATGATATATATATCGAGATGGGTGAAATAAGCCCAATTGACACTATTGAACTTTTAAAACAAAGAATATTAGAAATTAGAAAAAGAGAGAATGAAAGAAGAACAAGATTCGAAGAATATTCTGAAGACGAGGAAAAAAGAAAAGTCAAAGATTTAGGATATGATGAATTTGAAGTTCGAATCAGTCAACTTGATTTCTTTGATTTAATGGAAAAAATAGAATCATCAGATGAATTCCAAAAACTATATCAAACAGATAGAGAAATAACAGCTGATCAAATGCTAAAAGAGGGCCAATCACCATATGGAAAAGACCATGTAAGAAGAATGGCATTCTTTATAAGATTGCTTTCAAATCTTGAAGGCATTTCAGAGCATGACAAAGAACTATTAATGAAAGCTGCTGAATATGCGTATATAGGAATAAAAGATGATGAATATAACTCAAGTGTTGGAAGACAAAGCTTAAAAAGAGTTCGAAACTTTGACTTGCTTAGAGGATACTCTAAGGAGGATAAAAGAGTTTTAGAATTTTTAATTGAACAAAATACACTTTCTGAAAGAGAAAATCAAGAAGCAATAGAGGAACTTCCAAAAGAATTACAATCAAGATATACAGTTCTACTTAAATTCTTACAAGAATCTGAAAGACTAGACGGAATGAGATTCAGTGAAGAAGGAAGTGGACTTGCACCATATAAACTAGTTTGTGTATCAAGTCAAAAAATAATTTACGTAGCATATCAAACGTATTTATATTACATTAATTACATGGAAGATGAAAGACAAAAGAGAATTGATGATACAATAGATTATGCTGTAAATAAACTTGGAATACAAATAGATTATGAAGAAGAACTAGAAGAAGCGAAAAGACAAGAAGAAGCTGAAGACAAGAAGATAAAACAAGCAGAAGAAGATAGAAGAGAAGCTGCAGAAATAGAAAAAGAACAACATGAAATACTAGAAGAAGTAGAAATCGTTTTAGAAGACGAAGAAGGAGCTGAAGAAGCTTCAGATGAAGAAATAATACTAGAAGATGAACCACTATTTGAGAATATAGAAAATAGACCTATAGATGAGGTGGATTTAGATGGTGGTGAGGAACTACTTCAAGTTGAACCAGTTGAAGAGATACCACAGGAGGAACCAGAGGAGCAATTAGAAGATTTGCCAGAAGAACAAGCAGCAGAGCCTCAAGAAGAGGAAAAAACTCCAATTGAAAAGACTCCAGAAGAAGTTCTTTCAGAAATAGTAGCAACTTCAGTAAGATCCTTAGGATTAGAGAAGATTAATTCTTCTGCAAAAAATGTATTAGAAGAATTTGAACAACAAACATTTGGCACAGCAGAGAAAGTAAAGAAAAAAACAAGAGATAATAAGGAAGGAAGATAAGATTATAGATTGTTAAAGGAGTTAGGTTATGAGTGCTCATAAGAAAAATAAGCATAGACGTAATCATAATAAAGCAAACAATAAAGTTAATAGAAACAATAATCAACCAAGATACAATCCAAATGGCAAGAAGCTTTACAACGAAATAAATGAGTTTTTGACTTTACTTGGCGATAAATATATTAATCTGTTGCCTGCTGAATTATATAAATTTATTGTTAATAATCAATTACCAAACACCAAAATAAATATTGACTTTTCACAAGAGTTAGGTGGACAAATATCTGATGAAGCACTAAGTTTTATTGCATATTTGAATATGAAGTATTGGTGTAGTAGTGAAGAGAAGAACAGACTAGCAAAGATGTATTCAATGAACGACTCTAGCGACTTATCTAACGATCCTTTCTTCGAAAGAATAAAGAATAATCCAAACTTTGCAAGAGATTATGAAAAAGAAAATAAAGCACTAGTTGTGTATGAAAACAAGAATGTTTTCCAAAGATTTGCTAGCAAAGTTAAGAGTATATTTAAAACAATATTTGGAATATAGAAGATGAGCTTTAAAGCTCATCTTTTTTTAAAAATAGATTGACAATACACTTATGCGGTTATATTATACGAGTGTAGTTTATAGACGGGACTTATCAAGGGAGGTGTATCAATGATTATTGAATTACCAACCAAGTTCTTCTACCAAAGTCAAGGGAACAATACAGCATACGTCAAGAATGGAATTTTGTATGTTGAAGGCAATATTAAATTGGAAGATTTGATGTATGCTCTAACATATACGATGAAAGGATATGACAGATGCTTCTACTGCGGTAGAGAACTGGAACCACGGCAACGCACAATTGATCACATGTTTCCACGAGTATACGGAGGACCGAGTATTACGAACAATCTAGTTCCAAGCTGTAAAAATTGCAACAGCACGAAAAGCTGCCTAACTACAAGGCAATTCTTTTACTATCGAAGTCGGAAGACTGCGAAAGAAAAAGAAATTGCATTCAGGCAAATGATTGCAAGTAACGACCGGAAAAGCAAGAAGAGAATTCTCATCCCCGCAAGTTGGATTACCCAGTATCCTATTGAAAAAATAGTAGACTATCTCAATTTTTCGGCGATAAGCGAGTCTGGCGACAAGAGAATGGAACGATACTATAAAAGGTATGGCCATTATCCAAAGCCGGCGGTGATATCGTCGAATGATTGGCTTTTCGAAGGGTTGGGAGTGTTTTACCACGCCAAAGAACACCATATCGAAAAAGTGCCTGCTATTATCATGGAGAACGTGGTCCACTTATCTCGTTCGAAGATGTAGTTCCTGTGCAACGCACCTAGAGGGTAAATCTGGGTGCGTTTTTATTATGTTGCAAAAGTAAATAAAAAGTAGTATAATGGATTTTGGAAATATTTTATGTCAATCAAAGAAGGGGAATGATATATTGGCTAAGCAAAGAAAATATTGTAAATATACAACAGCAGAACTAAGTGCTATATACAAAAGAAGAACTAAGAGAATAATGTTTGTAGGAAAGCTAAGTCTAGCAGCAACTTTAGTTATGCTAGCGGCTAAAACAACAACAGATGCATTTTATGCATCATATGCAGCATCATCTTCATTTGGAAAATTTGGATTTGTAAATGATGCAACGGATAATTATTTAAAAGTTGAATATAAATGGCTTTATCCAATACTAGACAAGGTTTTTACTGAATTCGATTTAAAACAATCCGATGAAAAGATTACCAAATATATTGAGGAAGAAGTCGAACGTGCTGAAAAGAGAAAATTTAGTGCATTGGTAAATGGAGCAAGGGGAGAAGAACTAAAACAATATGACGTTGATGAAGAGAATCTAAAGCAAAAAGCTAAAAATGAAGTAATGGTTTATGAAGGAAAATAGTTATGGGTGATGAATTAAAAGAAGGAACTGTCTTTAAGTTTGAAGACGAAGAATATGTTCTATATAAGTTAACTGAATACATGAATAGTAAATACATTGTATCATTAGGCTATAAGAATCCAAAGGATGTAAAGATATTTGAATATAAAATAGAAGATGGAAAAGTTCTAATTGGATTAGAAGATGATGATAAAATTAAAATGGAAATTATAAAGAAGATATTAAGCTAAAAAACGTCCTAGAAATAGGACGTTTTTTAGGTTTTTATTATTGAATATTTTCTTAAGATGTATTTATTGGAGGTATTTTATTATTCTTAGTATAATCTACTAAAAATACATATAAATCAATAACACCAATGTGTTAAACAAATGCATAAAATATCTCCAAAATCTAATTAAATACAATAATAGAATATCAAATAGTAAAATTTAAATCAATATTAAAAACAAAAAAATAGAGAAAAATTTTCTCTATTTTTTAAAAATTTTATTTCTC
>Ga0247608_10006670_pt1 | contig 12066 bp, 13 predicted proteins | sample 176DNAGHGlowgp2_FD_193490 | JGI IMG/M metagenome (GOLD analysis project Ga0247608, IMG submission 193490) | Sheep rumen microbial communities from Palmerston North, Manawatu-Wanganui, New Zealand - 1766 DNA GHGlow gp2 | ecosystem: Host-associated > Mammals > Digestive system > Stomach > Rumen ... | reverse complement strand
AAGCTCACTAATATCAACCTTTTTTCTGTCTGTCATCTTTTTATCCTCCAGTAGTTCCCGCTCGATCCGATAGCCGGGAAACAGTTCAAACTCAGAGGGATTCTTCCGGAATTCCGAAGGCGATACCAGCCAGACGCTTTGAAAAGCTCTGGTAAACGCTTCATTACTGCCATATCCGTACTCCATGCCGATGTCCAGCAAAGATCTATCCGGATTCTTCACCAGTTCTCTTGACGCCCTGCTCATTCGCCTGCGGATAATATAATCCCTGATACTGATGTTGTTCACGTACTTGAAAAGCTTTTCTATAGTGGACTTTGAGCAGTGCAGATGTTCAGAAATAGACTCTGTCCTGATCGGTGACGCAAGATTTTGCTCGATAAATTCCAGCGCCTCAATAAGGAGTCCCAGATTCTCCATGCCCATCATCCTTTCTATTACGATATCGTATTTCTATTATACAAAGGCAGAAGAGAACGTTCTTGATAAAATGAGTATTCTTGAGGGATCAGATATCACTTCTCCTCCACCACGGTCACATTGTAGTAGGCGTTGTTGTAGTCGTCGTTGTCGAAGTCGTTTACGAATTCGGGGGCGACGGTGATGGTCTTGCCGTTAAACGTGTGGAGGGTAGCCTTACCCTTGAAGAAGAGTCCTTTACCGGAATAGAAGATCATCTGGTCGATGGCCTGTTTATAGTCCTCGACTTTTTCCTCCGGAACTCCGTGGATCCCGATATCGGGTCTTCCGAACTCCGCGAGGCCTCTGGTGTGAAGCCAGATCCCGTCCTCCTCTTCCGAAAAGAGGATCATGACGTGGTTCTGTGCATTGATCTCTTTCTCGAAGAAGCGCTCGGTCCACTTTGCCGGAGAATAAAGAGTAAATGTCAGAAGGTCGAGAACGCCGACGGCGCCCTGATCGATAAATGCCTCGATGATGCCGATGACATTCTGCATATATTCCAGCGTGCTATCGTCCTTTACACTTCCGCTTAAGATCACGCACTTCTCGGCGGAACTGCACTGCCCGTACAGATTGCTGTCCGCAGCTTTCAGGATCTCGCCGATCTGCCCGCCGATGAGTCCGTCGATGCTCTCTGCATGCTCGGTTCTATTAAGAGACCGGATCTCTAAGTCTTCGGGAAAAGCACTCACATGGTGTTTCTCGCGAGACACCGTGAGTTCCTCTCCGGAAACACCGAAGATGATGTAAAACAGAAACGGCTTGTAACCAAGATCTTCATAGTATTCTCTCTCCATAATCAACTCCATCACATTATATGCTGATGCCGGATATTCATACTTCTGTTCCAACAGCCCCCGCCTGGAAAATACCCCGCTCCCATTATAACAAATGCGCGAGCGGGGCACATGAAATCAAAGAGGATTTTAATCACACAAAATAGCAGATGATCGTGTGTTCGTCATAGCAGACGATTCCACGGCAGATACAACAGTAATTATATCCGGAAGGTATATCGACACGTGCCTGCTTCGCCTCGGGACTATACCCGGCATGTTGTCCGGGATCGTTTAAAAAACCGGTGTAATAGAATTCGCCATTCTCCACATAGAAATATCCCATGCTTCCTGCATATACCTGACCATTATCGATCTGTTGCATTATCCGAATATCCGTTGGAAGGACTGGGTCATATATAGCTTGGGATGTAATGATCTGCCCACCGCCAAGAATATTCGCCACGCCGATAATTTCTTCACCGAAAGGCTCGTAAGGATCACCCGTATTATATCGATAAATATCCATATAAGAGTTATCTTTTAAGACTACATAGTGTCCTCCGACGATCTTTGCATTCTGACAGATCAGTTTGAGATCAACAGATGTTTCTTCCTTTCCATTATCTTCCCTGACTTCACTCTTGGTGAGGATCGGTATATCGAACCCGTACAGGTCGCCGTTATCCAAAACAATATAGACGATCGAATCCCTTACAGCAGCCGAAACGACCGTATTCTCCAACGAGAAATCCATCTTCGTAAACAGGCTGTTCTGTCTTGGATCTGAAGCAATGACCCGGATGTTTTTTCCACCGCATACGGCGACGATATACCCTCCGTTATAATTAGGAGTCTTAGAAAAAGTAAAGGCGGCCTTATCGTCGTCAGTCGCCAGAAGCGTGACTTCCTCATCTAATGACAGGGAACTCAGGACTTCTCCGTTATATGCCATCAATCGAAGTTCAGTTCCGTTGATCAGACACAGGAATCCATCTTCACCATACTCTTTGACCTCGGTCACTCTGTCCTGACCGAGCTCGATCTTACATTGCTGTTCCAGCTTAGGCTTTTTGTACCTTCCACAGAGCACAACAAATCCCGTTGAACAGATCATCATGGCCAGAATAAGCGTCATCAGAATTCTCTTTATTCTCATGTTGACAACCTCCAAATCGTTCTTTACTTATTAGACTTTTCAGCGGGGCTATTTTTTCTCTATGCGAAAATCACTCCGTCAGCATCTCGTAGGTGACGCCGTATTTCTCCGCGATGTCTTTAGCGAAGCTCATGCCCTCCGGCGGTGCGACCTCGACCTTGAAGGAACGCTTGGCGCCTTCGTTCTTCACGATGAGCGAGGAAGCCTTCACCTTCGCGTCGCCTTCATTTAGGGTATCGACATCGTAGGCGAGCTTATGCATATGCGTGTTATAGATCGTGCGGATGCCCTTCTTCAGGATCGCGCGCACGGAGTCTTTCGCGATGTAGTAACCTTCTTCAAAAGACGTCGTCGAGAATGTCTCGTTCAGGAGCATCAGGCTGTCCTCCGTCGCTTCCGTGTAGAGTTCCTTAAAGCGGACACACTCTTCACCGAGTCGTCCGAGATCCATGGTCTTATCCTCGTCCGCCGGGAAATGCGTCAGGATATTATCGACCGGCTTATATTCGAAGCTTGTGGCCGGGACATAGATGCCGCTCTGCGCGAGAACGAAGAGAAGGCCGACGGCCTGTGTGATCGTGGTCTTACCGCCGCGGTTCGCACCGGTCAGGATATAGACAGTGTGGTCAGAATCGAAGTCGAGGTCGTTATAAACGATCTCTTCACTGTGGTTCGAGGAGATCGCGAGTTTAAGGTTATAAAGACCTCTGGCCTTCATGGTGATTCCTTCGGACAGCTCCTTCTCCGTGAGCACGGATGCCTCGCAGAATGGCATGCCTTTCTTCATGTTGCCTTCGATGAACTCGGCGAACCGGATATAGAATACGAACTCAGGGATGAGCTTGGAAATATTCACGACCGCGACATTTACATACTTGCCGAGTGTATCACGGAGCTTCTTTACTAGAGTGTCGAGAAGCTTTGTGACGATCTTTCCGAGATAGAATGTGGTGCTCTCGACACCGTCTCCCTTCGGAACAGCGGCAGTCGTACTATGGGTATTGGCAACGTTCTTCATGATAATGCCGCCCGTAGTTCCCTTCGAATACGCTTCGGATAACCGGTCCATAAAACCGGCACCTTCCTCATCGCCTTCTGCAGGGGTATAGTGCATGTCTCCGTCCCAGTCCGTGCCTTCGTGGAGCTTATTTTTCGACTTCAGGGCATCGGCAAAATTGCTGACGATACCGGACTTCTTAAAAGGCGCGTCGTTGATGGAGATGAGACCGAGGGAACTCGCCTCGAAGCGCTCGTTGACGTTGATGCCGACGGTCACACTCTTCACGCTGCTGGCCTCTGCCTTCACCTTCTCAATATCCGCCTTCATCTCGGCGAAGAAAGAATCCGTATAGACAGCATTGACGTATTCACGCAGATCCAGAAGGCCCTGCGACTTGAGGTCGGCCTTGCCGAGGCAGTCCTGCATGGCTTCGACGCACTTGATATAGTCGGAGATCTCATCGAGTTTATGCAGAAGATCCCAGAGCCCCATCCTCTCGGAAGATCCGCGCTTCATGGTCTTAAAGTCCTTGATGTAGGAGATCTTATCGAGAAGCTCCATCATCTTCTTCCGAAGGTCCGGGAGATTCAGTATATCGACAAACACCTTCTGGCGGTACTCAGCGACACGCCGGTCGGTCGTAAGTTTGGAAAGGATGTCCATGATCAGAACATCCTCCTTCGGCCCCTGCGCAAGGGTGGTGCACAGCGTGTCCAGCGCGAGATCATGGCACGCGAGACTGCTGAGCTGCGTATATTTCACTTCATCGTTATAGGGGTAAAGAATGCTGATGGGTTTATTGATATCTACTGCCATGTCGGGCCTCCGGGGTCAATTATTTTTCATTCTCCCCTATTATACCGCTAAACCGTTTTTACTGCGCATCCCGCCGTCCACATGTTACAGACGGGGCAATTCTGTTATCTTTGTGTTCGAAAAGCACTATCTATTCTAAATTGACAGGGAGTTTCATAGATAGTATCTTCCCTCTCCGGTCCTCTTTATCGCGCCGGTCCTCACAAGTCTTTCCGTGATGCGCTTAAAGCCGTTGGGATTGATCACTCCGGCCTCTGCCAGTGTTTTTGAAGTCTCCGCGGAAAAAGCACCCGTCTCTTGCAGCCGGGCGATTATATGGTTTTTCCGGATCAATGGAATGGGTGCGAAAAATGCCATGGAAATCTCTCCTTTACTATTCTTCCGACTGGTCTTCAGAAGAAGAATACATCTTCGAATTTCCTGTCCAGTGCGATGCACAGGATCAACGCCAGTTTTGCCGTCGGACTGAATTGTCCGGTTTCGATGGAACTGATCGTATTACGGGATACACCTACAAGCTCCGCCAGTTCGGCTTGAGACATTCCTTTCTCGGTGCGGATCTCCTTCAGTCTGTTTTTTAGTACCAATTTATCATCCATAGAAGCTACCTCAGTACTTCACCAGTTCAAGTATCCATGCTACGAAAAAAGCAGCTGCCGCGACCGCATCTATGATCGCGATGAAGAGCTCATGCTTCTGATGCAACTTATAGTACTTAAGGAAAAACACTACGGAAGTAGCTGCAGTGATCGCGAAAAACACTTCACTGTTCATCCGGTCAAACACCAGCGCGTCCACAACAGATACTACCGCCAGCAGACAGACGATAACGATCCATCCGTTTTTCAAGCTGTCTTTAGCAATTTCCAGATTAACAATATCCTGACCGTGATTCTCTTTCTGGCTCCTCGCCAGGATCTCATCTCTATTCATAACGGAAACTCCTTTGCCAAGTTTTCTTTGCATGGCTAAAGGATATCATTGCCAAGTTTACTTGTCAACACATAATTCACTGTTCTTCTAAAGTAACTATTTCACCCGAGTTTGCCACCGCCCCATTCGACGAGTACAAAGCCTTCCCTTTCAGATACCGAGGGATTCATCGAAGTAAGATTCTGTTCTTCTATCTTTACATATTCGTCCGTTCCGTAGAAAAGCATGTTCACACGAACTACTGTATCCGGAATCGGATCGACTTCCAGTTTCGCCGCGTTCTCATATGTTTCGGTCTGGAATGTAATTACATTATACGGATTTTCCTCCAGCTGCGGGAGCCAGTACATAATGAAAGCATTCGCTTCCGTGTCAGTCAGCCCCAGGTCGGAAAGTGCCTCCTCGAGAAAAGCGGCGGAATCTTCCCCGCGAACGCAGAAGCCCTTAGAGAAGTCCGGAACCGTGTTCAGATCTGCCTCCCAGTAAAGATACTCGTACTGACGTCCGTTTCCATCCGTCAGAACACCGTCCGCTGAAGTCTTCACGACCCAGCCAGACTCTTCGTTATACTTCGGATAGGTGCAGGTAAGTTCACCATTTAAGTCGAGCTTGACCGTCGCTTCTCTCTCCTGTTCATCGTAAAGATAGATGATCGGTGCATTGTAATGGACCTCACCGACAATTTTGCCCGGCTGGCGGAGATATATGTAATAAAACCTGCAGACATATCCGGAACCGGCCATGAAAAGTACCAGACCGACCATCGCAAAAGCACTCACGTACAGCTTGCTATTAAGGTAATCACAGATCAGATAAATAAAGATCGCGATTCCGGTGAGGATAAAAGTAATGAGTACAAGGATCTCACCGACGTATAGCAAACTGCTGCCTCCGACTCTCCTTAAACTGGGCTCTGTATTAACAGGCTCGAAATCGTCGTACGCTTCATCAGTAGAGCCGGACATCAGATCCGCATCGATTTCAGCAGTCACCACACCAATTGTTCTGCAGGGATACACTTTTTCATATTCCTGGCCGCGTTTGATCAGGTCATCGCCGGCAAAAAGAAGGAAGCCGAACGCCAGAATATTAACAACCAGTATGATAATGCCCCAGACCTTGATATAACTTTTCATGCGGTTCACCCTCCGTCTGCCAAAAAAGTACTTCACCTATCAGACGATTGCGGATCTATTCTTGTTGCAAAAACTTTTTATACCCTATATTACAATTATATAGGCGCAAGCATATATATCAAATAGCAGCTTCAAAACAGTGCAGCCGGCATTCTTACTCGATGGAAGTTATACCCACTCGAAATTCTCGAGCCCGGCTCCAAGCTCAAAGTGATGCTTCACGATCCCTTTATCGATGCCGGACATCGGCCCGTTTTTATACGTCAGAGACACCTTTCTGCCTTCACCAGAGATATGGAAATCCTGCTTATTCAGTGCGGTCGGTGCAAGAAGCGCTGCCGCAACACCGTTTTCAAACCACTCCGGTGCTTCGCCCTTATAGCTGCTGACCTGATCTTTGTCCTTACTCTTATGCGGCACGCCCTGTGTCTTTCCGTGACCTACGGCGATAATGCTTACGATCTTTTTCCCCTCGACCTGGCTTCCCACGAATTTCCTGTTAAAAGTTCCCGCCATCCACCAGGTGTTCAGGCCGTTCATCTGCGCATAAAGGCACAGGTCAGACCCGGCATATCCGAGTACTTCATCTATTCCTTCCCGGTCATCTGCTGCCAGGACGAAATAGGTATTCACGCCCGCTCCGCCCAGAACGACTTTACCGATAAAGTTCACCGGTGTCTTCTCACTTTCGAGAAGAACGATAGAAAGATCGTATTTCTTATTTAACTCATCCACTCTCGATCGAAGAGTGCTTTTCTCGGCGTCGGATAAAGACGTCCCGTCAAACTTTCTGACCGTGTGTCTCTCGTTCATCGCCTTTTTCAATTGTTCCGTCATATTTTGCCTCCTATAATCAGCAACCCCGATCACTAAATCCCACAAAACCTATTCAATGGGCACGCCATTTCTTCCTGCACATTATAGCATTTACATTAATCTTTTATAGATCTCCAGCATGCTTTCGATCTGATATCGAAGGAGCCATGCGGCATCGTTATATTCCGGCTGCGCTTTTAAGACATCCAGCAGGGCGGGAAAATACTTTTCCGTTTCCTTAATCATCCGGAAAATTCTTTCGCGGCTTAACCCCCACGCCATGGTCGTGATGTTATTGCATCTGTCCATGCATTTGATCAATGCAGCCTTCGGATTGTCCGCTATCGCTTGATAGTAGGCTTTCATGACGGAATCACGATCCTCACTGGTGGTCTTTTCATGCGAAAGAAGCCCGACAAGTTCTTTTACCGCATCATCAACAGGAAGGTCTTCAAGTTTCTTGCCGCAATCCTCAACGACATCATGGAGCAGGCATGCAGCGATCACATCATCGTCTTTGATCCCCATGGACAGGGCATGGCAGGCCAGGTTCAGCGGGTGATAGATATACGGAACATCTGATTTTTTGCGCGTCTGTCCCTTATGTGCCTCCACGGCAAAATCAACTGCCTTCAGCGTATTTTTCAGTTTGAGATTCTTCGCCGTCGTTTTCACGTACGTCTTCATGTGTTCCCAGTTATAGATAGTCTGCCTGGTCTTAAAGACACCACGCTTCTCCTCGACGATCGCAGAGACAGAAACATCGAAGAGTTCCGCAAGCCGGATGAGCTTGTCCGTGTCGGGCTTATATTCATCACGCTCCCAGGAAGACACCGCCTGGAAAGTAACACCCAGTTTATCCGCGACCTGCTCCTGTGTATACTTACGCTCCTCACGAAGCTGTTTAATGCTGGTTCCGATACTCATATTCACCTCTAATCTAAAAAGTCTTCGTTCATGTTTCCATGGTCTGATCACTTATGATTCTTTTTGCCTGAGCAGAAGAAATCTCTTCGATCCCATCCGTCACGCAAGTGCTCCCGATCGCATAAGGCGAATCTTCCGGTTCGAAAGGATCATAACCCATGAGACGATCTCTGATTACATTCTTCTCATCATTTACCCATTCTGCATCTTGGAAAAGAAAGTAGTTATCGCCCTCTTTTTTGCCAAGTATTCTCTTTCTGATCAAGTAATAAACGATCTTCTTTTTGGTCATGCGGATCACCTCCATCCACCATTAGAATAGATGATCTCACACCTTTATTTTAGCGAGCACGGATTTAAGTTTCAAGAAAGAATTCAAGTTAAACTTGAGTTACTTGGTTCTATAGTAGAATGTGCTCTTTCCGTTTCCCTCACGCTTCAGTTCACCGGATTCGACCAGTTTTCGAAGTGCACCCTCAACAGAACTGATACTAAGTGAGGGGCAGAGCTCGCGAATATCCTGCTTATTAAACTTTCCGATCTTGTTCATGCTGGCAAGCCGCACTGTCTCAAGTGCCGATCTCTTCGTCTCAACAAGCGCAAAGCGATCCTCAAAATCTCTATATGCAGCAATGATAGTTCCAAGCAGATACTTGATGAACGGAACCGGATCATCTTTTCCTTCATGCCATCCCTGCTGGGAAGCATAAAGAGCATCATAATACAGGTCTTTGTGCTGTGCAATTTTCGCTTCCAACGATATGTATTTGCCGACATAAAAACCACTTCGATAAAGCAAGAGAGTGGTAAGAAGCCTGCTCATACGGCCATTTCCGTCATTGAATGGATGGATACACAGAAAATCATGAATAAACACAGGGATCGCAATTAACGGTTCAAGCTCCGCATTTCCGATGACCCGATTGTATTCCTCGCATAACCGATCCAAAGCTTCGGGTGTCTCATAAGGAGCCAAAGGCGTAAATAGAGTTTCCACGTGACCATCCGGATAAGTTGCACTGATATAATTCTGAACTGCTTTCGTCTTTCCTGCAACCGGATTATTCATATGACTGTAGAGTATCTTGTGCAGTTGGAGAATATAGTTCTGAGTAATAGGAATCGCATCAAAACTTTCGTGAATGATCCCAAGGACATCCCTGTAGCCGGCAATCTCCTGTTCATCACGGTTCCTCGGAGTCGTCTTTTCTTCAACGAGTTGCTTTATACGAGTCTTCGTTGTAACTATACCTTCAATCGCATTCGATGCTTCAGTACTTTGAATCTTTGCGATCTCAACCAGTTTCTCAAGCTCTTCCGGTCTCTGTTTAAGATAAAACTCCTGTTTTCCTGCCTCTTTATATATAGCTGCAATGTATCCAAGCAGTTCTGAATCCCATGTTTTCTTACTGATTGCCGAGTAATTGAAGTCTCTCATTTTCCCTTACCTCCGCTCCCTTTCCCTTAAATTGTAGCAGATATTAAGGGAAAGGCAATACTTTTAAGGGAGTTTTCCCTTATTTTAGCACGGATTTTAAGGGATTAGTCGAATAACGAAAATGGATTTCAGAGAAGCATCTTCGCCTTGTGGTAAGATATGGTTTAGGAAACAATGTTTGTAGGGAGAAAGATTCATGAAAAATAACGCCCGCTACGGCTACAATATCTATTCCTCGAAAAGGAAAAGAAGAAAGAACAGCAGACTGGTCTTCGGCCTTTCCTGCCTTTGTGCTTTTCTGATCCTCGTCATCCTGCTTCTCGTATTTATCCCGAAGCTTTTTTCCGGCAAGAAGAAAGATACAGCGCCTTCTACTCCCGCAAGTACGGTTTCCGGGACGACAGGAACAACTGAAAATACGACGTCCGAGACCTCTGCCTCCGCCACTTCCGAGGCAGTTACGGCCCGCGCACAGACCGTGGATGCCGCCACTCGCACGGCGAATCTTGACGCTCTAAAAGCACACGTCGCCGGTTACCTGGATCAGCAGTCCGGCCGTTACAGCGTGTACTACATCAACATGCAGAACGGCGAAACGATGGCCTATAAGGAGACCCAGCCGATCGTTGCCGCAAGTTCCATCAAGATCGCCTATAACACCTACCTTTATGAAAAGGCCTTATCCGGAGAGCTTTCTCTCCTCGAGAAAATCACTTATAACGCAGCCGAGTATCCGAATGGCGACTTTGAAAGCGGTACCGGCACGATCCAGAATTCGCCGGACGGAACAGAGTTTACGCTTCAGGAGGTCTCCCATCTTTCGATCACGGTCAGTGATAACTGCGGCACGAATATGGTACTTCGCCGTCTCGGCGGTGAAGATGCCGTCAATGCCAATTATCTGAAAACCATCAGTTCTGTCGTGGATTATCGCGAGAAATACACCTACACCGACTATACCGGTGCCGAGAAGTCCGGCAGAAGAAGGACCAGCGCGATCGACCTTGCCAAATACGCCGAACATCTTTACAGGGATTATCAGGAGAACGGATCTGCATTCCAGCCGCTGATCGATGATCTCTGCAACACCGAGTATTCCTGGGGTGTTCCGGCCGGCATACCGGGTGACATCAAGGTCGCCCACAAGATCGGCCTCTATCCCGCCCTCGGCACATATAATGACGTCGGCATCGTCTTCTCTTCAGAGGATTACGTACTCTGCGTGATGACCGAGTCCGGCAGCGAAGAACAGGCGAAGAAGATCATCGCAGAAGTATCCCGCATGGTCTATGAGTATGTGGAATCCAACTACGCCTGATCCTCATCAGGCTGTCATTATGGTTTTCACAATCCGCACTTTTCAGGAAGTCCCTCAATCCCTGGGCGTTGCTTTTAGAAGATTGATCGTTTCTTCATATTCATCGAGCGCCTGATAGCCGGAATCCGTGATCGAATACACGCCGTTCCTGACGCGTGAAAACCACCCGTAATGGTTATCCCGCAGGATGTTGGCGGCCTTATCAACAAAGGAAAGTCTCTTCACATCTTTCGGGGCAGCTTCTCCGCCAAGCACAAACAGCGCATTCAGGACCAGAAGCGCATCCTCCCTGTATCTGGTCATAAGCTTGACCCCGGTCACGCCGCCGGTATTGGATTTGATGCGTCTTCTCTGGAACTCTTTTTCCAACGCTTTCTTTTTCCCCTTGTTCCGCGCCTGAAAAACCGACAGTTCACTTACGACCGGCTCGGAAAGCACCGTCACATTACGGGATCTTTTGGAAACTGCGATCAGCCCGATACCCAGGCGCTTCAGAAGATAGAGCTTATCCCGGAAGGAGCTGGAGTTACGGTCCTTCGGCATAAATGTTCCGATATAAACAGTTTCCACGATCTTCTGCCTCAGCGCCGCCTGCTGGATCGCCCGGAAATCAAGCGTCTGCTTCAGCTCAACAGCAACAGAATCGTCCTCTTTCTGCATAAAAATATCGATGTCATTGACCTCACCGTCACAGACATATCCCTGCTCTTCGAAGAAAGTTTTAATGGGTCCAAATAAGTCGCGTTCCATACAAATATTCTAGCAGAGATTTTGATTCATTTGCCATCAGAATATGTATAATCATCAACGCTTTACTTATCAAGTTTTTGCAGATAATTCTCTCATTTCTCGAATATTTATCGGATGCTACTGTATGCTTCTTACCGATAAAAAATGAGATCCCGAGATTCTATCCGTAAGATTATGCTGTTGCATACCCATAATTTTCTTATTTCTGAATTTTTATCGGCAATATTCTTAGGTGCCATACCGATAAAAGTGCGTTTCGCCCTTATTTATCCGCCCAAAGTGACTCAACCATACCGATAAATTTAGCGTTTTTCACTTTTTATCTGTAATTTGTCTATTCGTGAAAAAGCCGGATCACCGGTTCGATTATAACCGACTATACATTTTTCGCCGCAGTCCACTCGCCCAAAGGGGCATCCGACGCATGTGTAACATTGTTACACGATATGCCTCAAACTCCCTAATGACGGGCACTGCCCGGTGTTGTATTCTCCATTTCGATCGCCTCATGATTATTAGCATAAGAAAACCCGGT
>Ga0247608_10006669_pt1 | contig 12067 bp, 10 predicted proteins | sample 176DNAGHGlowgp2_FD_193490 | JGI IMG/M metagenome (GOLD analysis project Ga0247608, IMG submission 193490) | Sheep rumen microbial communities from Palmerston North, Manawatu-Wanganui, New Zealand - 1766 DNA GHGlow gp2 | ecosystem: Host-associated > Mammals > Digestive system > Stomach > Rumen ... | reverse complement strand
AATACGCTGGCAGGCAAGCCCAGCGGTCTGACTGATGCACAGAAAGCAGCAGCCGACATCACCAAGGACGGAAAGGTCGATGCAGTCGATGCACAGATCATTCTGCAATACTACGTCAACGGTCTCGCCGGAAAGGTGATCCCGTGGGAGACCCTCGTTCAGAACACAAAATAAAAAAGCAGGGCTTCGCAAACAGCACAGGATGCTGATGCTGTTTGCGAAGCTGTATAGTGGGAAAGGATTTGGAATATGAAGATGAGCCGCCTTTATGGTGCATGTTTCGCAGGATTGCTGACGATTGCCGGTGCAGCAGCTCTGCCGGTGTGCAATACGGTCTGCGCAGAAACAGATATCGCTGCTGCCGCGTCTGTCAATACAGAAGACAATGACGTATTTACGTTTGACGAAACAACGGGAACACTGACAATCACTGCCCGGAAAGAGAACGCTTTGCTGTCATCTTCGCTGGAGTATTTTGATAAGAAGGAACAGGTCAAGAAGATCGTCGCTGCTGAGGGCGCGGTGCTCCCCGAACGGTGTGCGATGCTGTTCAGCAACTATCCGGCTGAGACGATCGACCTGTCCAATGCAGATGCCGCTGCCGTTACGAGCATGAGGTATATGTTCTACAACTGTCCGAATCTTGTTTCTGTGAATCTCTCCGGTCTGAACACTGCAAATGTCAAGGATATGGAATATATGTTTGCACTCAGCGGCGCGCTGAAGACTGTGAAGCTGAACGGGATCGACACCTCGAATGTCACGAGTATGAGCAATATGTTTCTTGAGTGCCGGGCGCTTTACGCGCTGGACCTCTCCGACTTCAGAACACCGAAGCTGCAGAGCATCAGTCAGATGTTCAGAAACTGTGTCAGCCTTACCAATCTGAAAATTGACAGCTTTGACACCTCACAGGTCACGGATATGAGCAGGGCTTTTGAACAGTGCAGGGCACTGAAGGCACTGGACATTACCCACTGGCGCTCGGACTCTGCGACAACATTCGCAAGAATGTTCTGCGGATGCAGCGCATTGGAAAAGATCTCGGCGACAAATCTGGATCCCGGACATGTCACTGATATGAGTGAGATGTTCAGCGGCTGCACTTCTGTCAAGAGCTTTGCGTTTCACCGGTTTGATACATCCAATGTCACGACGTTCAAAGGTATGTTCAACGGGTGTTCTTCGCTGACCGAGCTGGATGTGTCCGGCTTCCGCACAGAAAAGGCTGTGGATTTCAGCAAGATGTTCATGGACTGCAGCGTGCTGACGACGCTTGATCTGAGAGGCTGGGAAACTCCTTCTGCAGCAGATATGAGTGAGATGTTTGCTTACTGCGGATCGCTGACGGAGCTTGATCTGATGAGCTTTCAAACATCACAGGTCACCAATACAAATCAGATGTTCCGCGGCTGCCGGAAGCTCACAACGATCTATGCAGGAAAGCATTGGGATTTCTCCGGTATGAAGTCCGGTACATCAGACAAAATGTTCTTTGATTGTGTCAAGCTCACCGGCGGAAACGGAACCGTTTATTCTGGGGCGCATACGGACGGGAGCTATGCCCGGCTCGACACGGAGGAGCTGCCGGGATACCTGACAGATCTGCTGGCTCCTGACCTTTCCCGCGGAGATGTCAATGCTGACGGCAAGATCGGTGCAGATGATGCACAGATGGCGCTTCAGGCATATGTGAATACGCTGGCGGGCAAGGATGACGGTCTGGGAACCGCATGGTATGCTGCGGACGTTACCAAGGACAGAAAGGTCGATGCAGTCGATGCACAGATCATTCTGCAATACTACGTCAACGGTCTCGCCGGAAAGATGATCCCGTGGGAGACCCTCGTTCAGAATGCGCAATAAACAGCAAAACGCCGTCCGGTTTTTTCGCCGGACGGCGTTTCTGAGTTATTTTTTCAGCATCCGCATGGCGTTCAGCACCGCGAGAATCGCGACACCGACATCGCCGAACACCGCAGCCCACATGCCTGCGATGCCCAGCGCACCGAGCGCCAGCAGAACGGCTTTGACGCCGAGTGCAAAGATCAGGTTCTCAATGACGATCCGGCGCGTTTTCTTTGCGACAGCACGCGCCTCTGTCAGTTTGGAAAGTTCATCGGTCATCAGTACGACATCCGCTGCTTCAATCGCGGCATCCGAGCCGAGCGCGCCCATGGCTATGCCCAGATCGGCGCGTGCCAGTACCGGTGCGTCATTGATGCCGTCACCGACAAATGCGAGCTTTTCGCCTGCCGGAATCTGATTCAGCATTTCTTCGAGATGTTCGAGCTTCTGTGCGGGGAGCAGCTCTGCCGCGAAGCCGTCCAGCTCCAGGTCTGCTGCGACCGCTTCCGCGATCACTTTGTCATCGCCGGTCAGCATTGTCATCTTCCGGATGCCGCTGTCATGCAGTGTCCGGATTGCTTCGCGGCTGTCCTTCTTGCAGGCATCGGCAATCAGAATGCAGCCTGCATATCTGCCGTCTTCTGCGACATAGACCTTGGTTCCGGCTTTTGTGCATTCGGCGTAGGGAATGCCGTGCCGGGTCATGAGCTTCGCACTGCCTGCGAGCAGCTGTCTGCCGCCGCTGACCGCTTCGATGCCGAATCCCGGCAGCTCATCGAGTTCTTCGCAGATATCGGGGACTCCAGAACCGTATGCCCGCAGGACGGACTGCGCGATCGGATGATTGGAACCCTGTTCGCAGACTGCCGCCAGCTTCAGCAGAGAGGTTTCATCATAGCCCTGAGCCGGATAGACCGCTGCGACATGGAACACGCCTTCGGTGAGCGTACCGGTTTTGTCGAAGACAATCTCCGTGACGCGGTTCAGTGCTTCGAGGTAGTTGCTGCCCTTGATGAGGATGCCCTTCTTGGAGGCGGCGCCGATGCCGCCGAAATAGGTCAGCGGGATCGAAATGACCAGCGCGCAGGGGCAGGAGACAATCAGAAATACAAATGCTCTGTGGATCCAGTCTGACCAGCCGCCGCCGAATGCCAGCGGGGGAATCAGTGCGAGCAGCAGTGCCGCGATCACGACGACGGGCGTATAATAGCGTGCAAAGGTCGTGATGAAATTCTCTGCGGGTGCTTTGCGGGCAGAGGCATTCTCGACCATGCTGATGATTTTGGAAGCGGTCGATTCGCTGTAAGGCTTTGTGACTTCGAGTGTCAGCGTTCCGGACTGATTGATGCAGCCGGAGAGTGCCGCATCACCTGCACGGACACGCCGCGGGACGGATTCACCGGTCAGGGCACTGGTATCCAGCATGGATTCGCCGGAGATGACCGTGCCGTCCAGCGGGATGCGCTCGCCGGGCTTGACGATGATTTCATCCGTAACAGCGACCTCCTTACAGGGGACGGTCTGCACGGTTCCGTTTTCGAGCAGATTTGCGGTGTCGGGGCAGATCTCCATGAGTGCGGAGATTGACTTCCGTGACCGCTGCACTGCCATGGACTGAAACCACTCGCCGGTCTGGTACAGCAGCATGACTGCCGCTGCCTCCGGAAATTCCCGCATGGCGATTGCACCGACGGTCGAGACACTCATCAGAAAATGTTCATCGAACACCTTGCCGTGTGCGATGTTTTTGACGGCATGCAGCACCACATCCCAGCCGAGCAGCACATAGGTCACCAGCATCAGCCCGTCGGAGAGATACGAAAGCGGCTTGGAGTCTCCCAGTGAGATCAGCATGGCTGCTGCGAAGATGACGGCACCGGCGATGATGCGGATGAGCATAGTGCGGCTTTCGGAATCTCCGTGATGATGCTCGTGCTCGTGTTCATGTGCGTGCGCATGCTCATGCGCATGCTCGTGTGCATGTTCGTGTTTCTGTGGAGCCGCGGCGCTTTTGATGCGCTCGGCAACGGCGACATCCGGTTCATGGCGGTGAACGATCTCCGTGATCTTCTGTGTCAGCGCGTCACCGGTGTCTTCATGCAGCTTCAGCGTCAGACACTCCCGCATCAGATTCACGGTGCTTTCCGCGACTTCCGGCAGTGCGGCGGTATCCCGCTCAATCTTCGCAGCGCAGTGCGGGCAGTCGAGTCCCTTCAGCCGGTACTCTCGCACGGTCCGCGCCGACGAAGCAGCCTGCGGCAGAACATCGACATCCGGCTCATGGCGGTGAACGATCTCCGTAATTGCATGTTCCAGCGGCGAAATCTCTGTATGATCGGTGCTGACGGTCAGCGTCTGCTTCATGAGGTTCACTGTTGCAGAGCGGACCTCACTGAGCTTCCCGACATCGTGTTCAATTTTAGCGGAGCAGTGGGGGCATTCCAGCCCTTTGAGGGTATAGACCAGTTCCATCGTTTCCTCCTGTTCTGTTTTACAGTTGAGCATTTATTCAACAGTTGTTCCGGTAAAATCCCGGCATTTTCAGGTGTCGGGATTTCAGGTTATTCAGAGATATGTTCGTAGCCCATGTCGAGGATTTTCTTCACATGGTCATCTGCGAGGGAGTAGTAAACATTCTGACCGTCTCTGCGGTATTTGACCAGACGGGCAATCCGCAGCGATTTGAGCTGATGCGAGATTGCGGATTTGGTCACGCCGAGCAGGGCGGCGAGGTCACAGACACACATTTCGTGCTGCTCCAGTGCATGCAGCAGCTGGACGCGGGTCGCATCACCGAACAGCTTGAACAGTGTTGCGAGTTCGATATAGGTTTCCTTCCCGCAGAGCTGACCGCGGACTTCCGTGACGACTTCCTCATGGATGACCTCACAGTCGCATTCGGTCTGCGGATGTTTTTCTGCTGCCATGCTGCACCTCCTTTGTTGAACGGTTGTTCAACCAAGGCTATTATAGCACACTGTGCGGAATTTGTCAATAGCTTCCGCACGAATTTCATAAATAAAAGAAGCAGACACTGAGGTGCCTGCTTCTTTGCAGATGAATTACTTTTGGAATTCGACTTCCTCACCGGAGGACTTGTCGTCACCGGGGTAGATTTCCTGATAGTCGCGGTCGAAGAAGAACTTGGAGATCTCCAGCGTGCCGTAATCCTCGGTCGGGAACAGCGGCTCAAAGACCAGCTCCATCGGCTCGGTCTCGGAATAGGTCACACGGTAAGCCTGACCGCCTGCGAAGACCAGACCGGCATCGCCCCAGTTCTCGGTATTCCAGACATAGTTCGGAGCGTTTTTGTTCACATAAAATGCGCCGAACAGCAGATCGTTCGCGGTGCTGTGGAAGCCGAAGGCGCTGTCGCGGGAACGGAAGACCGCATAGGGCGTAAAGCCGGATGCGTCCGCATTCTTTGTGCTCCAGCAGCCGAACAGCTTGGAGTTGTTGGAAACGGTCGAAAGCTCATAATTGGTGAGGTCGATCGGCTTGAAATCCTTGGTGGTGCTGCACTGTGCAGTCTGGAAGATCGCGCTGAGATCGCCGCTCATGTCGGTATACTCTGCGAACAGATCGGTGTCTGCGGTGTCATAGGTATCCTCGGAAGGCAGGATTGCGACCGTGTAGAATTCACGGACGGCACCGAGCAGTGCGACATAATTCACGCTGCTGTCTGCAAGCTCATCCGCTTCCATAAAGTCGATCGAGAACAGTTTTCCGGAGTTGACTTTTTTGTCATAACACGCCCTGCTGTACACAGATGTACCGCGGACATAGAAGCGATCCTCCCAGTCCTTCGGGAAGGTCAGGCGGCAGGTACCGCTCAGATAGTTCCATTCCAGACCTTCGTCCGTTGTAGAGATGATTGAGCCGTCGTCCGTGATTGTCATGACAGTGCCGTTATCGAGGACAACGCGCGCGTCCACATCATCGTCGTTCTGAAGGGACGGGACGGTTACATCTGTGGGTGTGGTTACTTCGGCTTCGCTGCTTACTTCAGTCTGTTTGGTCTTGCTGCCGCATGCGGTGCAGAAGCACGCTGCGAGCAGAAGCACCGGTATCAGCGTTCTGCGTTTCATACTTTGAATGCATCCTTTCTTTTTGGTTCGCGGCATACGGTACAGGGTGTACTTTTATACCGCAGAGTACGGCGGGCGGGAAGCCCGCGATGCACCTGACAGGACTTGAACCTGCACGCCTTGCGGCAATGGAACCTAAATCCATCGCGTATGCCAGTTTCGCCACAGGTGCAGATTGCCTTTATTATACCACGCGCAGGCTCTGTTTGTCAAGCGTGCGCGTGACAGTTCGGTGAACAGCAGATGATAATCAGCAGCCGGAACAGAGAATATTTGCACACAAAGGAGCAGAAACAGGGGGCACGGTCTCCCGCGCCCCCTGTTTTGGAATGCTCACTGATCTTATTCAGACAGATAATTGCGCACCAGTACCTGCATCAGCTCATCGCGGTCGATGTGGCGGATGAGGCTGCGGGCATTCTTATGTACGGTAATATAGGTCGGATCCTCGGAGAGAATATAACCGACGATCTGATTGATAGGATTATAGCCCTTTTCATTCAGTGCGTCATACACCGTGCGCAGGATCTGCAGCATTTCTTTTTCGCGTTCTTCCGAAATGGAAAACGTGATCGTTTTATCAGACATAACGAGGCTCCTTTCTGACAGATTATGAATCATGATACCCTCTTACAGCTTTACCATTATATTATACCGCAAACAGGGCGCAACTGCAAGCGATTCGGCGGAAAATTGTCACTTTGTCTATTTCGGACTGTTGCTTTTTGTGCCGGATGCACAATCCGACGCCCTGCATTCCGCAGACAGCAGAACACAGGACGGTCGGAGCGCGAAACTGCTCAGCAGCTTGTGCGCTTCTCGAAGGAAATACAGTCCACACATTCGGGCACGGAAGGCTCTGCTTCGTGCGTGCCGATGCGGACCTGATCGAGCGTGCAGAAGTTTTCTGTACACAGATTATGCCGGCACTGACCGACGGTACAGCGGATATTCGGATTCTTTCTGTTCTCCATTGCGTGTTCTGCTCCTTTCGGACGAAATCGGCGGGAATCCCCGCAATGGCAGTATGCCCGCACAGTCTGAGATTATACATATGATGCATCACAAAGGAAATTTGAGCAGATACGTGTAAATTCTGTGTATACGGTCTGAGCGTGACCTTGTGCGGGAAACGGAGAAAACGGAAGGAATCCGGAGAATACTACCGGAAATGTTCCGAAAATCGGGGTACCTGCTCCCTGCGGCGGAAATTGTATTATTTTGCGTCTTGCTTTTTTGTCCGGAATGTGCTAGAATAAGACCATAAAGCGCCGCAGAACCGCGGCATGTGAAGGGAGGATTGCGCATGGTTGAAATGATTCTGTGGGGAGTGATCTTCGTCCTTGCAGTGATCGCGGAGTGTGCAAGTCTACAGCTTGTCAGTATCTGGTTTGCCTTTGGTGCGGCGGCGGCATTTACCGCTGCATTCTTCAAAATCGGATTTGTCGGACAGTTCGGCATCTTTGTCGCTGTCTCCGGTGTACTTCTGATTGCGTCCAGACCGCTCCTGAAAAAGCTGAAGGTCAAGCGGACTCCTGCGATGAATTCGGACAGAGAGATCGGTGATACCGCCGTTGTGATCGAGGAGGTCAACCCCGCACTCGGTACAGGCAGAGCCAGAAACAACGGTGTGGACTGGATGGCAGTCTCCGAGAACGGAGCTGTGATTCCGAAGGAGACGGTCGTAATGATTACGGCGGTCGAGGGCGCCAAGCTCATTGTGCGTGATCTGAACGGAATGCGGCAGACACGCTGAACAAAACATTTGATTGGATAAGTGAACGGAGGAAATAATTATGCTGACTGCTGCATTTGCATTCATTGATCTCGGATCAGGCGCGCTGATCGGCGCACTCGTATTTGTCGTGATCCTGCTGCTTGTGTTCATTGCGAATATCCGCATTGTCCCGCAGGCAAGCGTTTATGTTGTCGAGCGTCTGGGTACATTCTATCAGGAGTGGCACACCGGACCGCACTTTCTGGTGCCGTTCTTTGACCGTGTGGTCAAAGTCGTGACAATCAAAGAGCAGGTTGTGGATTTCAAGCCGCAGCCGGTTATCACAAAGGATAATGTTACCATGCAGATCGACACGGTCGTGTTCTTCCAGGTGACCGATGCCAAGCAGTACACCTACGGCGTTGAGCGCCCGATGGCTGCAATCGAGAACCTTTCCGCGACTACGCTCCGTAACATCATCGGTGAAATGGAACTGGACGCAACGCTGACTTCGCGTGATGTCATCAACACGAAGATTACCGCGATTCTCGACCAGGCAACCGACCGCTGGGGCATCAAGGTCAACCGCGTGGAGCTGAAGAACATTCTTCCGCCGAGAGAGATTCAGGACGCCATGGAAAAGCAGATGAAGGCTGAGCGTGAGCGCCGTGAAAAGATCCTTCAGGCAGAAGGTGAAAAGAAGTCTGCGATTCTGGTTGCAGAAGGTGAAAAGGAATCCAAGATTCTCCGCGCACAGGCGGAGAAGGAAGCGCAGATCCTTGCCGCAGAAGCACAGCAGCAGGCAATGCTGCTCCGCGCTGAGGCAGTCCGCCAGCAGAAAATGCTGGAGGCACAGGGCGATGCTGAGGCAATTCAGCTCACGCAGCAGGCGGTTGCAGACAGCATCCGCAAGCTGAACGATGCTGCACCGACGAACAAGGTCATCCAGCTCAAGTCTCTGGAAGCCTTCTCGAAGGCTGCGGACGGCAAGGCAACCAAGATCATCATTCCGAGCGAGATTCAGGGCCTTGCCGGTCTGACCACTGCGCTGAAGTCGATTGCAACCGACACCACAGAAGCACAGTAACCCGGATATTTCATGATAACTTCCACCTCCATATATCGAAACAGCGCCGCCGAAGATTTGGCGGCGCTGTTTTGCGCTGTTGTTATTTTGCAACCGGTGCGACCAGAACACGGCCGCTGCCGCGGTAGACATTGACCAGTCCTTCGCCGGAGGCAGCCGAGCCGATCAGCGTTTTTGTGGTGCGCTCGACGGTAAACTGAAGCCCCGACGACCATGCGATTGCCATATTTCCGTCGATTTTCAGACAGTCGTTATCGAGATCAAAGATCAGCAGCTCCTCATAGGGAACCGGACTTTCAAGCGCGACAATTCCGGTTCCGTTCAGCGCGGTATTGAACAGACCTTCGCCGCCCAGCAGGGCAGAGGAGACATTGGAACGCGCCGTAACACTGAGATTGACTGAATCCATTGCGGCAAGGAACAGTCCGTCCTCGATTGTGACAAAGCCGCCCCACTCGCTCAGATCAACCAGCAGGATATATTTATAGGTCGGCTCGAAAAGGATGGTGCCGTAGCCCGTGTAATGCGGTTTGATTGCGGATTCGTTCGTGACCTTCGCGCTGATCGCTTTTTTGAAGAAGTCACCGACGCCCTTCACATTTGTGCCTGCCTGAATGTTTCCGCTGATGATCTGCATGGCGCCTGCCTGCATGATAATGCCGTTCCCGTTCAGTCCGGCGAGAAGCTGACGGCGTTTCAGCCCCATTTTCGCGGCGAAATATGCACTCTGTGCGCTGCCCGGTCCGACCGAAATATCCCGGTCGTATTCCAGAACAGAGAAGCAGCCTTTTTGCAGCGTCAGCTTTCTGACGTCTGTGGTCTGATAAACATTTGTGCGAATCATAAGAAACCCTCCTTCAGATGTGTGCATCCGGCATCTGGTGCCGCTGGTTATATTATAGAGTCGCTGTGTTTATTTGTCAAGGGGAATCTGTGTATCGCATGTTATTTTCAAAACAGCGGTTTTCTGCGGGAAAAGACAGCTTATTCCCAAAACGGAAACAGACTCCGGACGCACTGCCCGAAGTCTGTTTTCATGAATAAAAAGAGTCGAGGTGACAGGACTTGAACCTGCGGCCTCTGCGTCCCGAACGCAGCGCTCTACCAAACTGAGCCACACCTCGATTTTCGCCGGAACCGTACCTCAAATCATCCTGCAAACGCATTCTGACCGGCGTCCGTTTCCCGACTGCCTTGCTATTATAGCACAAAGTAACGAAAATGTCAAGGGGTAATTTCACAAAATGCAAAAATTATCAGAAATCACAATTTACCTCTTGAAATTTCAGAGGGAATGTGGTATAATGTGATACAGAATCAGTGAACAGCTATCACTAGATCCGAATATTCCGGATCATAGGTGTGCGGGCCCTGTGCAGCAAAGCACCGTGAACCATGTCAGGCGGGGAACCGAGCAGCATTAAGCGGAGCGCTTGGCGTGCCGCAGTCAGCCTGCACACCTATGATCCGGAATTTTTTGCTTTGTGTCCGGAACTGTCAGAGCGGAGGGGTGTGCATGGGAGACAGACTTCGCAGATTGGGGAAGCGCCTGCTGAATATTTTGTTCAAGGCGGCGCTGCCTGCGCTGATAATCTATGCTGTCCTGCTCATTTCGTTTGTGGTCCGCGGTACGCCGCACAATGTGGAGTTCGGACCTTCGATGTATCTGAAGATTCTGCTGATCTGCTATCTGATCGCGCTCTTTACGGCGCTTGTGCTGGAAAACAAGGAAATCCAGCGGGCGGCGGTGCGCGTGGATGAGGAACTGATCGGCAATACCTTCGGCGGATTCAGCAAGGCGGATAAACTGTTCTGTTCGGGCATGGATGACTATATGCGCGACAATGCGCATGCGGCACTGGAACAGTTCCTTGAGGTGCAGCATTATGAGCTGACCGATCAGGAGACCGGTGTGCTGTCCTTTTATATCGGCAGATGCTATCAGCTTCTCGATTGCCCGTCCAATGCGGTTCCGTTCTATGAGACAGCGATCCGCAACGGATTTCCGCGGCATTTCGCGAAGCTGTTTCAGGCGCGGAGCTATTCTGAAAGCGGAGACTTCGACCGGAGCTTTGAAGCGTTTCAGGATCTGCTGGAGCATGACCCGCCGCCGGAGTTCTATTTTTTGTATACCGATATCGGTTATCTGTTCATCAAACAGAAAAAACCGGAGCAGGCGATCGAGTGGTTTGAGCGTTCGATCGAGAAAAAGCAGAATTATGCCTTTGCATTGAGCGGCATGGCAATCGCCAACCTCCAGCTCGGAAATTTCGCCGCGGCAAAGGATTACCGATATAAAGCACTGATGAACCGGCTCAAGAATCCGCGTCAGTTCCGGAATTACTACGATGAAACCAAGGCGCTGATGCTTGAGGAGCATCCCGAATGGGCAGAGCAGGAGCCGGAACAGCAGCCCGAACCGGCAGAGTCGGAGCGGAATGACGCACCGTAATACAACAGCCCGGACGGTTCGCTGAAACCCAGAACGAAGCGGAGGTGGCAGCATGGCGGCATATGAGGCACTGTATCGCAAATGGCGGCCGCAGACCTTCGACGATATTGTCGCGCAGCCCCATATCACGAAAACACTGAAAAATCAGATCATCCGCGAAAAAACTGCGCATGCCTATCTGTTTACCGGTTCGCGCGGTACAGGTAAAACAACCAGTGCGCGGATCTTTGCAAAGGCGGTCAACTGCCTGCACCCGAAAGACGGCAATCCCTGCCTCGAATGCGAAATATGCAGAGATGCGGATGCCGGCGCGCTGACTGATCTCATTGAGATCGACGGCGCCTCCAACAACGGCGTCGATGAGGTGCGGAATCTCCGCGACAATGCGGCATTCCTGCCCGTGCGATGCAAATATAAGGTGTATATCATCGACGAGGTGCATATGATGTCGGCAGGCGCGTTCAATGCGCTGCTGAAGATGATCGAGGAACCGCCTCCCTATGTCAAATTTCTCTTTGCAACCACTGAGATTCACAAGGTGCCGGCAACGATTCTTTCCCGCTGCCAGCGCTTTGATTTCCGAAGAATTCTGCCCGCGGATATCGCAGGCAGAATCCAGTATATCGCGGAGCATGAGCAGTTCACTGTGACAGATGCCGCCGCGTTCCGCATCGCCGCACTTGCAGACGGCGGTATGCGTGACGCGCTGAGCCTGCTGGATCAGTGTGCGGCTGTGACCGATGAGATCGGGACGGAAACCGTCGAGGAGGCGGTCGGCGTCGCGGGAACAGAGTCGGTCTATGAGATTCTCCGCGCCGCTGCGGGGCATGATGCCGCAGCAGCACTTCAGCGCATTGACCTGCTCTACCGGCAGT